>Ga0065711_1049198_pt1 | contig 11423 bp, 7 predicted proteins | sample Hoacrofraction12_FD_59098 | JGI IMG/M metagenome (GOLD analysis project Ga0065711, IMG submission 59098) | Hoatzin crop microbial communities from Cojedes, Venezuela - Epithelial fraction 12 v2 (version 2) | ecosystem: Host-associated > Birds > Digestive system > Esophagus > Crop | place... | reverse complement strand
GGTGGGTGTCAGGAAGATGGGGCCAAGCTCTTTTCAGTGGTGCCCAGTGACAGGACAAGGGGCAATGGGCACAAACTGAGGCACAGGAAGTTCTGTCTGAACATGAGGAAGAACTTCTTCCCTCTAGGGTGACGGAGCACTGGAACAGGCTGCCCAGGGAGGCTGTGGATTCTCCTTCTCTGGAGATATTCAAGACCCGCCTGGACAAGGTCCTGTGCAGCCTACTGTAGGTGACCCTGCTTCAGCAGGAAGGTTGGACTAGATGAGCCACAGAGGTCCCTTCCAACCCCTACCATTCTGTGATTCTGTGGTTCCCTGCTTTTCATGAAGGTAGTAGGGGAAGATTGAATGCCATGTGGTTCTACATGAATTCATGCATTCTTTTCAAAATCAAGGCCAGTGGAACAGAGAGAAAGTCACTTAAAAAATCAGATCTCATATTTTTCTTGTTCTTCTAATGAGCCAGATTAGATAGGGGTAAGGAAGTACTAATTCATCTCTACAAATCTGTAGCTTTTATTTATGCTTTTTGGTTTCTGAGTGAATCTTACTGTGTATCTTTTGTGCAGGTTTAGAATTTATGGATTAGCAGAACTCTGGGTTTGCCATAATACTCCCCGGTATTAGCAACTTCTGAATAGACAGATATTCAACCATCTGTCACGGGCATTGTTTACAAGGTGGCCAAGTCGCTCCTTCGGCTCTGGTAAGGTAAGAGGCCCTGAGCCACTGCTGCTTCTGCTGTGATCATTCCCAGCCATCTGCAGTCCCTGGAGCATCACGGATGTCCCCAGAGCTTCTAAACCTTTTCCATCTGTTGCCTTCTCACCTACAGCAGCATTAATACGCCCCAGAAGATTTTGCTGCTTTCACTGACAGCAAGAGCAACATTAGGAGCCTTCTGCTGTGTGCTGGTGCTGCTGGGAGCTGGCAGGCAACAGGAATTAACAGTTTCAGAGCCCTGCAGATGAAGGTTAGACTCAGAGTTAGACCATGGTGGAAGCCATATACTTGTCCTGGGAAATGAGAAGCTACACACAACCTCAAGGGTGCTGCTGGGACCTGACACCTGAATGTTCAGAGCTGTTAATAAGATTCCCCTCACCATGTGTATCTGGGCAGAGGACATAGCCTTGATTCCATTTTGATCTGCTTGCTGGTAAGAGCAGCTGACCCAACAAATAAAAAGCAATTTACTGCTGTACAACCTGGGAATAAGGAGAAGGTGGAAGGGTGAAAGTGAATTTGCCGTGTCTTCTGGGCAAAACTATCTGCAAGACGGCCAGTTATCTCCTCTGTCACTCGGGACTGAAGCTGTAAGCACAGGCGAGCTTCTCTGCAAGGGGCAGGGGGAGTGGAGAATTGAGGGGGGGTAGTTTCTTGTGCTGCGGGGGATGGAATAAGATTGGAGGCAAGAAGAAGCTTCGGAGCTAGCAGAGGGAGTGGCTTGGGAATAATACCCCAGAAAATAAATAATATCTAATTATTCAGTTATCTTTCTGGAGGCTTGGGACACAGTCTCAGAATCAATTAACTTTTCAGCTCTGGGTGCGCTTTGGTAGTTTGTGGTTTCTATACAGGCATTCCTTTCCTCAGTGCTTCACCTTGTGAGTTCTATACGAGCCATTCGGTGGGACACTGGAGGATGTCACCATACTTCCTTTTCATACCTGTTTCTCTGTCACAGCTAGAGTCACACACCCAGGTTTCATAGCGACATTGTTGGTGATGCACAGAAAGCAGCATTGCAGTGCTCATTCTTATTTTTCCCCAGGTACTAAGGTGCATCAATAAACAGCTGAACAGTTACTTCCTAATGTTACTTTTCTCTGTAAATGACTGCAGGAGTTGGGATATTATGTGCTTGTGTTGAAGTGATGGGATGGCATCAGGCACCTTATCTCTGTGAAGGAGAGAGATCCTTTATGAGCGAGTCTGAGAAGCTGATAAAGTCTAATGATAGGAAGGAAAGAAGGATAAACAGAGGAGACACCCATCCCCAGTTTCAGAAGCCAAAAAGGTGAAAAAGCAAGAGTAGAGTAGAGCAGAGCAAAACTCTTAACAGAGCAGAGCTCAAAGTGGTGCAGTAGGGAAGTATTATGAATCTTGTGCTGTAGTGACACAGCAGTGAATGTCATCACCCCAATTTGATTCAGTATTACTTTGGGTAATAATCTGGCCCTTCACAGTGATCTCAAGAGCCTCCTTTGGCTAACGTGAACATCCAGGTTAGCATGTACATCACTGAAGGGACCCTTCCATTCAGCTGAACTTAGGAAGTGCAGCTACCAGCACCACGAAGGCATGGAGAGTCTTCTGCTGCCACCTCGCTTGTCACACAGAAGTTCTCCATCCTGGCAGCCTCACTTGACTCCATGGCATGAAGGAGTGCTGCTCCATGCTTGGTCTATCTCTGCCTCTCCTGGTGAATGTGGCAATGCTTCCTGCAATGTTGTGAGAGACAGCCTGAGGGTGAAGATAGCAGGGAGATGATCTGGTATAGGAAAGCTTCCTGGTCTTCCTGCAAAGAAGATTGTTCCTTCTGTCTTCATGACTCAACTGGAAACAGTATAGAGCTGCAGTATCTACCAGCTTACATTGGGTAGGCTGGCACCAGCCTTGAGAAACTGGTGTATGTCAGCCAGGGACCAGCAATGCAGGAGGAGCATTTGGTGTGACCAGCTTAGGGCACAGGAACAAGTTTTATGCTGCCTGAAGAGCCGTGAAGGTTGTTATTCTCCTTTGTTGTCAAAGCAGCACCAAAAATTAAACAATTCCAACAGTACTTCAAAAATCAGCAGGATAAATTTCTGAGCACAAGAATAATAGAAAATATAGTTTTCATCCCTATTAAAAAAAGCTCTCTACTGCCTTCCTGCTTTAGAGATGGAAGCTGATATTTGGCAGGGGAATGCCCTCATGTCAGAAATTCACTATTTTATTGTCTCTTGACAATAGACCATTTTTCAAAAGGTTACATATCGCTGTGGTAGCTCAGTCAATGTGCACTCCATCAAGACTTGTCAGAGTTTGGTACCCATTTTCCCAGGAAATCTGATCTGCAGTAAGCACATACGTTGCCCGAGCTGAGATGTAGGGACTAAGAGCCCTGCAGCAGCTGCTTCTGGCTGATGCAGACTTTGTGGTACTTGACACAACAGCTGAGAGCAGTGAGCCTGGCTCGGGGGTTTTCAGTGCTCCTTCTACCGCACCAATACTGGCAGCAACAGCATCAGAACTGGTGTACAGCATGGGGTGATTGGGAGGTGGCGGAAAGTGGTGAAAGGGGGCAAGGCACCTAGAAAGAAGGCTGGAGTAGGGAGCAGTTGGAAGAGGACAAATGCTGGGACCTTTGTAATGCTGGATAAGATAAGGGATTTGACTGTTTCAGGTATTTTGAGAAAAGAGTCTGGAATGCAAGAAAAATGAGGTTCTCCTAAGGAAAAGAAGCCACACTGTGACACTATGAAAGACCAACGATCACTTTCCAAATAGAATGGAAGCAAAACTCACAATAATTAGCTAATAACGGAAGTTAGAAAGTAGAGGAGAGAAGAAAGAGAAGAGTAGCAAGAAACTAGAGCTGCAAAGAGGTTGCTCGAAACATCTGGATAGTGAGGGGGCAGAGGGAAGAGAATAGGAAAGTAATTTAAAATATGAGATTGAGGATGGATAAACAAAATAAACATGAAGATGACAAGAGCTGTCATGAAGCTTTACAGACCAGCTTTAAAACCAGAAACAGCAACTTCCTACACATGTACAAGACTGTACCACATACGTATCTTGTCTTATACAACTGTTCTTTCTACAAGAATTTGCCCTCCAGCTTCCTACACTAATTGTTGTTGTAGGACAGTTTTGCCTATGATTTCTTTTATAGTGTTAGCAATGTAGAGGAACCAGTAATGTTCAGTCACCAATAAAATCATCTAAATTCTCCCTTCACTTCGGAGCGCTCCAGGCACAATAAATAAAGGAAGGGAGTTCAATTAACAGAATACCGGTAGCTTCATTATTCCTCCTCTGTAGATCTCTTGCAGAAAGACTAAACAAAATTAACTGCAGAAATGGAAGAGGAGAATGAAAGGGGAAAAATAAAAAGAGATTTGAAAATGGACTCTTTAGCAAGTAACTCTCTAATTAGTCACTCTCTTGTACTGTGAGTTGGACCAAAAGAAAATTCTTCCTCTCTGCCTGTCCATTGACTTCACGGGAGACAGACCAATACTGAATAAAGCCTTGGCGTTCTCAAATATATGTTTTCTTTGTGGTGAGCATCTAAGTTAATTGTCCCTATGTAGAGGAAAAGTGGGAGAGAAATGAGATTCTGTTTCTAGTTTTACCACAGGCTTGCCAAAACAAGACTATTTATATGGTTAACTCTTGTGTAGGATTGCCCTTCTCACCCTTGCTGCCCAGAAGCCAGCACAGACTTCGTTCTTTGTGCCAGGCCCAACTCTTTGGCCAAAGATGTGTTCTTCAGGACTCAAGGAGCACAACATTGCCTGCCACTGAGGGGAATAGAGATGGACAGAGCTCTTCGTACAGCCCAAGGTCAAGAGTGAGGTTTCAAAAGTAGTCGTGCTCCTGTTGTGAAAAGGTATCAGAGTACAGCACCTTTTTCTGCAGCCACTGTGTTTTGTTTGCTGCTGAAAAAAGGCCTCTGTGAGAAACGACAAAGGGACGCCACAGCTTTCAATGCAAAAGTGGAGTCCTTTTCACTGCTGCTTCTGTGCTTCATCTTTACAAAGCTTGTTTCAGAGGAATACCGTATGGTCTAATTTATTAATGAATGTGAAGATCTTTCATCTTTGGAGGAAAGGCTTTACAATGACAACTGTAATGCTGCAATCCTATATTAATCTCTGGATGTCCGGTACAGATGGGACTAGAATTTGTGTGTATTATCCAGTTTAATAAAGAGTAGTGTTCTCAGCAGATCCCTGAATGACCTTTCTAGGTTTTAACAAATTATATATCCAGGTTTGTTATGCTTAAGCAGCATCAGCTTCTACTAATATTTTATCCTTGACTGAAAACCAAAGACCAAGTTGCTCAAGCAGAGGAAGTTGTATTAATATTCCTAGTCCTGCCCTGTCCAGCCCCCAACCCTGTCATCAAAAACTCGCTTCAGATTGCAGAACTGTATGAATATGCTTTCCTTTTATTTCTGTTTGTTAAAAAAAAAAAGTGCTTATTTGTTTGGGTTTTATTATGACTGTATATTTTCACTTGGGTCTAAATTTTTGCATCAGTTATAGCCTCTATCATAGATGTAACACCACAGAAACCAGTATAAATCATTAGAATGCACTGGATGATGTTGTTATGCTACTTTCGAAACAGAGAGGGTGCCTTTGGTTTCTTTTCAAATATGCAAATTCACTTATATACCTGAATAGGTTTCCAAGGAGTAGGAAAAAGGTAATGCCTTGGAAAAGTAAGCAAGAGGCACGCATGCCTGAAAAGAACAATTATTTCTAAATTAGCAGCAGTTGGCTGCAAGGAGTGTTCCTTAAAGAAAGGCCACATCTCTCACAAGGACACCTCCACAGGGCACAAGTCTGGGTGGGTGATAACCAGACTGATAAACAAAGGTGACGCTGATGTATAGCTGCTAGCCTGCTGACATGGGTAAGGAGGAATATCATGTGTGTTCATTCACTTACAGACACAGGACTGAAACTGAGATGCACAAGAGAGTGTAATGTCAGTACAGAAAATCAATGAAAGACTTAATTGTGATCTACAAATGTCTCTCTCTCAGTAACTTTTAACCCTTTCTGGATTTTTGGTGTTTCCATAGACAGATCAAGGATTTAAAGATGGAAAATCAAATTAGAAGACACTTCAAATTGTAGTCTAACAAAAGGACTTGTACTTTTCACTCTTTTTGTTGCCTTACATTTGTGATTCTTAGTCTGGGAGGGAGGTTATCGCCTTCCGTTCTCTGACTGTGATGCAGAGCTAATTTTTTGAGCCCAGCAGTCAGCAAATGCCTGTCTGAACTGTGCCATTGGAACCTGCACTTCCCCAAAGCAGCGCGAGGGAAGCAAGCCCCTCTGCTCACGCCCTCTCCTCTGTGTGTCGGGGAAGGAGGCTGGCTGCGTTACACACCGAAGGAGGCCAGAGAATGATCAGGGTGATGTAATGAAGGTGTTTGAATCCTCCTAAAGAGGAGGGCACATTTGGGTCAGAACTGCTGGAGAGGGAAACATTCATGGAAACTGTGCAAGAAGCCATCAGGCAGTGAGACACTGACTCTGGCAAGGAAAACCAAATCAGAGGAGCGTCTGTAATCAGCACTGGTAAAGTAGCAGTGCCTGAAAGTCCGGATAGTCAGACCAGCTGCTGGAGCAAGTTCATGCTAATAATTTGACGCCTTGAGCTTGTTAAGAAGCAAGACACAAGGCAGAGAACAGCGGAGATGTTCAGTAAGACCATTCACCACTCCAGTCAGTTCAAGCAGGGTGAGGAGCTGGAACATATTCCAGAAGAGTGACAAAGAAAAAGGAACAAGCATGAGAGCAAGCCTCTTGCCTCCCTCAGAAGCACAACGTATATATTCACACAAAGAACAAGAAATGCAGGAAACAGAACAGACTGGGAGGGTCTGAGATGATTCCCTGTTCTCAGGTTGGCAAGAGGCGCTGTCAATAATTGCTGTATGTTGAGAGGGTCTTGATGCAGCGTTACAAACAGCAGATGGCCAAAGGGCGTGAAAATTGCTCCTGATACCCCAGGAACTAAGCAGCATGTCATCTTTGGTGTACTTCTTCCTACTGATCTGGACCCACAAAATTTTATTGCTGGAGCCAGATCCTCAAGTTCATCCCCAGAAGTCGGGAACCTCTGCTTTCTGCATAGGAAGCCAGAAATCCAGAAATGGAATGAAAACCAGCCTTTGTGCTGATAAGATGGGCTGAGGGAAACACAGCCACCAAGAAAGCATACTGCAGGGGGTGTTCCTGAATCCCAGCTCTTTCCTAATGCCAGGATGGAATCCCTTTTCTCTTAGGCACCTACCCTGACATTCAGGGTATTCTCCTTCCCCACTCACCCTTTTAGTGATGCACAGCATAAAAGGAAATTCAACTTTCCGGGGACAAGGAAGATCTTGCACGTATGCTAGTGAGGAGAGAAAGGCAGGGTGGGAAATGGGTTTCTCATGCTTGTTCCAAATCCAATCAAGTCCTCTTCTCACTGGGCTGCAGGTTCATGGGGTCTCTTGTTCTCTGGTTTCCCTGCCCTGGGAATCTTCGTCTTTGCTGGTCCAGCTTTAACAAGCAGATTGAAGTATTCTTTTTTTTCTTATCTTCTTTGCTGTTGATGTCCTGGTGGACAGTTATGTGAACACTGCTAGAGAAGAACGGCTATTTACTCTGGACAACTTGTCCGAAACAGGGACTTCAGTCAAGTTGCATACGTCCTGCTCTGCTACCTCAGCAGCTGAATTGCAGAAACCACTTCTCTAGAAATGTCCTAAACATTTGAGAAGCTGACCTTTCTCCAGCAAAACTTCTGCTGACTTTACTGCACCACTTTGTACAAAGATAAAACTCATATTTAAATAAGGGGGGGTTTTGTGAGAATATGTCTTTGTAATTCTAATATATAAGATTGATTCTTTTTAACCTGGTAGCTGGACGAGTTGAAATACCACTACAAAATAAAATAATAATAATTAAGTTTTAATAAATTCAGTGAAATGCCACCATCATTGAAATGTCACCTAACGGGTGAATCTGTGTTAATGCACATTGTTGTTTTAATAACTAGCTCATGACATATGCTCTACCCTCTGCTTGGAAGGAAACACTCCTTCTCTGTTTAGTTATTTATTTATTTTAGCAGAATCACTGATAATAAAATCAGCTAGATGATGTTTCATTAAGAAGTAACTGCTGCTATAATCGACGTTTTCTGTCCTGGTTGTAGAAACTGAATTTGTGAAATAATGTCTTAGAAAAGTGACAAGGGAAAAATGAAAGGCACCCAGTATGCAGAGAGGACAAAAAGAAGAGGCTAGTATATTTTTGCATTGAGTCAAGGCTGTCATATTGTAAGGGCTCCATTACCAAATTGTCCTTTGTCCTGACTGCCCACAACATTTCTCAGCATGGCAAACAGTGGGAGACTTGGGTTTTTAATAATATACACATTAAACCACAAGAGACCTTGGGAAAACTTTCTCAAACCCCAACCACCCTGGGCTGGAGCAGCAGAAGCTTCTGTTAGAATTATGCAACCCTTTGGGACATGTAAGAATAGTGTCATTATGTGTAAAGAGAAGCCACTGTATATATCATGGATGGTAAATTAATCCCTTTCCCACAGTCACCATCTATAATAATGTCACTTTAGAAGGATTACATTAGCTTCCTGTCGCTTTTAAACAGCATCGTTTATGTTCGTTAGCTGCAGAGGCTGTACAACACGTACAGGCATGCAGAGCCTAAAGGAAAGGAGCTCTTGAAGGTCCTTGGGTTTCATCTCTTTCATAGTTTTCTTTCAATTTCTCCATGCAAGAAAGTGCAGTGGCTTGGCTTTGTAACGCATGGTTCGCACAGATGCTGCCTGCCGCAAGCAGTGTGCTCTGCGAATGTGCTGGGACACCTTCATCATCCAGTGGGGAGGACACTCCTTCACGCTTTGGCTGGGGGTGCCTGGGAGGCCTTTGGACTAAAAGACCAGATCAGCAAGGCATAAACGACAGCGGAACTTCAGAGCCATTTGGAGAGCTCAGCCTTGCACACAAAAGAGTGAAGTTAACTCACTGTTGAGAAAAATCTGCCTGTTCCGTCCATAGTAGCCACTTCTCCTCGCAAGCAGGCATACTTCTGAGCTCTTCCGACACTCCTCCCTGATGGAAGCATCCCATCATATCGGGGCAACCTTCAATAAAGCCGATTATCAGCATCACTTCTTGCAGAGAAAGGATATTTTTGATGTCATTGAAGTGGAAAAGTTTGTTTTCTGCAACAATAATATAGTGTATCTATTACACATTACACTACAGACTTCTCAGTTACACCCATATCAGCACTGCTTTTCAGCATCCCTTTCTGCCACCTGAAGTCATGAAATACCTAAAGAAGGTTATACCAAGCTTTCACAATATTGCAGGCCATTGTGCTTAATTATGTGCAATTAAAAAATATTGGCCAATCCTCCAGAGTATTGTGAATGGAGAATACTCCTTCCCTGCTGATCAAAGAACTACCCAATTTGGTTTTGTTTCTCCTCTATAGCTCATGTAAGCAATTCTTCCTCTCTAGTAAGCAATTTTGGTCCTGCAGAAGTAGTTTATCAGCATTCAGATGTTCAGAAATACCAGGTGAAAGCAACACAGATGAGAGAGATTTTCAGGAAGACTGTTATTAATACAGAGAAAAAGAGAGATTATTCTGTGTGCCCGGCAGGCAAGGTTTTGCGTCACCAAGCCACCACCATAATGTAAATGAATTGGCAGCTTTTCTACGTAGGGGTTGTAGAATTGATGCAAGAATACCTAGTAACATTAATTCAAATAAACTGTTATTAAAAATAAACATGCAAAAAATGGGGGACAATCCTTTGAGGGTGGCTTTACTGTTGCTATTTCTTTTATACACATCTATAACAGTAAATTGTCATAAAAGATTTTTAGTGGAAGCTGTACTTATTTTTTTTTAGGCCAGTCATTAAGCATCTGCTGCCCTAATTGCACTAAGATATAATTCCCCATCATAAAATGAGACTTCTTCCTGTGCACAGCTTGTTTTTTTACTGCCTTTTATAACTCCAGCACTTACTATGTGTTTATCTTTTTGATAACTCTAATCAGAAATCAACAATCTCATAGTTAATAGATAAACTAATTTTTTTCTTTTTTTAAACAGAACCCTCTTCAGTTACATTGGTCCATCTGATCACTTATCAGAGTTGCACTGGGTGTCTGTTGCTAAAAGAGACAGCCTTGAAATGACAGGTAAAGACACACAGATGAGAGCAACATGCAGAATCCTCAGGAATATCCAGACACCTTCGACACTGGCAGCCACTAACAAGACTGTCAAGTGCCTGTCAAATTTCAGATGTTTCTGTTGCGAGGCTTGGTAATACCTATAAGCACTGCCAACAGATTGTTAAAAATAACCCCAGGAACACACCCTTTCTAGGTCAAAATCAACTGTGAAGCTGAGTGCACTGTAATTATAGTGCACTAAATGAGTTACAGCTTGATCTAATCACAACCCACTGAAATAAAAAGCTGTAATTACACAGGGAGATAATGGGAGCTTGGCAGGATCTACTATGGCAGTTTATGGCTCTGAAGGAAGCTTCCAGTCCAGTTTGCTGGGACTCAGCTGGTCCAGTTTGCAATTCAACACGTAAAATCAAGTTTGTGCTTAACAAAGAGCAAAACTTCATGGTATTTACCTAGCAAAGATGATGTGAAGAACAGTTCAGTCATAAATTTACTTGAAATGAAGGACATTTATCAAGCCAGCCAACATGATACTGGTTTTCTGACAGTATGATGCTGTTTTTGAAGGCTGTTTTTTGATTATTTTTTATAATCTACCAATGTAACTATACGAAGAATTGGGGCCTCTGTATTTTTCTAGTATTCTGTGTGGTCCTCTTATGTTGAAGCAGGAGTCTGGGTGAGATATTGGATTTAGGGCTTCATATTTAGTTCTTGAATTCCTCATTTTCTGACAGCTTGAGTTTTGCTTTGCCTTTCTCAAAGGGTACAAAATCCTATTTGGGCAACTTTAACTTTGTGCTGTCAAAGCTTTTCATCATTGATTAACTCTTAATAAACAAATTATTTTGGTTTATTTGTGATGCATCTTGACCTGTGTTACAAGAACATTTGGCACACAGGACATCCTTGGCACCCTAGAAATCCCACAGAGAAAACTTCACAGGTGGAACTATATTAATTTTAAACAAAATGCCAGATTATTGTATTTAAGAACCTCATGGTGACCCCTTCTTCCTAAAGGAATAAAGTGCTGATAAAGGTAAATAACAGTGGAGAAATGGAATTAATATTAACAAATGTTAATGGAGAGTGAGTCACTCTCCATCATCTTTGAAAGGTTCTGGAGGACAGAAGAGGTGCCCGAGGACTGGAGAAAAGCCAGTATCACTCCAGCCTTCAAAAAGGGCAAGGAGGAGGAGGACCCAGGGAACTACAGGCCGGTCAGCCTCACCTCTATCCTGGGAAAGATGATGGAGCAACTCATTCTAGAGGTCTTCATCAAGCAAGTGGAGGAAAAGAATGTTATCAGGAATAGTCAACATGGATTCACCAAGGGGAAATCATGCCTGACCAATCTCATAGCTTTCTACGATGACATGACTGGCTGGGTAGACGAAGGGAGAGCCGTGGATGTTGTCTACCTAGACTTCAGCAAGGCTTTCGACAC
>Ga0065711_1009222_pt1 | contig 11423 bp, 16 predicted proteins | sample Hoacrofraction12_FD_59098 | JGI IMG/M metagenome (GOLD analysis project Ga0065711, IMG submission 59098) | Hoatzin crop microbial communities from Cojedes, Venezuela - Epithelial fraction 12 v2 (version 2) | ecosystem: Host-associated > Birds > Digestive system > Esophagus > Crop | place... | reverse complement strand
AGGCTGCCCAGGGAGGTTGTGGAGTCTCCTTCTCTGGAGATATTCAAGCCCCGCCTGGACGTGGTGCTGTGCAGCCTGCTCTGGGTGACCCTGCTTGGGCAGGGGGTTGGGCTGGGTGACCCACAGAGGGCCCTGCCAACCCTGACCATTCTGTGATTTCTCATGCTGGGGAGGGCTCAGCCCAGGTGCTGGCGTTGGGGTGCAGCACACCGCTGGGCAGCGTCTTCCTCCTGCAAGGTGAGCAGCCGGCCCGGCAGGCCAAATAAACCCCGCTCTTGCCTTGAGAAGTCAAGTTGATGTGTCAGTATGCAGAGTTTGTGCAGGTGGGTGTGCGGGCATGCGCCGGCGGCACGGAGAAGCCGGGCATGAGCCGCTGAGGGGTTTGCTGGTTGAGCTATGCCAGCCTTGCTTGCCACTGCCCATAGAAGGAGCCTGAGGGGGTGAGCTAAGCGTAGCTGGGCTGATGCATTCATTCCCTCCTCAGCATGCCCAAAAGCAGCCCCTTCCGCAGCGGGGCTGTGAGCAGCTGCAAAGCCCTCTGCTTCCAACCTCTGGCGATCTGCTTGGAAGCAAAGATGCTCCTAAGCCTTAGAAACCATTTATTTGTGTGTGTCCTGGGCGAGGGGGGGTTGCGGTGGCGAGGACCCCCCCCAGGCGCCTGCAGCCAGCCCCCAGCCTGCAGGGTGGGGAGCCTTCACAGAATGGACAGGGACCAGGGCCACTCAAACCTTCCCTGCTTTGCTCCAGCACTCCCAGGAAGCATCCAGTTCCCTCCTCCCTACGTGCTGGTCCCCTCTTCTGCTGCCCGGGGACAGCGGGAGGAAGCAGACACACTCGCCGTGTGGATTCACCCCATTTATTGAAAGCAAAGAGAAGGCAAAGAACGACACGGACGGGCTGTAATCTGACTTTGGCCTCTGGTTTTCCTGTGCGACTGACAGCACAAAGGAGGAAAATAATTCTGTGTAGGAAGAAAGAAACCAAACAGCGAAAGAGGAGACGAAAAGACCGGTAAACAATTAGTGACATCTCGTGTGAACAGGTGGAGTATTACTAATGGCAAGGAGATTCAAAGCCATGCCTAGCGTTCCTTGCTGCAAACAAGATTTGGCGGGGGCCGGGAGGGACGATGGTTTCTGAGGAAAAGCAGCAGAGGAGAAACCATCCACACCGGCCTTGCGAGCAGCGTGGTTTACTTTGGGAAGACGGTGACCTACCTCGTAGCCCTCCGGGGGAACCACCCGCTCCCGTGCGTGCTTCTCGCAGTAGATTTGGTCTTCCACAAAGAAGTGTCCTTTCTGCTTGAAGGTTAGGTGCCGCAGTCGCTGCACACGTAGCACTCGGGGTGACGCTGCTTGTCCCGGATCTTCAACAAACACCCCTCTGGGGAAGGAACCAGCACCCTCAGCATCCCGGGAACCATCATCTCCCCAGCCACCTCCTGCCCAGCCCAGCCCCACACCACGGAGAAGGTGGACAACGTTCTCCTGCTCCTGACAGGTCAAAGTATGGGCCCTACCTCTGGTCAGGCAGACGTTAATGGCACTTTAAAACCCAACATGTGCTGGCATGGGAGCCCTCCTCTGGGAAGTGCTGCCTAGCCCTGGCCTGCCCAAGTACCACAGGGACAGTCCTAGCTCCTGTGGTGGCAAGACTCACCGTGACAGCATCTTCAGCTGATGGCAGGAGACAGTGCAACAGCTTTCAGATGCCCAGGATCAAATGGCAGGCATCAGCTTGGCCATCTCAGGGAGCAAAACCCAGGTCCAAACAAACCGGATTGCAGAACAGATCCAGAAATGCCTGCCCAGCCATGGGGGATGAAGGCTTCACGTGTGGGAGAAGCTCTCCATATCTCATCTCATCTCAATCTCAGACGCTGCTGCTCGGGAGCTGCAGCAAACGGCTCCAGCCAAACGTGGGCCAGCTCTTACTGGAAAACTTCACAGCTTAACCCAGCAGACGGCGAGGAAAATGACATAGCAACTGGCTAACTACCACCAGCAGCAACGCAACGATTTGCTGGGAGCATCATTCTGTTCCAGCAGCCGTCTACATTTTCCGTAATTCATTAGGTGTTTTTTTAGTGCTATTCATAGCCTTGTGCTTTCTCTCCAGATCTACCCAGCTGGTAGAATAATTGTCGGGTTTGTCTCTGATCTGTGTTTTACAGGCTGTGGAGTGCCTCTGTAATGCCTCTGCCACTGTCCCTGGTGCTCCAGGCACACCAGGACCATGCTGTCACACCATCATGGGTCTCAGCAACAGTCTAACTGCTGGGCGGCATGGGAGAGATCTGAGTCCTTCCACCACGGCGCAGTGGGCTACCGGCACGCGTCTGCTGGAGTCAGCTGTGAAGCTAAGGGGGCTGCGGGGAGGAATTTGTGGTTGAGGACAGTGAATCCAAGACACGGGCTGGGTCCCTCGTGCTGTCATGCTCGTGGTACAGCAGCTCTGCTGAACCCCTGCTGTGCTGGAAGTTGGAGATGCCCGCAGAAAGACAGCAACAATCACGGCTGCATGGAACTCAGCGGAGGTGCGCGGGCTCGCAGCGGAGCGGGGAGCGGAATGCAGCTCTCCCAGCCCTCATCGCCTCTGAGCACCAGGGCACGTCCCCGCTCCATGGCTGGGAGTGCCACGGTGTAAAAACCATCTAACAGCCGGGAAGGGCATCTGGGTTGTGGGGGCTGCAAACCGGTTTTGGGTAGGAAGCCAAACACTGCGTCAGCAGCCGTCTCCAGGTTTGGCTCACAGGCACTTGCTTTGGTTTCTACCATATGGAGCTGCAGAGGGAAACCCAGCTCCTGCCTCACTGCAGGGAACAAGTTAGCGTTATCAAAGCTGGTGGGAGTAAAGGTGCCTCTGGCCGGCTGCTGGGTGCACTGGCTGCGGGTGGGTGAAGCGCCTGCAGCCCCGCACGCAGGCACGGGATGCTCAGCCACGGCCTCCAACCCCAGGGACGGGCTTACTTACACAATGCCAGCTCCGCACTTCTCGCACATGGGCAGCTTCTGGGCATTCCCAATCGAGGAGGCCACCTTGGTGGTGGGGGCTTTGACGCTCCTAAATCCAGATGGCTTGGCGGGGTCTCCTGGGGGGGGGTGGAAGGAGAGTGCTTCAGGGCATGCGGGACGTGTGGCTTCAGGCTCTTCCTCCTCTGCTAGGGAGGGGTGATGCTCTTCAACCCCGGCTCCGAGGCAGGGATTCATGCACGGAAATGGGGTTCAGGGGGGTGCGAGGGGAGGAAGGAGAGGAGGCACACAGCCGAACCTGGCCCTGGAAAGCCGAGGGTCTGAGCTGGTGGGCAGTCAGAAGGGATGATGCCATCTATTCTCATCTTACAAGCCTGCTGGACTCAGCTGCTGTGTCTCGCGTGCACAGAAGCGCAAAGCGAAGCCAAGCCACAGCTCCAGAGCCTGCCCACACGCAGGGTCAAGCCGATGGCAGCTCTGGGCTCAGGAGGTGGAGGTGGGCATCCTGCCCGGTGTGGGCTCTCCCCAGACTCCTGGCAGAGCTGGCTGACAAACTCCTCGCTGTGGCAGGGCCCTGGGACACCGGGGATAACCTTGTGCTCTCCCGCTGCTGCGCAGCGTGCTGCAGGGACGGTATCTCCCTGGCGCAACCTCCCTGGGGCAGGGATGTCCCACAGGTCCTTCCCAGGAGACATCTGCCGACCCGGATGCCTACAGCAGCGGATCCTAGATGCAGGACACGAGGCAAGCCTTTAAACATCTGCAGTGAGAAAGGAGCCTCTTACAAAATGACGCTGTTGATGTGACTAGCCTTATCTATATGATTTTTGCAAGAGGTTTGACGGGCAGATCCCTGGGACCTCCGACTGGGAAGGATGCCGATAAAGCCCTCCTGACTGGTGAGAAGCCAAGAGCACGCTCTTCCCTGTCACCTCAGACGGCACTCTGCTCACGTCACCACCAACAGCATGTTTCTAAACCTCACCTGAACCAAACACCCGCAAGGAACGCGACCTGTTCCGCCCCGCAAGGCACCCTCCACCAACGAGCGCAGGGTCACGTCTAAGCAGAGAGCAGCCACGCTGCCTGCCCATGCCGGTGTCCGCACAGACCCCGTGCTGGTGGCCAGGCTCTCGGCTGGTGGCAGCCAGCACAGTCGGCGATGCTGCAGGGGACCGATCCCAGCTGGGGACATAGCTCCTCACGGGCCCTTGCCTGAGGCTGATGGACTGGCAGCAGCAGTCCAAGAAGCGTGCTGCGTATCGCCCTGGACCCGACGCAGCGGTGGCCAGGGCATGGTCTCCTTGGGGACAGACATCCCTCCCGGCCCCACTCCTGCTCCGCGCGGGTGCTTATCGGCTCACACTGGAGCAACGCCAAAGCCGGCCCTGGGCTGTGAGAGGGCAGGCGAACCTTGCGCCAGAGAATCCCAATCATGCTGCGAATCTTCAAAGAAAGAGAAAAGAGAGATGTTTTCGCTGCTGATCTTCTTCAGCACTGCTAAGCACGGGGGAGGCCCTCGGCTGCGCGGGTAGTCTGGCTGCTCCCGTCCCTTCCATGTGGGAGCTGAACCCTGAGGGGCAAGCTGCAGACACTCAACATTGAAAAGCTGCTTTCAGGCCGGCAGGGTGACAGCATAGGCTCCAAGATCCTGGTTTCTTTCTTTCTCCCTATTGTTTCCTTGTTCCCTTCGTTCTGCTGCTCCATCCCGCTCCCTCAGCCCTGCCAGCACTCGGCTGATCTATTCCCTTTTGTGGCGAACATCTCAGCACCAGCCTGTTGTTGGACGGAGCGGAGTGTTCCGCTGCCAAGCTAATAACACAACTGGCCTAAGGGAAAAAAAGTAATTCTTGGAATTCTTTTGCTATTTATTTGTTTATTTTATTTTATTTAAGGGGAGGAGAGAATATGATTTGGCTCCCACCTAAGCTGATCGGGTTTTTTATCATAAACCCTATAGCCCTGAACTGCCCAAGTCCAGATGTCAGACCAGGAATCCAAGCAGAGCAAAGCTGCAGAGGTTAAAAGCTACGAACTGCTCGCTGTAACCCAGCCTCTGTATTTTTACTCCTTTTCTTGCGTGGAGGGATGGAGATCGGAAGCTTTAGGACTCACTGCAGAGCCCTACCTTGTGGCACCATTCACAGTCTTGACTCTAAGTGGTCTTTAATCAGTCAGTATTATCTTAAAGGGGCAAAACTTTAGAAAGTATAGAATAGTTTTTTGCAACTTGTTAAACGCCTTCTTGACTCCTAAATATTGTAGGGTTTATTTCTTGAGCGCTCACTCAGTGAATAAGCAACAACACGGGCCCCCCCCCCACACTGAAACTAGTCAAGGAGAGGAAATTTAAGAGCAAAGTTAAGAGAAAGGGTCTGTCTCTGTGGAGACCACCTACACAAGCAACCTTGAACAACCACCAGCTGAGAAAGGAAAACGAAGTTCTCGATGTTACTCTTCAGCACTGTACAGAGCCCAGGGGACGGCGGAAGGGCCGAGCGCGCCTGGCTCTGGTGTGCCGCAGGTGCCTACCTTTCTCTTCCGACTCCAAAATCTCCTGCAACACGAGGAAGGAAGCAGATTGTCTGGGCGGCTCATTCAACTCCTGGTTCTCCTGGAGCATCTTGTAGACCTCCGATTCCCTGTCTACGACGATGCCGCCCGGGGGCTGGTTATGCTGATCTAAACTGAGGAAGAAACAGAGCGCGTGATGGTTAAAGGGCTGAAAAGTAGAGCCAGTCCCTCTAGCGAAATGACCGCAATGCATCACATACGGCTGGAAAATGGACGTGCAACAGGGGGATGCGGGATGTGCTCGCACGAGACGGCTGCAGCCCGGGTGGGATGGGCGCACTGGGCTCCCTGTGCGTGCCTCTGTCGACGGGTGCTCACCGACCGCCCCAAGTGTTCTCCCTGCTTCGCAACGAGTTTATACTCCACAAACTAACACCTTCTGCCCAGGAAGGTGCTGGGATGGGAAGCCCACGTGGTAGCTGTGCCATCTATGCGGGTTCCTTGCATGCGTAAACTACCTTAGACTGCGACCTTACACCACTATGAGTATCAAATTAAGTGCACTTTATTGCATTAAAAAAATATCTTTGCAAGTACACCATGAATTGGTCCTCGAGGCCACCTTCACACGGTAACAGTTGTAGGATCTAGCTAGAAGATCCTCTGGCTGGCAAGAGCTTCATCTGGCTTTTAAGTGAGCATTATTATTTCCATTTTATAGGTGGAGACCCTGAGCCGCAGCCCATTTACAGCATTTGCCGAAGGCCAATGACTAGGTCAAGGGCAGAGATGGAGCTCTGCCTGCTAGGATGAAGCCCTCCTTCCAGCTGCCTCCTGAGGCAGGGTTTAAATCGAGGGTTTAAACTGACCAAGTGCTGGGCTCGGAGATGGACTAAAGGACACGGGAGGTTCCTGCCCGCCTTGTAACACAGCTTCGGAAACAGGAGACAACCGACAAGTCTCCTCTGACGGCTCAGTTACATAATGCAACCTTATAAATGTAAATGTTCTATTAGGTTTCACCATCCCTGCACCCCGTGATTGCCTGAAAAGAACATAAACATCCTCAATTTCAGACTAAACTGCAGAGAGAAACCTCCTTGAGGAGGCAGCTGCACACTTCCCACGCCAATGTGCAACTGAGTCATCTGGGGGTTACTCTACACCATAAACTCTTCAAGCATCAGAGGTAAAATCATTGTGCAGGTTATAAAATGCTATTTCCATGAAAAGAATTCCATAAAAAGTTTCCATCTTCGGTAATTTTCAGCAGAGTGGGAAGCACATCAGGCTTGCAAGCAGCTGATCCCCTGAAGCCCAAAATCTCACTTACTGAAGCTTCTCCCTCAAAATAAAACAATGTGCCTTCTACGACACAGCACATGTCCTAGGTTGTCCCGAAGGAATCCATGCTCCACGTTACATCCATCTTACGTCAACTCACGCACTCCCACCACTCCACCCACCCATAAAACCGTTAGGCAAGAAGCCTGTCCTTGCAATTTGCGTACCAAGGATGTTTTGCTAACATGCATTCCAAAAGCAAAGGCTAAACTATCTCAAAGAGCACCAGAGTCAACGAAAGCCATCGCATTTCAACCACGCAGAGACTTTGCAGGGGACAACTCCAACAGCCGTTACTGGAGTTCAGACCCACATAACCCTTGCTGGATTTCGCTGCTGCTACCACGGGCAACTTGCAACGCTGACTGACTAACCCCAGCTCTCCGAGTGTTGAAAATCGCCAAGGAGCTGGTAATGAAAGCCAGCCTTGCACAGCATCTTCGGAAAAGCACAGCTTATTCTTCATTAATGTCATTTTACTATTGTGTGCCAGCACATGTAGTGAAGTTTATGGGGATCTCCACGCTGGGCTACAGGAAGGCCCTGTACTTGGAGCTCTTGCTTGTGCAATGAAACGACTGCTGGTGCCTGGGGCTCCTCGGTGAGCGCTGCCAGCTGCCTGGACCAGCACGGAGCGTGACCGCTCCCGGCATGCACCGTACCGACCACGAGCCAGAGCTGTGGCTAACAGCAAGGAGCTGGGCTGAGTACCAAGCCAGGAGTAAATCCACAGCCTCCCACCACCTCTGGGCCACCGGCACACGGCAAAGGTTGGCTGTGCAGGTCCACGAGCGAGGACACCAACTTTCCTGCTTTGAAGCACGTGGTGCTCAGCCCGGAGGGGACCATGAGCTGCCAAGGAGCCGCGAGATCTGGCTGTGGCTCTTGCCATGGGACCACCACCTCCGCGGACCACAGCTAGCACAGCTGCTGCCTGCTCACATCTCCTGAGGTGGCTCAGGCTCTCCTGTGAGATGGCTAAAGGTGCTTTGTCCCAGCGCCGAGGTCCTCGCTGTAAACCCCCACAAACTCTCACTAAGAGGCACGGGCTGGCTGGCTCCCAACAAACACCGAAGGGCACCCAGGCCTTGCAATGCTGCGGCTCTCTGCAGTCCTGCAGACCTCAGGGCACGGCTGGCATCCTCGGCCCCTCTGGGCAGAGCGGCAGCCCCGGGAGCAGCGCCCTGTGCAGAGGAGCGGGCAGGGGTGGGTGCGTAGACCGAGCCCTCCATCCGCCTGCCCGGGCTGTTCCAAACTCACGAGTGTTATCAGCCAGTGATGGAGACCCATGGGGACCTGCTTCAGCCCCAGATGAAACATGTCTTGATGGACTCCATGATCTCCGAGGTCTTTTCCAACCTTAATGATTCGATGCCCAGCCTGCAGCCAATGACACAAAAGCGCAAGGACACATGCGGCAGCACCTTCCACCCGCAAACACCAACAGTGGTTCCAGTGTAGGAGAAACACTGGCCTTTGGGATAAAGCACCTCCTGCCCCCAGCAAGCCCACCCGCGGCAGGGTCTCCTTCGGGGAAGCCACCGGCCGCTGCACGTGCACAGGGGTGATGGACACCGGGCGGAAACCGTGGCTCGGTGCTGGACACAGACACAGCGCGGAGAAAGCTCCCGTGAAGGGTCATGCAGGAATGTCGGCGAGGCGAAATGTCAACGGTGCTCTCCGACGCCGTGAGCCATGGACAGGGACGAGGCGCTTGTGGACACCGAGATGCGGGTGGACAGGCGTGCCGAATCGGCCGCGGAGCAGAGCGGGCAGGTTACCTGGGGAAATCGGGGCTAACGGAGGAGATCTGCCCCTGCAGGGAATCCATGATGTTGCTCTGTGAATACAGCTGCAGGGGGGAATTGAACTGCACGTGCAGCACCTTCAGTCCCGGCACCTCCACCTCCACGGGGCTGTTGGGGCAGACCCGCGCCGCCTGCTTCAGCTGCTCGGGCCCCACTCGGACCTGGCCGGGGACGGAGGAGGTGCTGTGCCTCCGCCGTGGCGGCTCGGAGCTCGGCGCCGGCACGGGGTTATAGACGGAGGCGAAGGGAGCCTGCATCGCGCCCATCGGCGATGAGCGGCTGTGGGCCCCAGTGTTGGCGCGGGCAGTTCGAGTTGCGGTTGTTTGGGGGGGGGAGTTCGTTTTTTACGTTGTGGAAGAGACAGAAAAATGCAGAGGAGAGAGAAAGGAAAGAAGGAAGAAATTACTGGAGGGCTAAACCAAATACCCCAAGCGATACACACAGTTGGAGAACACTGCCTGTTCCCAGTGCTGGCGGGACACACCACCGAATACCTGACTTTACAGTAACGGCGTCGGCTCTCACGCTCCAGGTGTGTCCCCACAGAACCCAAAATGCATCAGCTCTGCCGATGAGCAGACGCGGGGTTGTAAAAGCAATGGACCCGGCCGCAGGGGTTTCGCTGTGAACCCGAGCGCACACTCGCGGTCCCACTGTCCAGCCAAGGATGCCACCTTCACCGCAGCCCAGATGTGCTCAGCCGTGGGGCTTCCCCCTGCCCTCCCCGCCTGCTCTGCCACACCAAACCCAGTGGAGATGTTTGCTGGTGCTCCCGGCTGTACCACGGCCCTGCGTTTACATCGCACCCCCTCTACGGACGGGCCACGGGCCAGGTCCTCCTGTCCGCTGGGTGCAGGATGGGAATGCAGATGAACGCCAGGGAAATCCCGAGCTAGCTCGGCCGTGTGTAAATAACTCGGCACAACAGATGGGCAGGAATTCACAGGCGGCTGGAAGGCTGGGCGAAGGGAGAACCTACGCATCCCGGGCTTGTGCGCTGGGGAGGCCACAGCGGGTTTTTAACGGCAGGGTGAGGCCCCTGGCTCTCACCGAAAACCAGCAGCAATTCATTTGCTTGTGATGACTCTGCAAACAAGAGTTTGCGTCGAAGGTCTCCCCTCACAGCCCCCCCCCCATCATTCCTTTGCAACTCGCTGTGTTTCAGCAAAGATGAGAGAGATGCCGGGTACCCTGCAAGCAGCGGGGCTGGCAACGGGCTCTCCTGCGAGGAGGAGCACAGGGAGCCACAGCCCTAGAAGAAACCCCCCCATCTTTGCTGATCCCTGCAAGAAAAAGGGACAACCCACACGTTTCCAGATAAATATACCTGGCTTCCAGAGAGTGCTCTCACCCGGAGGGGACCGGAGATGGTATCTGGCTGCCAAGTGGTCCCACCAGGTTCACACAAAGCAAGATTTCCCTCGCCCTTGCTCTGCTCAGCCTCTGAACACGGCTGCTGAGGTCTACCAGAAGCAAATGAGGAACGACCGGCTGCCAGCACCGCAGCTCTGCCCAGACGGGGCTGCCAGCACCGGGGCCAGGTCGCCCGGCTGGAGCTAAACCACAGCCTCGGGTCTCTGCGCCCTGCGACCACGCAGGCTGGAGCTGCTGTGGTCTCCCCATGCACAAGGCAGGGATGTAGCCGAGTGGCACCTACAGCATGCTGATATGGCAATAAACGGTTTATGGTAATAAACGGCCTTGCAGCTTTTGCTGTAGAAGTGGCCAAAGTCTCCCAGGCAGGTCGGTACTGCTGTACGGAGACTGGGGCAGCAACGCAACCTGACTGACACAGCCAGAAAGGTTTCAGCCAGCACCCGGTTTATTGCTTCCTATAAAAAGAAAAAAAAAAAAGGAACTTTGGACTTGTGGGATGAAAAAAATGTCTTTGGTGAAGCTCGGGTGCAGCCACAGAAACCAACAGGCCCTTTTGAGGTCGGGACCCTCCCCAGTCCCTTCTATAAAATCACTCACGCAGGTATGAATGTTTCTGCCACGTTTTAGAACTCCTGCGGAAAAAACTAGGTTCAATAATAAAAAAAACGGAAGGCAGAGCCTGTCTCTGAACCCCGGGCCAGCCAGAAACAGGGACGCATGCGCTTCCTAAGCTGGCTGCTCCCCTTCTGCCCGCGAAGCCAGCAGAAAACGCTAACTGTACGGAACGCAAACTTCACAAAGTGCTCGTAACAAGCGGTCAGGCACCTGCTCATGCCAGCGGGCCGGTACGTCACGCTGAACGCACGCGGAAACTGCGTTGGTCTCTGCTAAACAAAGAAACACAACAGCGTTAATTCCATTTCTGCCTCTGGGGAAGCGTTCCCCGCTCCTCCGAGCCCTGCCCCGGGGAACCGCAGCCACGCGCGCGCCTCTGCTCCTTCCCTTCTCCTGAAAGAGAGCTTCTCTGGGTTAAAAAACTGGTCCCCTCGCAGCCAGCTCCCATCTTGCAGAGCCTTGCCCTGGGAACAAGAGGGGAGGCGAGGAGGATACTTACGGCTTGGCAGGCTCCGGGGCCCCAGGTGATGCCTTAGACTCCACCGCGCTGTTGAAGGTCTGGATGTTCTCGGAGGAGTAGAGCCCTGCAGGGCTGTTGTACTGAGCAGTGATCACTCTGGGGCCCGAAGCCGTGGCAGCAGTGAAGGGCACCGCGCTCCGGTTGTGCGCGCTTCCTACGTGCCTGATTTCCTGCATGCAAAGGAGCAGAGGCAAAAATCAGAGGTGCTGGGGCGTGCGGGTGGGACATGGCGGGGCAGCCAGCAGCCAGCAGCCGCGGCAGTGGTGGCCTTGG
>Ga0065711_1049205_pt1 | contig 11424 bp, 4 predicted proteins | sample Hoacrofraction12_FD_59098 | JGI IMG/M metagenome (GOLD analysis project Ga0065711, IMG submission 59098) | Hoatzin crop microbial communities from Cojedes, Venezuela - Epithelial fraction 12 v2 (version 2) | ecosystem: Host-associated > Birds > Digestive system > Esophagus > Crop | place... | reverse complement strand
AGAGGAGAGGAGAGGAGAGGAGAGGAGAGGAGAGGACAGGACAGGACAGGACAGGACAGGACAGGACAGGACAGGACAGGACAGGACAGGAGAGAGGAAGAGGCAGAATTTGGTTTTATGCCACTAATCTGTCAACTCAGAGAATGCAGATTAACATTAACGTCCTACCTACCCTTTCTTGCACACCCATGGTAAGGACCAGAACGTGGGTCTTGTTACATATTGTAGGGTGAACAGAGAAAAGAGTGAATTGGGAACAGACAAAGGAATATCTCAGATAACTCAGATTCCTTTAAAAAAAAAAACAAGCTACAATATACTGCTCAATTATAGCAAGAAGGATGGCTGTGGAGGCTAACATCTCTGCATCACACATGTAAGTACTACAAGAAGCAATTATGAAGAGCCAGGAAAGTGCTTCCAGATACAACAATAGTTTATTAAAGTCCATCTGGTGGTAAGCCAGCAAGAGGGAGTGTCAGTATGTGCCTAGAGAAAGTGATTAAAACATAAACAGGATGTGATGGAGGAGGTGAAAAATATAAAAGAATCTTATTAATGCAGAGTTTCATTAGTTAGCTTTTCTGGTACAGCATCTATATTTGCTTGCTCCCAGCTGCTGTATCCCTCTCCAGCCCAAACAAACTCCTGATATTTAACTATAAGGCTTGTAAGGCATGATTTGTGATCAAGGTAAAGGGGCAAAAATCAGAAATCTATAGTCTCAGTGGCCATCCCACTGGCGATAGGAGACCTCTAACACCTGACAGCATGGGCTATGCTCCCACATGAGGTGATGCATGTGTGGATATATAGCTTTATAGATCCTCTCCCCTGCTTCCCTCATATAGACTGCGGCGACATCCTCCAGATCTTCTTGAAGAAGCCCTAAATATCTAAACACACCTGCAATAGCACCTGACTTTTCCAAATTCTCCAACAAGATAACACAGCACAGAAACTGCTACCTGTCATGACTAGGTAAGCTATACCATAACTTCTGATTAGAGACAAAGGGCAACCTTCATTTTTCACACAAACAGCCTTCAGAAATTCACATCAGCCATTCATGATCACCATTTCTGCATCTTTTGTTGTCCAGCATCTCCACAGATCTCATTCATTTCCCCACTAGCCTTAGCCAACTGTCTTGTGGCACCATTAAAAAATAATCCTCATCACCCACGCTCATATGCCCAGAACTGTCTTTTTGTGCCTTTAAGCCCTGTCTTAGATTCTTATTCAGTTCTCAGCCATCATCTGCAAGCAAAAAATGATTCATATTCCTCTCCTGTCATCTCGTCTCCTTCCACAGCTAGTATTATCCAAAAAATTTTCAGAAGAATATCAGCTATCTTCAATTAAAATAAAAGCTATTCTCATGGCCAGGTCTTGTCGCTGAAGGAGGTATCCTTGCTGCTTAATGGAGATGGATGCTCTTATCTCTTCCATCTCCTGTGTTCTGCTGTTGTACATTTTGTCAAAATCCATCTCTCATCCTGGCTGGGATCTGCACCTGCATCCTTCCTGTTTTTAGAGAGGCAGATGCAAAGAAAACGGTCTTCATAAAGCAGTGCTTACATCTGGGTCTAGGCTGCTTGCAACAGCAGCAGCAAACATCTATCACCAGCACTTTAAAGCAAGTGTGCTGCCTCGGATAAAATGTTGAAAGATTGTCTAGAGCTCAATAAATCCACTACATTAACTGTAAACTATCCTAGTAATTAAAAGCATTTCCAGAGATGAAAGACTATATAAAATGTCTTCTACTGCGTTAATTTTCATTCTTTTCCACTTTGATTCAGCTGACTGTGGCCAAAATAAAGATATAAAAGGTGGACATGGAAGAGAAGATGAGATAAGTCAAGAATGAAGTGACCGGTAATGGATCAGTTCTGCACTGACCTTTTGCAACTGATCAGCTTTTTTACTCATTTTGTAAAACCGATCTCCCAGCTTCAGTTCCAAAGCTATAAATCTGATTTTCACTTTAAAGATTGCCGAAATACACAGTGTAAAAGTTTATCTTCACCATTGAAAAGATAACTAACTAGCACAACTATCCTGAGATAGAAATGCAGTGAAGTCAGGCCGATTTTTGTTGTAGCATGAGGCAAACTTTCTGAGGCAGGCCTCAGGCAGGAGCATAGAACTGATCTTGTTGTGATAAGTGTCTTTACTGTGCTTTTATAGCATGGTAGTTCACGCATGTTATTTTTCATATTCACTAAAAAAAAAAATAAAAAAAAAATTAAGGGGGCGGGGGAGGGGAGAAAGACTCCTTTGTGTCAGAGGAGCCCTAAGGAGAAGCATCACAAATGGATTCTCACTTAACTTGCTGGTGGTTTTCCACTGCTCCTTGCCTCTGTTAATTCATTTTCCATCCATGGACTATCAGGGTGTATCCAGGGAGATGCGTGTGCCTAGATCTGCCCCAGCAGTCCAGAAACAGTAAAGCAGTTAATAATGTGTTCCTTTTTTTCCGTGTTTCTGAGTGACCTATGATGCTTGGCAACTCTGTATTTGTGATTCACAAGAAGATAACTATCCAACGAAAAGCTGTTCCCCTTCTTCTTGCTTCATAGCACATCTCAGATTTTCTTTTATCATGATTCTTCTCCAAACAGTTTTCTGTGGGGCTGGGGAGGGTGGGAAAGTCTGTCTGAAGTTTTTATGTTTGCTGGGAGATTTTTATGACATGCCAAGATTTTACAGGGGTGAAAATATTCCAGGAAGTTGTTATTTATCAATTCCAAAGGAAATTAGCTCATAGAATACAAAAATAAGCCTTAAGCAAATGAAAGTAAACAAAGTAATAAATGCCAAGGGGCATGTTATTTTGCTTTTGTTTTCTGTTTCTGATACACCAATGCAAAAAAACATCATCATTTCACATCTTCTGTCCCATATGAACCCGGAACTGTGCAGGTTGCTCTGAAAAAACTCAAATCTGAGCAGTAAACATTGAGCCTAACAGCTCCCATGGCTGTTTCTTAAACAGTTGGAAATCATCTTTACTTTTCATCCTAGTGTTACTGCAGTTCCACACGAACTTAGTGTTCCCTCGTTTTTATCATATGAAATTTCACTCACAGTTCGTTACGACACTGAAACAGGAAGTTTCTTATTGTTTTTTACTCAAAGCTCTTCTGAGGACTATTTTGGGTTCATCAAGGGAGTGTTTCTCTCCTTATCTTAAGGTTCTGACTGAAGTTCAGGGAGCAAACAGTTGAAGTACTTAATTCCGACACTTCACAATTCTTGTTACTGCCTGTGGAGTTGAGGCAACATCTCCTCAAAAGAGTCAACATTAGTGGATGCATACCCTCACCGCACATGCAGCTCAGGGGCTCCGTTTCATGGTCTGGTCTGCTTTCATCAGCAGTTTAAACTAATCCACCTTAATGTCAATTGCTGTGCTGGCTAAGTAGTCTCCACTAGCTCTGCACCTGTGCACTGGGAAACTTAGAAATGTATCATCAGACACCCCCCCAACCCCCCCACCCCCCCCGAAGAAATTGCTAGAGATCATCCTTCATGTTGGTAGGACAGCTGGAAGATCCAGAGCAGAGGGCTGGGACCATTTCACCTTGCCCCACAGCATGTCCCAACCATCATGGTCTTACACTGATGTAACTTCTTCCCTGCCTGACACTGTATGCATTTTAGAGCCTCCTCTTGCCACGGACTTGGTTAATTTAGGGCGAAAACTCAGTGTAGTTGCCTTCCGAGAGAGCAAACACAGGAAGGTCCAAGAAATGTGGGTTGTGTTCTAAGATGTTCATGGCAATCCCCATGTGGGAATTCAGCCGGCCAGAGATATCCATGCTGCCAAGCTGCAGGCTGTGAGATGAGCAGGCAGGGCAGTCCTGCCTCGATGTGCAGAGAGCCCCAGCAGGGACAGCAGTCTGGGCGCAAGGGACCAGCTCACCCCTTCCCGCAGGGCAGCAGCCTCCAGGATGCTGCGGCTTCTGGCAGGAGTTGCACGTCCAAACCAAGACGCAGCGGAACGCAAGAATGACACCAACGCCTGCTGGAGCTGATGCTGGATTAGAGGCTGAAATTTGATGCTGTAGTACAGGAGACCGCTGCAAACAGCACCCTGCTTTACGCCTTTTCCCAAGAGCTTAGAAAATCATCCTGTGCCTGTCTGCGGTGATTCATGTGTTGAAACTCCTTTGTCAATTCTCAGGAGAGGTAAACAAGATCACTAGAGCAAGGATTGCTCAATGGGAAAAAAATTACACCCGGGGGAAGTGGAGCTGAAAGAGAGGATGAAACCCTGTCACTGCTCTATCCTTCCTGCAGAGCTTTGTCCTGTCAAATTTTAAAGACTATAAAAGAGAAATGCCTGCTGTGGGAAAAGGGATGTAAGACAGTTACAATTCTCCATCTTGATCGCCTACCACACATGGGCGGACAAATGCTTCAAAACAATAGTGATAACATCTTGTTAATAAGGCTCATATCTCCTAAATGTCCCAGAAGTGAGTAATTTATGAAAGTATAGAAACAGGGAGCCGAAGAACTTTTTATTTGCTGTACGATAATGAGCTATGTGGACTATGTGATTAGCTGTATGATAACAGCACTAACCAAAAGATAGTTTAAAGATATTCAGTGACTTAGCAGAGCAACAGTAGCCATAGGTTGCCAGAGGACAGGCAGAACAACACCAATTTAGATGAAGCAATTCTGGGAGGAAAATACAGATACAATAACACAAAGAAATGTTGTAACTACATTTTCAAAGAGTACTGGCAAATACCAAAATCTCTCCAAATCACACTGGAGCCTTTCATTTCAGACGTTGTCCTGCTCAGCCTGAAATTTTTCCCAATTTGTCCAAAAGGTGTTCACAGAAGCTATTTCAGCTCCTCCAGAATGTTTCTAATTTATTTTTTAGGTAACATCAATAAATCAGAAGAATTAATGTCTTGCACAGTTTGATCCAGAAGCATCGTGTGAGTCCCAAGTGAGAGCTATGGGTATTCAGCATGTCATAGCACAAAGCCCTACAAGTGTCATGTTTTTGAGTGGTTCTTTTTGGAAACTTGAGAATTTCTCCTTGTGGTCGCTCCTAGGAACATCATAAAAGGCAAACAAATGTCTACAAATGAAAAATTACCAAGTCAGCATGAGTCCTTTCAAGGTTTTGGGTTGGCTCAGCTATAGAGTTCAGCAGAGCTGGAGGGGCTGGGCAGAGCCATTTGTCAGAAGTGAGAGACGGCGAGGAGACTGTGAGGTACGTGCAAAAGCTCTGGGGAGAAGAGGGATGTCAGATAAGGAGAAAAAATAGCCTCTGGGTAGTGGAGGAACTCAGACCACTACAGGTTAGTCATTAAGCTCCAAATAAGCTTTTATCCCATACCAGTCTTGTGAGCTATGGGTTTGCTTAGTTTTGCCTCGCACTCTCCTTCTCCTCCCCTAAGGATGCAAGTTGATCAGTTAGGGAGGAGGTGGTTTCTCTGGATGATAAGAGACCAAAAATCCTAATTACCTACATGTTCTGTGTTAACTAACTTGGGTATTAACATTGATAAAATTTTGGCATGAACATCACTCAAGGCGGTTGTTCTTCCACGCAGTCAAACACTCCCAAATTACCCACAGAGCAATAGTGTCTTAGTAAGGGGCATATTATTGACCATAACGGCCTCTTGCTTTGTCTCTCACCACTTTTGACTTGAAAAGGCACTACTGCTATGAAGCATGAAATCACCAGAACTTATGAGGCACCATTGCTCAGCACAGGGACTTTGCACCGTGCCATGCTGCAGGTCAAAGCAAGCCACGGCAGGCAATGCAGGGGGGCCAGGGAGCAGCGTGGGCAGCTCCACCTGAGACAGGATCCGCGGAGAGCAGAAGGGTAGCCTTTGGGCCAGCACTATCTCTCCAAACATGGTGAGGGAGAGGGAGAAAATATTTTAAATCAATCAGCAAAAAGAAGGCGTTGTAGAGGTGGGAAGAGGTGTGTGCCCTGCACCCTTTAAATGGGTGTCAATATTCCCTTCCTGTTATGTCCTTCTGAAAGCCAAAGCAGATTTTTCTGCTGTGTTCAGCAGATGAATCTGAGGATTCATAAGGCTGTGTGGGCTCTGCACTTTCATGGGTATGTGCACATACGCACACATCTTTCATTTTCTACATTAATACGGTATAAAATTCACAATGCAGGCTGCTGTTCAAAAGCCACAATGTATCCTCCAGTGCATACAGCATATTCAGCCATCTTTAAACACTGCTACTGCTGTTGCCTTAGTAACAGCCCGAGGGAAATCCCTAAGTAATTAATCAAGCTGCTTAGCTGTTTAAGGTTTCTTACCAGGAAAGCTGCTGTCTAGCTTCTTTCTCATTGCTGGCAAAAATTCTATATTTAGAAAAGAAATGGCACACGGGCTGATTTAGGAACCGTCCTTCATCTGCTGTGTGGTGGAAGGAGAGTGAGTGCCCATGTGTACATTGTTAAGCCATTTATTTGGCATGTATGTACATGCTTAGTAACTGTTATTGTAAGTAATAGCTGAAGCACGAACCTCAGAGGATTTAGAGGTGCAGCTGGCAGGCTGGATTTCTTTGTATGTTGCAATGTCCTTTCTAAGAAGACCATCCTGGTTTCCCCTTACAGTGCCACATTCAGAAATCATTTCCAGGTTCACCACTCCATAACGGAATCAGACTGCAAGAAACCACTATGATCATTTAGTCTGAGTTCCTGTACAACCCATGCCATAGAAACTTACTGGTTTGGTTTTTTCTGCAGAAGGCAGTGTTCTTCCTTGTACACGAAAGAGCATAACTGAGACTGCCAGACTGTGGCGATCGTAAGGCCTACCTTGCAGAAAGACATACCTGTTGACCCTTTCATCTGAACACTTAATTAGGGGACAATTAGTGAAAACTCTATAGGATATGGATTGTCCTTTCTCCTTTTCAGATAGCATCTAACATAGTAAAGTCAGCCCTCTTTCATGGTGTGGATCCCTAAGGATTTTCCTGTGGAGCTGTGATTCTGTGCAGAGTGACTGCAAACCAGTTTGCTTTCCTGAGTTACCTCCCAAGCTCATGCAGAGGAGCAGTCCATGGCCATCACAACAAAAGTGTGACTAGGTCATGTCATTAACTTATTGGTACAGCACTTTTCCTTCAAGAGGCACATATGCAACAGCAACAAACACCCCGAAATCTTCTTAGGAACTTGCATATTGCATCATTTTTCCTTAGCAAGTCTTTGAAGACTCTGCTGGGTGACAGACATACTCCACCTGAGAAGAGCCAGCACCTGGAGCTTAGGGCACCAACCAGGGAAGACGATGATGGTGAGTCAAGCCTGTTTATCCTGAACAAGTTCAATGCCTTGAGCTTCATCACTCAATATCCTCTCTTAGTTCTCTCAGTACAGTGATATCAACTAAAGGGTCTCTCCAATGCATCACAAAAGCCTTTGAAAGCCTTGCGTTGTCTTTGTACGGGGTTGAAAAATTTTTGATGTCTCAAAAATGCTCAGAGGAGGAGATAACAGCAGCAGATGCCTTTCTGTGGACTATGCCATGCCAGAAGGATGCTGTTTAACCTCATTTTCTTGCTTTGAGTGCTCAACCTTGACAGTACCAGCCCCCACGCTGACCCACGTGTTCTGCTCTTTAAGGCTCAGAGATTTGCATCTGTTTCACCAGAAGACAGCATTTTATTTTTGGATTAGTCAGTCCTGGAGTAGTAAAGCACTTTATGCCTGTTAGAGATAATTTCTAACATCAATGAAATTTAAGAAGTTTACTAAAGCAACGGGCATCTGAAAAATAAGAGGCAAAAGTTACGAAGCAGAAAAATATATACCAGTAAAATGGAGTTATGAATTACACTTAAACATTATAGTAGGTTTCTCCTAAGTGCTCAGGGTCTCAGCTGACCTGGAGGATGGGCCAGCTGCCCTCTCTCCCACATCTGTGTAGCATTTTGAGCTCCCCACAGCCCCCTCTCAAAAGTCTCTCATGTCTGTCCTCTAACAAAAATACAGCTCCTTATACTGAATACAGCTGTCTGTGGTGACTCTCATTTTTCTCCTCCCATTTTCTCTGAGACTTATTTCTGAAAAACTAGTGGTGAAAGCAAAACACAGCATATTTTCCTCTCCCCTAGGACTTTCTCTGCATTTACACTGCTATGCTGTGCCTGAACTAGCACATTTCTTCTACTTTAACCAGTCTTCTTGCTGGTTATGACTTTTGCAGCTTGGCTAAAACCCTTTGGAAGCATTATAAGAAGGGTTCATTTTGTAAGCAAGTTACTAATCTCTCAGGATAGGATTCACCCTGCTTAATTTCATCTGTTTCTGAGTTAGGTAGCTAGTCTCAGTCATCAAAGTGAAACAGGGACCTCGATGAACATGAATGATACAAGCTTTCTCCCTGGCTGTTTCTCTTCTCTGACTAGAGATAAGACCTTAGTGACTGAGACATAAGGGGCACCTACATTTCAGGTCATTCAAGTTCGGTGAGATGAACCTCACCAGTGAACCCCAGAGCCTTTAGGAGCTTTCCCTGTTGCACTTGAATAATTCAGGTAACAGACATGATCAAAGATTTAGTCATTCTATTCCACATCAGTGGAATAGGTGCTACAGTAGCACAAAAATATACAATTATTACTAATGACAGCAACGGATTTGATGTTTATGTTTCATGGTGCAGCCGAAGGACAGTTTTCTCACTGTTGGAGTCATTCTTAGAGTAGGCTCTTCCTCCATAAGTCAAATACAAAGGTCAAACACCCATGAGTTTTCAGCAGACCTGCGGTCATTTTGCTGTCATCTGAAACCAGAGAAATATATATTCTTTAACTGGGCTAGGTATTCCCACTGAGTTCCCATATATACAGGCATATATATACACAGTTACAGAACTAATGGTATGGCAAAGCAGAAAATTATCTACGATTAGCAGTGTCTGCTGCTGCCTGCGAAGGGTGATTCATCTATGCCTGGGACTGGGCTACAAGTTGTCTTGGAGATGAGTTTCCTTTGCCTTTTCCTTTCCCTGTTTCTTTTGTTTAGATCTATATCTCGCAGCAAGTGAAAGTGCTGCCTTTTGCACTCTGCAAACGAGTACTAATGAGGTCATTAAACTTTGATGACCATCCATTTACGTGGCACACCTCTGGACAAAGCTACAGTTTCTGTCTTGGAGGAAGGCACTTTTTCAGCTCCAAATGCCAGACAGTTTGTAGCCAGGCAACGCTTTGCTGGGCAAAAAGATCACTCAATGAGGCTGATTAGGAATTCACCTGATGAGATATTAGAAATGAAATTAAGCATTTTCAAATGAGAGAGAGAGAGAGGAAAAAAGAAATGGAAAAAGAAAAAAAAAAGGCAGCAGCAAAAACCTCTCTTGAAGCAGTCAGCAAGGCACAAAGGAGAAGTCAGCAGTAAAAGGAGGGGGAAATAGGGCACTGCATAGGGCTTTGATCTCTAAACGAGAAAAGCCCTGGTCCACTGAAGAAACTGAAACACAGAAACCTGTGTAGGTTTTGTCAAGATATCCACATATCCTGTATTATCTACAGAAAGCGTGATCAGGGCCTGGGCAAATTTTCAGAGCTAGTGTGTCTATCTACTTTGGCTAGTATGTTGTCCGAGAGTGGGGGCTTTGTATACCAGCACTCCAGAAATCATGAGCTCTTGCAAGAGAAACTGGGATGTTGGCAGGCAGGAGGCAGATGCACCCTAATATCCTATTTCTCTGAAGGGGTCACAGCCAGCCAGCCAGACAGACAGCGTCCAGCAGTCAGGCAAGGCAAGAAACAACACTGCACGGACTGCACTGGTTAGGGAGCTAAGAAGTTACCTAATTAGGCACTCTGGATTTTCATTTAAAGCTCATTGGAAACAAATGATCTTTGTTCTTTTTCCTGTAGGGATCAGAGGATTAGTTCCCATATGTAAACTGTGCCTTTGACAAACAAAAGAAAAATCCATACTTGTGACAGGTGTCTCACCAGCGGAATATGAAAACACTGTGCATTCCCGCAGAGGCTGCTTCTGCAGAAGTGGCTGGTCATTGAGCTTTGCCAGCCTGCTCTCAGAAATGTGACGTAGGCTGTGAGGCTTATAACGGAGGATCACGAAACCTCTTGATTAAAAGAAGAATGTTTATTTTTTTCAAGACTGAGTTCAGGGGAAAAGAGACTCTGAGAGTGTCAAAATGGCTGCAGCTTTCCTCCAGCCTCCCCCCCTCCCCCTCACCTCACCCTCCTGCATCTCGGCCTGCAGTCGCTCCACTCCGCATCAATTTCCCTTTTCTCTTCCGAGTGTAAATCAATATGTCTGCAATTGGAGGCAAAATCACAGCATCTGTAATGAGGAACGTGAGACAGGCTGAGTTCCTAAATCCTACTTCAGAAAACCCCTTGAAAATAGCCTTAATTTTAAGCGTGTGCTAAAATACATGTGATCTCAGTGATCTGTGCGCCCTTAAGGAAACAGCGGGGTTTTGGGGAACAGATCCAGAACTAATGTCCCGGGGAACAACCAGTGCTGGTGCCACTCGGGCAGCACCGCTGAACATGTCTCTGCCCAGCATGAGATGCTGCACACGTACCACCAGCCGTCTGACAGTGATTCACTGGGACAGGCTCAAGGTTAAAGATTTTTCCCCTAACTAAAGACAGACGTCCAAACGAGAGTCTTGAGCAAGTCAGGCCCTTTGCTGTCCCTTGTAAATCACATGCAGGATCTTGTGAAGCCATTGAGAAAGCATTTGTGTGAGAAAAACACTTAGTGCATCCTCTCCAACAAAGGCTTTCCATTGCTGCTAAATGGAGTTCAGAACTGGTCTTCTAGGTGGAGCGGAGAGGGACCTGGGTGTGCTGGTGGATGACAGCACCAGCAGTGTGCCCTGGCTGCCAGGAAGGCCAATGGGACCCTGGGGTGCATTAAGAAGAGTGTGGCCAGCAGGTCGAGGGAGGTTCTCCTTCCCCTCTACACTGCCCTAGTGAGGCCCCATCTGGAGTACTGTGTCCAATTCTGGGCTCCCCAGTTCAAGAAAGATGAGGAGCTGCTGGAGAGAGTCCAGCGGAGGGCTACGAGGATGATTAGGGGATGGAGCATCTCTGCTATGAGGAAAGGCTGGGGGAGCTGGGCTTGTTTAGCCTGAAGAAGAGAAGGCTGCGAGGGGACCTAATAAATGTTTATAAATATCTGAAGGGTGGGTGTCAAGAGGATGGGGCCAGACTCTTTTCAGTGGTGCCCAGTGACAGGACAAGGGGCAACGGGCACAAACTGAAGCACAGAAAGTTCCACCCGAACATGAGGAAGAACTTCTTCCCTCTGAGGGTGACAGAGCACTGGAACAGGCTGCCCAGGGAGGTTGTGGAGTCTCCTTCTCTGGAGATATTCAAGACCCGTCTGGACAAGGTCCTCTACAGCCT
>Ga0065711_1049204_pt1 | contig 11424 bp, 5 predicted proteins | sample Hoacrofraction12_FD_59098 | JGI IMG/M metagenome (GOLD analysis project Ga0065711, IMG submission 59098) | Hoatzin crop microbial communities from Cojedes, Venezuela - Epithelial fraction 12 v2 (version 2) | ecosystem: Host-associated > Birds > Digestive system > Esophagus > Crop | place... | reverse complement strand
AAAAAAAAAAAAAAAAAAAGACATGAGAGAAAAATAGGGAAAAAAATGCTTTTCCATGAAAATTTCACTGTTTTTAAAAACTTGAAAATGTCATCATTTTTCAAGCACTTTAATTCAGAAAAGATTGCCGAGGCCACACGATGACGTGTCAGTCACCTTTCTCAATCATCGCAGCTACTGAATAGCAACTCACAAACAATTGTCTCTTTCCATTCTTGCTGGATTTGCTGGAAGAAAAAAAGATGATGACTTTATCTTTATTTTACTTGCACTTAACAGCTGAGATGTTTGTCCAGATTGGATGGTCTAATGCCTGTTCCTGCCATGTATCATTCTACAAAGAAAGAACCAGCACTGGCATTTTATCTAAAGACCTTGGACCAGACCCTGGAGCCCACTGAGTCTGTAATAGCAGGTTTGTTATACAACTGATTCAGCTCTGATTTAGTTCAGAGTGTCCGGCTTTTAATTATACAGAAATCCATAAGCCAGGAGGGGAAGAAAAAGAATCGTTGTGACTCATCTGAAGACGTAGTTAGCAGAGACTTTTTTGCGATCTTTTCCACATGAAATTAACCTTGCAAATGTGAATTGATATAATCCACTTGCTAAAGGAAAAAGAGTAGCACCTGAGACATATTTTCACAGTACTTGATTTTGCAGAGGAAGAACTAAACATCTTTTTTTTATATTTCCCTCCAACATCTTGCATCACAGTTGCAGAACTACTAGCTTTTGATAAAACGTCAAATACTGAGCATGATTTTAGCAATATCCATGACAACTGAATGCTTGCACATTTTTTTTTCCTTAGTTGAACTTAGAACATAATTCTAAGCAAAGGCCTTATTCTCTTTACATTTTGGATACAGTTGGTCCTGGGAAGAGTTTAGAGCGAAGCCTCCGTTGCTGTGATGGCAGGTTGCAAAGTGGTTTTTATCACACCAGATAAACATTTTCCTTGAAACTGCAAAGGTGTTTTGTCTCAGTGACATAGATACAAAAAAATCATGAAAAAATAGTTTGGACAAGTAATGCGAGGCAGGTCAGATCATAATAGGTGTATGTCTGACAACTCAGGGCTGTGGTCCCCCCCTTTCAATCCTGGGAGCACCTTATAGAAAACACCTCCACTGCAGATAAATTCAGTAATCAAAGCTACCAACCATGGGTACTCTACTGTTTAAGAAAGAACAATGAATGAAGACATGTGAATTGTAATGAATGAAGAAATGCTAGTAAGAAACGAAAGATAATGAAGAACCAAACCAAAAGAATAGATAATAAAAATGACTCTTTTGACTAGAGTCTTTATTCCATAAATTAATTGTGAGTGTTATATTACTTTATCACAGCTAGGAAAAATTTGGGCTGTATATTTTCATTTAAGGACTGGGAAATTCTGCTTAGAATACTTATGGATGACTTCACGGAATTTGTAAAGGTGAGAAGTATACTGATCTTACCTGAGTGTACGACATCAAAATAAGTATTAAAAAGGCATTATTTACAAAATCCACTACTGAGATTGTTTAGGAATAGGCAAACCACTCATATCAAGAAATTAATATCTGATTAAATTCCTTTCTTTCAGAGTACCAGAAATCAGTTCATGTACCCTTTTCTAGAATAAGTGGTTGAAAGGAAAAATGATTTAGCACCTGAAGTCATAACTGATAAGGCTGTTTTTATTCCAGAATATTCTGGAGCTATACAATAATGTCAGTTGAGCCATGTTTTTATGAATCTTACATGTCATCACTTAAGACATGACCAAACTTCATCATTTTAACACCTCCTACCCTCACACAAAAAAGAAAAAAAAAAGAGAAAAAGCTACCCAAAAAACCTGAATAAGTCATTAACACCTCTATAAGAAAAAAATGTAAACATCATAATTTTTCAGAGCTTTTCAACTTTATCTCATCATCATTGTGATTGATATCTCACATATGTCCAGTGCAGCACTCCTTGGTATCTTGGGACATTTCTGTGATGGTTGGTTGATAGCTGACCAAATAGTCCCTAGCTGTACAAGCAACCATTTGCAATGCGCTGCAATTTGCAGTGACGTATATTACACATTCATTTGAATAATCGGGTAAATACTGGAAAACTATAGAGAAAAATTAAGGGGAAATAAGAACTATAAAGCTTGTTCTCCTGCGTCTGTATAAATGCATTTGGGAGTATTTATGGCCAAGTGTGTTAACTGCTTTGAAACTTAAAATTTGAGTAAAAGATATCATAAATCAGACAATCTCATAAAAGAAATAAATAAAATCCTGGTAATATAAGCACCAGCTATTCTCTCCCAAAATACTGCTGGGCATCATGGCTACAAACAGCAATAGATGCCATCTGAAGTTCAGTAAAGGAGCAGGCAAATTATAATAACCTAATGTAACAAGAATAATTATTAGCATTTTATAAAATAGCCATTTATTTTTACCTTGCTGGTAGCAACTGTCCAATTCAGGTGCTGATCTATTGTGACATCTTTTCTCTTATAAACAAGAGGTGGAAATGGTCTCTAGGGAATGAAGGGTCTGGCACCCACAACCCTAATGCCTGCTATGTCACGGATGGGTCTCTTTTCCTCGTCTCCTGCACACTCTGACCAGGCCTGAACCGGCTGAAGCAAAACTTTCTGTGCTATCTCCCACAATATTCTACTGTGCTTGAAATGTATCAAGCTCAGTGATTGCAAGTTTTAAGCAAATGCTTAAAAAGCAAAAAGAGAACCAGGATAGAGTTGATAAAAGAAGTATTTTAGTGGAACAGGGTTCCATTAGTCACTATACTTCACTTTCTCTCTTTTCAGTGCTTAAAGAGCTTTTCTGGTTTTGGGACTATGGTGTGGCTGTTGGTAACTGCCTCAGTTCGTTAGTCCATAACTGAACCATTGCACACAACAATAGCTTCGTGCAGTAGCGATTGCAAGTTGAAATCGGTTACAAGATTTAACTTTAAAATTATTTTAACAGAGGTATCAAAGTTGTCAATTCACTTAAAGAAAGAGAGAAAAAATGAACTACAAGTGGTTAAGATAAATAGAACAAAACTAAACTTTCTCTTCACCATTTTCACTAGGCCTTCATCTGAAATCACATGCAATATACCTTTTGCATTCACTAATTACGTCTGTGTCCAACAGGCACACAAATGTCAATCATCTCTTTTATTTCTGTCTAAGGTACGGAAGACTTGTTTACTTTTGGAGAGAAAGGACACCTTGACATTCTTTCCTTTTCTACATCATTTATCATGGTGTTGCCTAAAGACATTAATACTATTACCAGCAAGACAGACAGCAGATTTTAACTGAGATATTAAAAGGTATTTGACATTCATGCTGCTGTAGGTTTGCAAAAACAGGAAACTGATGTCTTCGAAGCCATATAACAAGCCTTTAGAGAACCTGTGTGGTGCCCATCCTCGCTCCAAGCCTCCTTGGTGTTTGCCACTATTGTAGCCTGGTGTTATTTCACACTGAAAGAAGCTAAGTGTGCATGACAACCTGTTGATTTCTCTCTGTTTGAGTGCTTTGTCACTTATGATATAAAATGAGAAAACAGCCACACATCCTTCAGTTCATGTTTCTTTTACCCTTTCTTTTCTTCCACAGTAACTACATTTTTCCGCCCATGCTTTCTAATAGGAAACAGAAGGGCACTGATACAGCAATAAATAAGAATCTAAGTGGGCTGGTGGCTGTGCTCTGTTTTATTCAGAATCTAGCTTTTAAAGTTTAATGCGCTTTCAGCTACATACACCAGGATTATCTTACAGGATTTTATTCACTTAGCGCTATCTTTATTAATTGTCTTTCTCTACTGGTGCTTTCAAACTTTTGATAATAATCATTGCATTACTTCTAAGGCACGGTCAGGTCGTGTGTGTTCCTCTCAAATTTAATATACTCTGCTTCCTTTTTTTATGGTTATAATTGATTGTTTTTAATCCTTTTTCTTTATAATAGTTCCACCAAAACATGGTCACTTCTGTCTTGCCTTGATGACTTTTTGTAGCTCTTAATTTGCTTGCTTTTAATTTTGCAGCACTAAACAAGGTGATATACTGCCATCAGCTATAACTACCGTCATTGAACAGTTTTCTGATATGGCTGCATTCATTCAGTATGTACTTTTAAAAAAAGTTATTTACTGAATAAGTAAGTATAAACTTCAACTTTCTAGAAGATTAGATTGTATCATCACAGGGCCTAAAATGAATGGAAAAGTGTGTAGCCTTCATGGGGCTCTGAATGAAACCATCAATATTAATTTTATCTAATCACTTAATCCTCTTTTTTTTTTTTAAATTACCTATACTTTTACCTCCTTCTGCAGAATATGAAGCTTTGTTCTCCAAGTGACTGTATCCTCTGAATTAATACAAAATCTTTTTGATGTTGTTCTGGGGGTTTTGTTTGTTTGCTTGCTATTTTAGACATTTTCACAGGAAAAAATGTGACCCATAATTTGGGCAAATATTAGGGGCTCAATTTGTTTTTACATAAATGTAATATCCAAATGTGGAGACAACTGCCACTCACGGAGGGGGCTCAAACATCCTTGAAGCTTGGGCAGAGCATTTATTATCCTTTGTTTTTTTCTAGGCAAAAATGTTAACACAGTACTTTTCTAATGTTTATGACATGCTGTAATCATATGGTAATGGACACCATTAAATATATATCACTGTAATCTTAATTTTTTTCTCTGATATAATCATTGGATGAATTTTTCATGGAAGCCACTGTTTTTACATTTGAGGTGAAGAGTTAATATCAAAGCCTTTGTAGATTGGCTGAATGTGTCTAAAATTATAAATACGATCTCCAAGTTTTATCCATGCTGAACAGTAGAACAGAATCAGATATTGCTTCAGACTCTGGAAATAGCTGAAAGATTTGTTTTCAGACTCCGATTTTCCTGTAACTTTCTGCCAGCTAGGATCTAGAGGTAGAATATATTGCCTCTTCGGATTTGATCTGTCAACCCTTAGGAACCAGTTCATGCAAGAATTGACACTCGCTCTCTAAATAACCTACATCAGATATTTGTAAACTATATTGCACATGAAATCCGAGCATGATGTTCTGCAGACTCTCATACAAAGTGCCCAAGGTTTGAATAAGTGTCCAAAAGGTAAATATGTACCTCATCAGAAACCTGAGTTTTTGGGGTTGGCTACTACTAATTCAATTTCTCTGTTTTCTTTTTCTCCTTTATACTCCTTCTTTTCAATACTCTGTCTTACTGCATCTCTTCTTTTTAGTTCTGTGTGCGAAGCAAGTCCAGTTCTATAAAAATCCCTTTCTTAACTGGACTTCCAAGACACCCCATCCTTACCAGTGAGTACAGTTGAGTATAATATGGTAGAGATTAAAGAAACGCAATGAGCATAGGTAAATTACTGATTTCTGAGGATCTGCCAGTCATTGCTGCCTTTACAAAATGTAGCTGCTCTCTCTTTCCCTCACAGTTGCCCTTAACATTTCATTTACATTACATTTCAGATGTTTATACATTGAAAGGTCAAATTGTGCCTTGACACAAAGCTTGTACAGCCTTGGGCCATGCAATCATACAGCATGACACACTTCAACTGCTTGCCTGACTCACTAAAGAATGATGACAAAAAAGAGTCACTATTTTAAGGTGAAATCTTCCATTGAAAATAAAAAATCATTACAATGTGCAGACTATTTGCCACTGGTATTTGGCTCACCCATCAGGGAGCTTTTAGCTGACAGGCAGCAGTGCTGACTGACATCGTGTCTCTGCGAAGGAGCAGACAACTGCAGGAAGCATAGGCAACCTATCCTGAAAGAAGGTTATACTGTGGTGTAAAGATCCAGCTTTCCAGCTGCAGAAGCAGAAGAGAGGTCGAAGTAAGCTATGTTTTTAACTTCTGTTTGTTTTCACTGGTGTGAAGACTGCAAGACGAGATATTTTCTGAAATTCCTATGGCAGACTGCTAAGTATAACGAGAAATCAAAGCACCAAACAGTGCACTGAGCAGAAGAAGAGAGCTATGAATCCTGGCTTTCCATTTGGAACAAAGCTGGGCATGGTCGGACAGCTGGTGGGAATTATCCGTGCCTGCCAGAGCTACCAAATACGTGTGCACAGCACATGAAGGAGAGACAGGAGGGTGCACACAGGAGCACGGAAATGCTCTTGAATAGCACACTGGGCAGTGATTTCAGGTTACATTGCCTAAACATGCTTTAGAAACAAATGCCTCTACTTTGCAAACCAGACGCATTTTTAACTCGGTAAGAATTTTCAGGATTGAAATGTCTTTATGTTCTTATGCCTAAGAGGAAGGGCTATCAAAAAAAAAAGATAGGATTGGGAAATTTGTATTGTTTTGTCTGAAATAATTTACTCATTTTTAAAAGCCTTTCTTACAATTTCTAGACAAAATGAAGCAGCCACCATGTGCTGAAAGTCATTCTTACACGCATTTTGCTGCTTAGCCAAGTGTGGTGTGTCATTAAGAGTCAGTATTTTAACATTTTAGTAATGTGCAACCAAGGGTACAATGACCACTTTTTAAACTTTATTTGCTGTTCTCTACAATATTCCATTTCTATATTTTCACCGAAAGTATTTTTTACAAATCCAAGATTTTCCATTTGACAAAAATTGAATAAAATTGAAGCTAATTAGTGTACATTTTTGTGCTCGGTGTCTATAGGACCCATTTTAAGCATTGTATCATAATGAAAAACTTCTAGTCCTTTCGATTTCCACCAAATATGTATCTGCCATCAAGTATCTTGATATTACAACCACTAGCTTTGTATCCTCTTTGATAACCCTAGAGAAGAGTTATGTCTCAAAAGACTAAGCTAAAAATGAATATATGAGAAACAAAGATATTTCAGTTTTTCAAGGAAACAGATGCTACCTTGTAAGTCTGATTTCATAACTGCACACTTCTCTTAAAAAGAAGAATAATATTTTGTAGCTTTACAAGACGTACTTGGTAAGTACTTGCGCACGATCAATGAACATGATTTATAGTCTAAATGTGCTGATTTACTAATTCTTTGGGTGCAAATGCTTGGTATTTCTATTTTGCTTTATATATCAGCAAAAGACAGGAAAGCAAGAGGACATGGAAAGATAAACCATAATTCTTATAGAAGGTGAAACGATATGCTAAACCAAATTTGCACAGAATGAACATTCTGACAATCAAGAAATGAAAAGAAAAATAAATTGAATGCAAGCCTAAAAAGCGTATCATACTTTTAATCTCATAATACCAGGAAAAAAATGTAGGTCATTCCAAAGACTGGGGTCGCATATTCTGAAATATAACTGGATTATTTATTTGAGACGTCAACATGGCTGATGATCTGTACAAAGCCTTGTAGTACAATTTTTATTATACCTTTAATCAGCAATTCAATAATTCTTCAGAAAGTTATATTGATTTCATTTTTCTTTTGTAAACTAAATTCTACTTAGAAGAATGCTTTGAGATAAAAATGCTTTTTATTTTGAAGAATGACATTAAGAGGGATCATCCTTTCAAAATCACTTTTTTTTTTCTGTTATGTTAATTTATCTGTTTTCCCATGATAGTACTGAATAGTGCATCAATCAGCAGTAATTCACAAGAATATAAAAATATTGCTAGACTTTATTGCATGTCTCAGACTTTAAAGGGCATTTGTTACTTACTACTGATTGAAACTACTGATTTTCTAGAAATGAATGTCTCCTATATTTACTGTAATAAAATACTTTGGCTCTCCAAACACAAAAGATGACAAACTCAAAATATACTAATTACTTGAACAGCAGCTTTCAGTACCTTTTGCTGGGGGATATTTTTTATTTTTGTAGTGAAAACAGTTCAGCATCGATCTCACTTCCTTCAGGATAAATGGAGTACCCTTGCCATGTAGCATTAAAAGCCTGAGTTATGAGTCCCTCTTTCTGTCAATGTATTTTATGGGCAGAGACACATAAATTCAGAGAGTCAGCAAGAGCAGAATCGTGAAATTCTCTAAAATGCCTAGCTCAGTACTCACTGAAGAGATATCTTAGGACCTTAGGACAACCAGGCTCCCAATTTAGAGACCTAAACTGAAATGCTTAATGTAGGCAGTGTAAATACTCACTATCTTCAGGCAGTATTTAAAAATAAGTACCCAAACCTATTAAGAAAATTAAGAAAAAAAAAAAGAATAATTATATTATGCCATAGTATAGCCTAGCACTTCTAAGGATATACTGAGTTACGTTGCTGCTGGTACCATGTGCCATAATGTAAATTTAATTTAATTTAAAATTTATAAATAAAATAATTAATAATAATTTATAAATAAAATTGAATGTGATAGGAGATGTCACATTATACAGTAATAATGCTTACATGCCATGAAATATTGCAATAATAATGAATATAAAGAGAAGAAATAAAGTTCAAAAACTGTATATTCTTCTGATACAGAATTTCGGGCTTTTTTTCACTGAAATGAAGTATCAACTGCTTTGTGAAAGGCTTTTGTGGCACCTTAGCCTTGGCTAACAGCCAAACGCCCACCCAGCAGCTCTCTCGCTGCCCGTCCTCCACAGGACAGGGGAAAAATGGGACAAAAACCTCGTGGGTCGAGGTGGGGACAGGGAGACTGCTCACCCGTTGTTGTCACAGGCAGAATAGACTCCACTTGGTGAAAATCAATTTAATTTATTACCAGGTTAAACAGATTCGGGTAGTAAGAAACAGGAAGACAAACATTAAAACACCTTTCCCCTCAGCCGTGCCCTGCGCAGGGTTGGTCGGGACCGGCTGGAACCGGCTGTGTCCGGCCGGGGCAGCCCCGGTCTCTCCTCCCCTCACAGGGACGCCCTGCAGCCCCCGCCAGTGCCTGGGCTCCTGCACCCGGTACACCTTTAGAGGAATAAAACCAGATTTTGTGCAATTCACAGTATGAGAAAAGTGAAAATTTTTAGCAAGATCTCAGAAGTATCCATAGATAGCAAATATATTAAAAAGGACATGGTATCCGTCATGTCAACCATAGATAGCCCAAGCAGGACTCAGACTAAAATACTCCTCTTTGGCATAACATCTGTTAAATGCTAGGAGATGTTTTGTATAGACAGTGCAGTGGAGTTCTTGAGTAGACTGATTTTTTGTTTCTGTTGAAGAGCAGCACAGTTAAACACCTGATACTGCTGGTCAGAAAATATATTCTCCAGATTCAGACTGGCTGGCGTAGTTATTTAAAATCCCTTCAGCACCACAAATCTCTGATTTTCAGCTGCTTTATGGCTTTTGATGCTCACATGCACAACACACATTCAGATGCACTGCCAGACGCAGTGGATCACTGACAGTGCTTTACCAGGCAAAGAACACCCATCCTCTTTAAGAGCAGAAATAGTAAATAGTTTTCAATAAGAATAAATTTAATGTTTATTTTTTTTATGTGCTTTTGAGTGGGTGGTTCTGCTCCTCCAGATCTTGTTGTAGGCTACTGATTAGATGCACCAATATAAACATTGGTGTGAGGAGTCAGAGAGAGGATGTCAAACTGGCTCGCACCTTGGACATTGTGATTATGGTGCCGTGAAGACAACCTCTACACTACATTTCCATTTTTGCCTGTACCCAGTGAATTTCTCTGTTAGCTGTTACTCTGTAGACATGCTCTTTGATCATGGTGGCTTATGCAAAAAGACAGGAGCATTTCAAAAAAGAAGTGGAAGCATTTTTTTGTTCTCAATGTAACACAACATTGGGAGGCTTTTCAACAGGCACCTGTATTGTTTTTCCAGGAAATAATAAAATGTTTTCTTTTCTTTTAGCACCAGTAACAATGGCTCAACAGGTGCCATGTTTCATGTGTCCCTGTCCACGGCAGGGTGTTGGAACTAGACGATCTTTCAGGCCCCTTCCAACCCAAACCAATCTATGCTTCTATGATTTTTTGAACAACTAAAATTCGTTCATTACCTTTGCTACGTACTGTTCTTCATACCACAAGATTGATCTGTATTGACCTGTAAATTCAGAGATGAAAATTCATTCCCTGTGAAGTATCTCAAATACATGCTTCTTAATGTGTAATACAAAAGGCTATTTCTTTTTAACATATTTGAAAAATAGAAACCTTACATTAAGGTATTATTACATTAGATGGTTGCTACTGTGTGGGAAAGCAATGTTGGTCAACACCTAGCAGGATCTTCGGTGTTTTCAAACATGTCTCGCTATCTTAGCTTCACAGGGTGAACTTGGCCATGTCTTCAAATTCTTCTGTGTCTCTACTTGTCCATTTGTAAAACGTGGCTTTTTGTAAGCCTTTATAACTCTGAAAATGATCCCCAGATATATTCTGAGTGCCTCTAAGGGTATACTGGCAAGTCCATTGGCATAAATCTTTCTCAGGACTCATTTTCACTAATATTTTCTTCCACATCTAATATCTTATTACATAAAATGGATACAATGATTGTCAGTTAATATACATTTTCTGCAATGATTGATGGTTATTTATATTTTCAATCATGCTTGTATCTTTTATGTTCAGCAAAAATGATGGATAAAGTAAGGCTGTGAATAACATCTTGTAATCCCAATTTGAGCAGGTGGTAATGTTTTATAGGAGATATGTGAGACCAATTCACGAAACCCAAAGCAAGTAATTATTATAAGCAGTGAAAACATTGGAAAAAAACTGTAGACATAGCTGTCAGACTGCAGAAGAAAGGAAAATGAGGATAAGGTGGTTTATCCCAGTTCAGAAATAAACTCAGTACTGGGACCAATGTTTGTTTAATATCTTCACTAATGGCCCAGATGAATGGAAGGGTTGCCAAGTTGGCAAGCTTGTGGACATTAACATCCTGCAGCTGGGTAGGAATAACCCCACACACCACAACAGGCTGGGAACCAGCGCTGTGGGGAAGGGTCAGGGGGTCCTGGTGGGCAGCAAGCTGAGCCTGAGCCAGCAGTGAGCCCTGGCAGCAGAAACGGCCAACAGCATCGGGGGCTGCATCAGCACGAGCAGCCCGCATGTCCAGGGGATGACGCTTCATCTCTGGTCAGCCATCTGCTCAGGACCAACACCCGATTACAATTCTCATCGTGATTTCTCAGTAATCTTTAGAGCTCCAGATTTGTGGCACAAATCATAGAATCACAGAATCATAGAATCATAGAATGGTTTGGGCTGGAAGGGACCTTAAAGATCTTCTGGTTCCAACCCCCCCTGCCATGGGCAGGGACATTTTCCACTAGACCAGGTTGCTCAGAGCTCCATCCAACCTCGTCTTGAACACTGCCAGGGAGGGGGCAGCCACAACTTCTCTGGGCAACCTGTTCCAGTGTTTCACCACCCTCATGGTGAAGAATTTCTTCCTAATATCTAATCTAAATCTGCCCTCT
>Ga0065711_1049202_pt1 | contig 11424 bp, 9 predicted proteins | sample Hoacrofraction12_FD_59098 | JGI IMG/M metagenome (GOLD analysis project Ga0065711, IMG submission 59098) | Hoatzin crop microbial communities from Cojedes, Venezuela - Epithelial fraction 12 v2 (version 2) | ecosystem: Host-associated > Birds > Digestive system > Esophagus > Crop | place... | reverse complement strand
CTATTGCTGTCTTTTCTCTCCTAAACCTGCTTTCTGCTCTGTTGCTAGACCAGCCTCCCTTGTGAGCCTCTTCCGAGAGAAGCGGCAAAACAGGCAGAACTGAAGGTGAGACGGAGCAAAGGTGGTGGTTTGGCACTTGCTCATGTCTGATCTTCTGAGTAGAGCTGCTGTTTTCCCTCAGAAGAAACCAGAACAGCAGATTACGTGCTCTGCAGCCCACGTCGCCCACGGTAGCTGCAGCCAGGTGCTGCTGCCCTGCTCGCCGCAGCCCGATGCCCATTCCTGCATCCCGGCCGGCTGTGCAGCAAGTGCCTCACCGGTCACTACAGGGGAAATCCTCTGGGACAGCTTGTTCCATCCTGCACACCCCAGAGTGGGGCCGATGGCCTGTCCCTGGGCGGGGGACACAAGCTGGAGACACGCGCTCCTCTTACATTGACAGAAATGGGAGAAATTCTGCTGCCTTCAGTGCTTTAGGAGAGGCGGCGATGTTTGACTTGCTGGTTCTTGCTGCTGTTTTTTTTCCCTATTCTTTACCCAGCAAAATAACTTGGACAGCTGGAGCGCTCAGAAAAGGCCTCGCTTTTCCTCCCAATTAATTACGCAGCTGAGTCCGTGGTCTTTGGTGTTGTTGCTGTGAATACTGATAAAACTTGAGGAGCTTTAGAGCATGAAAGTTGCTGCAACCAGTTTTCCTTGCTGTTTGTGTGTCAATACACTATCGAGTCAGCAATTATCCTAAACCTTTATTGCAAGTCAATGCAAAATACAGGAAATAATTCTCCGTAGTAATTTTTTTATAAGACCCTTTGCAAGGTCCCGCTCCACATGCAAATTCACATGTGCTTGCTGGGTTTTATAGCGTTCCTGGAATTACTGCTCAAAATTTTTTACTGTTATTTCAGATGCTGGTGAGATACCCTGGTAAGGTTAGGATTCAGGAGGGAAGGGCATCTCCGCCCGGAGACACTCCTGACCAAGCAGTGCCTGGCATTGCTGGCAGAATTTACCACTCTGTGCGATATTGCCGCTTTCTGCATTCGCAATAATGTGGCTCTTCAACACACTGGAAAAAAAGGTTCTGCATTTAAAAATGCCACAGGAGTGAAGATTAAGAAAGCAAGCGCAGATGCCCAGCTGTTGAAAGCAAAAGCGGTACGAAATTGGGGGTGGGGGGCAGAATTAGCATTCTCCTCACACGCTCACCGCCTGCTCTAATCACAGTGCAGGCATTATCAGTGAGCGTTGAATCTTTGTATTATTTCCAAGTTTCCTCTATTGTCAGTCATTGCGACAAAGTGCAGGACAATCTGACACTATGATGAATCACTCCAGACATTGAGTTTTCACATGGCTGTCAGATGATCTCAGTAGGCTGTGTCACCTGAAAATGCCACAAGACTAAAACCGTGTTGTACTTCAGAACAAAAAAAGGAGTTTGGTATAAACTCCACTGATTCAGGACATAAACATGGAAGTCTGGAATGCTGACTCAGATTTCTCTTACCCAGGAAGTCTTGGCGTTTTCATCCGGTGTGAACGAAATCAGAATCAGAGCTCAGGATTTATTAAAATGTCTTGCATGCAAATGAGGAAGATAAGTTGTTTGTGTTTTTAAATTAAATTCCTACGTGGAAGGATTTGTACTGTGTGCATTCTTTAAAATACTCTGTTCAAGACATAATGCCTGTCAAAGTATAGGGTATTTTGTCCTCGTAGTTTTGGTTGTGTAGATAAAAATGAGTTTCTTGCAGTTTCTTTTTCCTGCATGGCAAAGTTATCTGCCAGGCTTTTTATTTTCTCTGTGGTTCAGGTAAGATGTAGCTGTACTGATAACTGATTGATATATAGTCAAATGCAAATATGCTTGTTTAAGCACATGCCTTGCCTTCATGTATATTTGCTTGTTGGTGCTATTGTGAGTCCAGCCCGGAAGAGCTTTGCTCTCTCCCACATTATTATTCACAAAGGCAGCTTTCTGAGTTATTTCTGTTCCTGCACAATATTCATGATAGCAATTTGATACCTTAGCAGTTTCAAGGTTATCAAGTGATTGAAAATCCTACTGCTTACTTCAAGGTGTAACATATAAACTGTACTGCCATCCAATCTAGTAATATAATAGTTTTTCTTAATGCCTTTCATGAACTCCTGATTTAAAGTGTAAGCTAACTTCAGAAAGGGCTTATCAGTCCCAGACTTCGTCAGTGCTGCTCGGCTGTTGAATACAGTCCCCTGAGTTTGCATCACTGCATGTAGCACTGAAGCAGGCAATATTTAATCTTTTTCAGAGATATTGATACATCAGCTCCTGAATGAGGACATTAAACCGCAGTCATAATGAGAAACAAAGAAGTGGTTATTTATCTCACGTGTTCAAGGGCTAGCGCTCCTTGGGTATGAATCTCATGAGCAAGATTCACAGATTGTAGATCATGGGGATTAACTTTATACTGAGGAACAGCTACGGAGCCATAAGATACAGTAGCGTTCGTTAACGATGAACAAATAAATGCCACTGAATGCTTAATGAGGACATTGAAGAAAAGCCCATCATTTCTCAACCTGTTTTGGAGGCTCCCAGCCACCCACTGAATTTTGGCTGCGGAGGTAGTTTGGGTGGTTTCTGATTGGTGGATGGTGTTGCTTGATGGAGTTTGCATGGTGGCATCTGCTTAAGTAACAGATGTCTGTGCCACTAAGGTGCTATGTTCTCACTTTTTATATAGAGAGAAATTGCTTCTCAAAGAGTTTTTATTGTCTTTATGCAAATTAAAATACAAAATTCCTCTCCTTAAAGGATCCTCATTATGACAAGAACCTTAAATAATCATAAATACATATGCAGCCTCATAAAATCTTTTGCTCTTTGGATATCAAGGAAGTTCCTTCTGAGCTGCCAATTGTGCATGAAATTAGTTCTTATTTCAGCTACCAGTATGAAGATACTAACTTTTATTAAGTGAAGCCTCACTGGGTTTCTAAACAAATAGTGCAGAATAGTTGTTTGTGCCAAAGTATTTCAAGGAGGAAGTTTTGCATTCTGTTTCTTAGGCAGTACTGAAGAGTAAGATAGAGCTCTGTACTTATTCCCTAGAAGCCTAATGACAGAAATATATATGTTTTTTATCTTTCCTTTGCCAATTTTCTTTAGTAGGCAAATGCATGACGTCTTTAAGGTGGGGTTTTTTTTGTGCTTTTGTTTTTTATTTTTTTTTAACCAGGGATTGAAATCAGGAAGGAATCAGGACTAGAAAAATGGTCACAGATGCCAGCCTTCTTTGGGCTGAGTGAGAGGTACCCAAGTCCTTACGTTCCTGGTTCATCTCACATCATAACTTTGCATCCGGCATGACTTAGTGCCTTGCATGGCATCAGATTCCCCATCTGTTTTGTTGATTTCCAGTGACAGAAAGGGATGAAGGATCTTTATCCTTTGCATTACCTATATATGGACCAAGCAAGATGGCAGGTGCTCCATAGCACGGCACCTTCAGGCAGGGTGAAAAGAAGGGCTGCTAAGGGAGGCCATGGCCCCAACCCAATTTGCACCAGACCCCGAGGCAGCTAAGACTGTACTGTAACAAGATGTTTGGGGATTTTCTCCTGTGGGCAACACAGTTCAGGACAACAGCTCCTGAGCTGGACAAAGTGATCCTTGATGAGGAAGGATAGATGAATGTACTAATACCACATTAGAGCATCTACCAACTGCTTCCAGGCCCTTTGCAAAAAAAATGTATGGAGTTCAGTCAGCATTGAAAAGCACCTGCCTGTCACCTCATCACCCTTAGGCAGAACAAATTGCCCACAAGAACCTCTCAGGTCAGCCTTGGCTGTCAACCCCAGGGATGATCCGGTTGCTGCCACCCCTCCCTGCCACCCACACAACTGGGGCAAGCCAGGCACAGGGCTGCTGCTCAGGGGAATGTGCATCTATGCACCTTCTCTTCCATCACCTGGGCTCCACAGTCACCAAACCTATGGTAAGCTTGAGACAAATGGCTAAATTCTTGCAGAGGGGAGAGCCTGGATCGTTTCTGATCTTCTCATGTAGTTTGTGCTTGGTTTTTGTCCTTTCAGAATATGTTGTATTGAGGGAAAATAAATTGAAAAATAAGATGAAGGGAACAGAAATGTGGATCTTGATTTTTTCCTACCTGTGGGATGTGATGCTGTCGGAGTCAGAAGCCAAAGTCTGTTCAGTGTTTCAATGGATAAACCTTATTTTAGATTGATATTTCTGGTATGACGTTTTCCTAACAATATTTTTTTCACATATCTACCCAGTAGACTGAGTAAGGAGGTGGTGGATATGCAGTATATTAGTGACCTGATGGCAACAACATTAATAACATAGAAGTGTGCTTTATTCTGCTGCTAGCGCTTGCATCTGTTTCACAAACATTACCAAGATAATCACATTCTTCCTGCATCTGCTTTGCTTTAGCTCACACAGATGATTCAAGGGTAATGCACCTTGTCTAAGCTAATTCTAAATACATGCCTCAAACACAACAAAAAGTGCTTGGTGGGTATTTTGACCCAATGCACTACATCAAAGTAACCAAGTAAGCTGTAAATGCTTTGAACAAAATTGGACAAAAATTGGAATTTGTCCAGCTGTATTTCTGACTGCCAGTTGTTTGAATTTTAAACTTTCCCTTATGTGAATATATATCAAATTACTGTGCAACCTGTGAGTTATTTAGGTGGTCCTAAAGTGAGAGCTGTGCTAAGAAATAAAATATACAACAACAGTGTACTCTCAGGTCTAAGATGAGTCCTGGAACTGAGATCTGACCTTTTCAGTTAACTCACAGGTTATCAAAATTACCTATATGGGATGACACCTTTGAGATGACGCACCTAATGCCGAGGTGCTCGGAGCCCTCTGGGTCCAACTCATGGGGACGTTGTCTGGTGGATCCAGACATGAACTCCTGAAAAATGGAATCATGCAGATGATTGTTAAAAATGGGGTTAAATCAAATTAAGAGAAATTGATAAACATAGTTAATGATGTACTTAATAAAAACAGAATGTGTATTACTGATTTTTAGTCAACAAGAGGTCACACCGCTGGAGCAAGCCTTACATCCTCGCTGAAGCTGTGCTTGTTGCACACTACACACATCAAATCCTGCTTTGTATGGTTAAGAAATATCAGTGACCATTAGTATCAGCAGCTTCTGTTAGGTACTGTCATCAAGTAATAATCTAAGATGTCAGAAGCTTGAAATGACTTCATTAGAACAAGGATCAGAAGAGAATTTATGAAGGCATGATTAGTATTTCCTTTTCAAACTTCATGCAGATTTCTTGGAGGAACATATGCTGAGAGGTCTCTGTTAGCACTTGGAGCCAAGAGGAGTCTCCTTCTCAACACTGGCTACCACCTGCCATCTTCTAAAAAGTTTGCCGTATGGTTTTTCAGATAGCTAATACTACATTAGACATCATTCCATTCATGAGCGTGATTTCTTACAATCATAACCCATTTTAAAATGTTACTATTACCAAAAATCAGGATGATAGATCCATTTGTAAATAAATTGTTAGCACTATTCCTATTTGCAAATACATTCACCTAACAGATTTTATCGGTAGAGCTTAACTTGTGTTTGACTGATGTTACGTTGAAGTGCCCATCAGCATAGAAGAGAAAATAAAAATTAGGATTTTCCAACCAACTCCTGAGGTTGTACAAACAGCACAGACAAGTCTGAATCCCTTCTAAAACAAAACCAGCTTGTATGTAGCAGATCAACATTTGGAAACACAAGATGACAGAGGGGTCTGAAACAGGTCTTTATTTCTCATCTTTCAATGCTAAAATGCAGAATTTGGCATTTGAAAACAAAGGCAACAGAAAACGAGCAGAGTAAAAAGGGAGTTTGTCTCCAACAGGAAAATTATTCAGTGCTACGTAAAGTCATCTACGAGTTATATTCTTGCTGCACTAATAAATAGTTACAAAACTATAGCACAAGTCTGACTTGAAGAGAATCCTTGCTTTATCTTGGAGAACTGCATCAAATGGCGGAGTGTTTGTCCCAAGGTTAAGAACTGCTTCAACAGTAATGGATTTGATCGTTCTTCTCACCAACATTAGCACTGGGTTTTGGGGACTCATTTCTAATTTAGCCCAGTATAAGTGTGAGTTAATTTACGCCTATTTTATTTTTCTCTGCTCTCACTTGTGCACGTCACTGATATTTTGCTTTCCTGCCTTTGTGTCTCTGTTGTCCTTACAGTTCTGCTATCTATATATTTTTTTAACTCAAGAATTTTATAACATTTTAATTACTGCAATTCCTCACGAAAGCCAATAGAATTCCATCAGTAACCTGATGGAGTTGAAGATGTCCCTGCTCATTGCAGGGGAGTTGGACTAGATGACCTTTAAAGGTCCCTTCCAGCCCAAACTATTCCATGATTCTGTGATTAATCATTGTCCCAGTCTTGGCTGAGATGGAGTTAATTTTCCTCCCAGTAGCTGCTGTGTTTTGGATATAGTACCAGAAGAATGGTGATAACACTGATTGGTTTAGCTTTTGCTAAGAAATCAAGGACTTTTTTTCAGTTTCTCATGTTCAGCTGATGCGCAGATGTGCAGGAGCTGGGGGGGAGCACAGACAGGCAGCCAGCCCAAACTGGCCATAGATGTCATGCTCAATTTATGAATGGGGGCTAGCCGGGGGGCAGGAATCTGTGCCTCTTGTTTTCTGTGGGCTCGAATCCTCTCTTGTCCAGGAGTTTGAACTTTTCTGGGAGTTTTGCCTTCGTTGGGAGTTTTGCAAAATTCTCAAAATCCGTGATTTCCAGGTTCCGCAGTTGCTGCTCAGGCACTGACTGTGAATCTGTCATCAGGTGATGAGAAAACTGTATTGCATATAGTTTGGTTTGCAAATTCAATATTATTATCATTATTAGTATTAATATTTCCTTTGTTGCCTTATTAAACTGTCTTTATTTCAACCCATGAGTTTCCCCTTTTGTCCATTTCTCCTCCCCATCACTGAGGGGAAGGGGAGGGGTGAGCGAGCGGCTGTCTGGTGCTTAGTTGTCGGCTGATGGGTCAAACCATGACAGTCATTTAAATTAAAAGCAATATGTGACAGGAAAACTTAGGAAAACGTTGAGCATGCTTAGTGATATTCAGATATTGGCCAGACATAATATTGCCTGCAACCGTTAGTGCCGTACGTGAGAATTCCTCATGGCCAATAGGAACAAGGAGCAAACAAGGATGAAAGGCTAGATCCTTCTGCAGCTTGTAGGAAAGAGATTTTAAAATGTCTTGTTGAAACACACACACTAAACACTGCCCTGTCATTGGGAATAATAGGCAACAAATTGATACAGTCATTAGGGAACTGAAAATGAGAAGTATAGGAAACAGCAATTAAGCAATTTCAAGCCTAAATCATAACAGCGCAAGAGAAACTCCCCAGATGCCTTCACAGCTTTTCAAATAATCACTGGAGAAGTTTTGCTGAGGAAAAAAAAAAAATGAGGGAGAGAAAAAAGAGAAAAAAAGAAAAAAGAAAGCAAATCAGTGTGTATGCTCAGGAAAACACAGAACTGCAAAATCAAATTAGCGAGGGGAAATTCCCAATGGAAGGAAGAGGAAAGGACATGTGAGGACTCACGCATGGGACCTACGCCCCATCGATCTGATCCCCTCATCCCACAACACAGCTGGGTAGCCAGAGCATCCCGAAATACCTACACCTCCAGAGTCAGAACCGGCTGATCCAGGCAGCCTGGCAGCCAAGGGAATGTCCTAAGCAGAAATTTGACAGCACTGCCACCCCTTGTCTGACTCTTTGCTTGTGAGTTCACATTTAGGCCATCAGAAGTAATAGTCTGCTCTCACAGTCCTCTAAATCTATGCGATTACTCAGATTTATCCTTCTAAGCAATCATGCAAGGGAAATCATTTGGTTGTCCTTGATGAATTCTCCAGGATAGTTTAATATGAAAGCCCTGAATCTCATTGCCTGATGATGAAAAAAATACTGGGGCTTAACAGGCTTGATATGTCCTGTGGTTTTTCTGATGATGACCTGAGATGAAGTTCTCACACTGCTGTGAGTGCAAGTTTTCCTGAGCCCAGCTTCATCTTCTGCGAAGCAAATAGTCCATGTGCATACTGAGAATTTGGGAATTTTGTCCTGAAATTTTAAACGTGTTTCCAAACTAACTCCATGACTTTGCTAAGCAGGAGTCCGACTGAGGGTTAGGAGTGGCAAATACCTTGTATCTGTTGGTGCAATGTCCAGCACGGCCACAAAATGATGTTTATCCCTTTCGAACTGCAGAGTCACTTTGTGTATTCCCAGAAAGCACCATGTCTCCAAGAAAAGCTGGATTTGCAGACATGTGCCAACCATCTGGGCAGCGGGCATGCAGGAGGGCGCAGGCTTTCTGAAGGAATGGGACCCACACACGGGCAGATTTCTTTGCATCTGATGTGAAATGCCTTGCCAGAAATGTGTGCTTTCAGGAACAGTAGAATGATGATGCAGTGGAGGTCTTGAGGATCTCTAACAGCATAAGCAGAAGTCATGGAAATCATTAACAGCAACAAAACAAAGAACCAAATAAGAGACAGCTAACTATATGAAGTCCCAAATCTTAGCTCCAGGTAGTGCAATCATCTGAATATCTATTTCTTCCCATTTGCATGATTAATTGACATCTTGTTAACTGCTCATTAGGGACACTGCTAATCAGTGTGGAACAAAATAAACACTTTGCAACAGAGAAGAGAGTCTCTAATTGTGAATTATACTAGAAACAAAATTGAGTTTTAAAAATACGTTTAAGGAGTCTACCTGTGTATCATGCAAGCTAAACTGGAGATTGAAAACTTGCCGAACTGCTACTGGAGAGTACACGCAGGAGTCTGCGCCCTACTCACGATGCTGCTCTGCCTGTGATGAATTCCAGCCTGTGTATTGTGTCTGGCCACTGATCTGAATAGCAAGAAGTAGTGACAAAAAAACATTTTTTAAAAAGGTGTTCGAGCTTATTGACATGTTAGTCCACTGGAGTGTATTTCTTGGTTAATTTAGACAGATCTCTGAATGCTCAGGTTTATGTGTGAACAGGATTTCAAGCCAAGAAACATCCTCCCCCAGTAATGAAGGCTCTGCTGCAGAGTTGTTTTCTGCAGATATAAATGCTGCATATAGAGCAGCAATCTGTAATCTGTAAGGTACCTGCTTTACAGGGCACTGTAGAGGTAGCAGAGCTGAAGGCAGAAACCAGCAGTGGTCTGGTGCAAAGAAATCCAGTGCTTAAACCTGTTCTGAAGGGTCCCCAGGTCCCTTCTCTCCATGTCTGCAGGCTGAAATCTATCACTTCAATAGGACCATGTACGTGCCGGGGAACAAGTGCTTTTGCTGGACGGCGGTTACTGCACAAGACATTATACTGATATTGGAGGTGTGGAAACCAATTAGTGTTTGCTAACCAGCTAGAGATACTCAGGTGGAAGGAACTGCCAATGGACCAGGGTTGATGGTTGGACTTGATGGTCTTAGAGGTCTTTTCCAACCTTAATGATTCTATGATTTTATGATTCTACTTCTCTTTGTCGTGCTACTATGGCTCCTAGCTACTATGCTAATAAAATAGAGTAGTAATAAATAATAATAGTAAGTAAGGAAGGTATATAGCTACGAACTTCTGTTCATACAATAGGGCTAAAATTACATCCCCTTTATGGCCAAAGTAAGAATATCAAGACTGTTAGCATAAACCCCACACGATGCTTTGAACCTGTAAGGGTGGTGATGTGAGGACGACTGTGATTAAGGAGTCGAGGCTGTGGTTCTTGCTAACCGTGGGGAGGATGAGTTCAGTGGCCTGCGGACACGCGTTAAAAACACCGTCAGCCCACAGCTCCCTGCACAAGCGCTCGGCAGGGTTGTGCCCCGGAGGGTGGCTGTGAACGAGTCCGTGGAGAAGCCAGCTGTGCTGCGCTGGCAGGCTGCGGTGCTCCCCTCGGGCGCGCGCTGGGAGCACTTTGTGCGCTGCAGCCTCCCTGGAGAGTTTCCACCACGGTACCGTGGCTCCCTGCGCCTCTTGCAAAGGGAGCAGGACCAGGAGGAGCAGGCAAAGGTTGTGCCCTCCCATGCACAGTGCTTGGCCAGGAGAGGTAACAAACGCTTAATGCTCTTGCACGTTGCGGCAGTGGTATTAGGAGATTTTTCTCCCTGTTGCAGGCTGGCAGTTCCTGCGGGAATTCTGGACTACATGGCATTGTCTTTCCATGCACCAGAGAGTAATTTAATTTGTTTTCTCTCTAGCTTGTTTTGTATTGCCGCAGCAGAAAGGACAACGACTGATAAAGGGAGAAAGCAAGAGAGCTGCGGCAGTGATTTTCCATTTTATTTATGGTGACACTGTGTAGCAAAATGTAAAAATAGATCTTGGTGCTGACAGTTTTGTAGCTTCTTGATCTCAGGCTGGCACTTTGGAGCTCCAGCCTCCGCCACCTGAGAGGCGCAGTGCCCGAGCAAAGGGATCAGGCAAAGGCCTGCATCCAATGAACGGGGCGACTCTCAAGAAAGTAAAGGTGAAAACAAACTAGCAAACAATTTATAGTTTATTTTGCTTGGAGAAGACACCTCAGGCTAAATCTAGCTCTCCTGAAACTGAAGTCAAAGGGATGAGTCCTGTGAATGATGAGAGAGAAGACTGGGAACTTGAGACACAGCAAAATCCTCCCAAAGGAGAATAGGAGAAATATCGTTATAGATGAAAACAGAAATAGCTGGCTTCTGTTACAGCCTTTTCCAAACAGTACCCTATTTACATGACAGGTGAGCAGTGAATCACGCTGTGCAAGACTTTTTGATCCAAAAAAACCTTGCTGAAGGAGACAATGAACATTTCAACATCAATGACCTGAACAACCAGCAAGATATCTGTGGTGATGACCACCCGCCAGAAAAAATCAAACAAAGCCTAGTGGGGTGCAAGCCAAGCAGGTACAGAATCAGTGATATCATTAGCTTTTCTCTTGAAAACCACTCTTACAGAAATGCACTTCTTATTGGCTGTACTGCCTGGCCATGCATTTTTTTTATTAGAAGAAAAAAAAAATAAAACATGTAAGCAAATATTGAGCGAGAACAATCAAATGACAAAGGAGGCAGAGAATGCTCATGACTTCTTTTTAACTCAGGGAAGGAGTTCATAAACCATAGGGAGAAGGAAGGTTTAAGTATCTTTTCAAATAGGGACAACATTATTTAACGACATGGATACACTTTGCTTTTTTAAAAATATTTCTTGCACACCGCTGGAGGAAGCAGCTGCAACACCTGTTTTCATTAATGCTGCGGGTGCGATGCAAGCATTCCCACAAGGCTAAACTTTTTACATCCTCAAGGGACTGCACGGGGG
>Ga0065711_1049201_pt1 | contig 11424 bp, 4 predicted proteins | sample Hoacrofraction12_FD_59098 | JGI IMG/M metagenome (GOLD analysis project Ga0065711, IMG submission 59098) | Hoatzin crop microbial communities from Cojedes, Venezuela - Epithelial fraction 12 v2 (version 2) | ecosystem: Host-associated > Birds > Digestive system > Esophagus > Crop | place... | reverse complement strand
TTTTTTTTTTTTTTTTTTTTTTTTTTAAAGTATAAAACAGGAAAATAGCTGTGAGGCAGGTATTTTGTTCAAGGACTAAATAGGCTAAAAAATAATGTTTGGAAGAACGTCTTCTCTCTGCTTGAGGGATTATACCATGCTTAGTGTGGAGACATGGAAGTCTGAAGGATTTTCGGAAAGAAATCAGAGCTGTATGCAGTGTCAGCTTTTGAAAGACTGAAGAGATGATGAGCAATTCTGAACGTTAAGTGTACCTTGCAATATTGTGTCCACCTGTAAAACTGTTTGCAGTAAAATATCTTTTTATATTAGATATTTGATTAATTTGTTGCAATATCAGTATTGTTCTTGATACTTCTCTGTGCAATGTACCTTTTTCAACATGTCAAAAGCATCATCATAAAGTAGAAAGGCACCTTACACTGAAATCTTAACTTGTTTGCTTATTTACTGGATGTGTGTGCACATTTCTAGTAAGTTGATTCTTCAGGCTCAAATGGATTAAGATCAGCAGTAAACATGAGAATAAGTCAGTGTCTCTTTATTTCGTGGTGGAAGTTGAAGTAGAGTCATGTTGCTGTGCTGTTGTGATATGGAGTTAATTTTTTTTTTTTTTTTTAGGAAACATGGCACTTTCAGGATTTTGTGTTTTGGGCAATAAATACGTGATCTGTTTTCCCCTTAATTCATGGAAGTTCAGTTATGTAAGAACATGTATGTTGTGGGACATCTGTGATGAAACACGAAGTATTCTAGATTTCTTGGAAGGATAAAATGTGATTTTCCAGACATTGGTCCTCTTCTGAGTTTTCCTTATCTCAGTTAGGTGTGTATTGTGACTACCACCAGTATATGCTTGATGGCAGGTAATATTTTTCAACAGTTTAATTAGGAATTTGCAAACTGATTATATTAGCTGTGATCCTAATCTTTTATTTGTCTCCAAAAGACCTGTAACTTTAGTTTAAATGACCTTTTGTGGTTGTTGTTGTTGTTGTGTTTTTGTTTTTTTAAGTGGCTGTCAGCAGTTTTAGGATCTGAACTGTAGATTCAATTTCAGGCCTCCCTTTCTTAAATACGCTATTAGACTTAATTTGTTTTTGAAGCAACAGCTCAACAAGTCTTGAAAACTGGGATGACAAAGTGTAGGTCTGGTTGGCAACCAGGAGTGGCTTGCTGAGAGCAGGCATCTTTAACTGCCCCTGAATTGCAGCTCATATGTATTCCAGGATACAACTGCTGGACTTTTCTGTGCTAGTGAATACCTGCATCTGCAGAGTCCGGTTTTCAAAACAAAAACATTTTGAGAGGGGGAAGCAATATTGAGAAATTAAGGTTGGGTTGTTTTGAAGAGCAGTGTGATGCATGACAATGAAGTTAGCTGTGATATTTTTACCACTTTTTTAAAAAAAAAGAGGGGAATGGTGAAAATTTGAGATGGTGAGGGAAGAGCAAAGTTTAATCTAGGCAAATGCATGCTGGATTCGCTCTGCAGTATCTAGTACTGTTTAAAGAAAGCAAACACCTTGGAAGCTCTGATTCAATTTTTCTCAGGCAATGTGATTTATGAGATTATTTTGTTTGTCTCTCCCTCCTCCCGGTGAGTGTGTATATATGTATGTTTATATAAAGTATGTCAAGTATACATAGGTAACCCAACTTCTGAGTTAACTCAAAGATTAAGCATTTAACTTAATTTGTACTTACAAATATATTTATATATGGAAACATAAATCAGAAGGAGAAATTAAGACTCAAATTATGGTCCTACAAACCTCATAGAATTGTGTCTATGTAGAGGGATGAAGTCCGAATTAGTGCATCCTCTTGGAAGAGAGAGAGTCAGACCTGATCTAGTATGTGTTCTATAGGACGGCAGCTGGTCAGGCAGCCTTTAAGCACAATCAGACTTCCAGAGTGTCTGCACCATGACTCTCTTTTCCCTGGAGCAGGAGGGAGGGAGAGTCATGAAGAGACATGGAAAAGAAGGAATTTGAAGGTTATCATGATGTGGGAAAAGTATTAAAAAACAAAAGAGCAGATCTGTAATAAACTAGTTTTTATTAGTTCTGCTACTCGTATAAAAGAATGTGTATATATTTATGATTAGTAGTGAGTGTGCGTGTGTGCTTTTTTTGGTGTTTTTTTCATGATTGCAAATTAACTTTCTTAGTCTTAAATGGTTCAGTGTTTTTGGGGATTGGCAGGAGAGAACTCTAATCTGAATTGAATCTAATATTCCGCTCCGACTGAGCAATTGTTCTTTGTGCACATTGATATAACTGTCCATGGCTGTGCAATAGATTCCAGTGCAGTACTTAATTTTGTAATGCGCTTCTAAAAATAAGTGCATAGTGTTATGTAACACTTCTTGTATCGTTAGCACCTAGAGGCTTCATCCCCACTGGTATGAAACAGAACACATCCTACAGAATTTTTGATTGTGGGAATTTACATCTGAAGTATTTTCCCTGTCAGTGTCTGTGGCCAAGCAGTAACTTTGCTTGTGTTATAAGGAATATTGGATATCTTGTTTGCACGGTTAGGTATGTTACTCTTCTGCGTTTGCAGAGTTTTACAGTAGTATTTTGGCATATCTGAGTGAAAAACAGTTTGAAAGTACTATATAGTACAGTAGACACTTGTTTGGCTAATTTAAGAAGCCCGGTTGATACCTGTTCACAGATATGTGTGCTTTCTCAGAGAGCTCTGACGTAATCTGGCTCTGTAACTGTAAGAGTTCTGAAAGTATGGATACTGCAGACTTGAAAAGGAGATGTTAATCGCATTAATGCAATCTTGAGGGCAAACTTAACATATGCTTGAAAATAAACCTCACTTTTTTCAGTATTTTAGGTGACATTTATGATCAATTTATACTATTCTCTTAGCTGTTATACACTTCTTACTGTAGTCTTAGCAATATTTTGATCTCTTTAATGTGACTTTTCTCGTACTTTTTGACTTCAGGCTGCAAATAACATGTTAAATTAAATGACAGAATGCATCATGTCTTGCTGATAGGATGACACCTGTACAGAACAAACTTGTCGTGTAAATAATTTAAGGGACAGAAATTTGATTTATCAAGAATTATAGCTTTCTTACAGAGTAACTTGGTTCTCATTTTTCACCGCTTCTTGAAGTAGGTGCTGTACTTTTATGTTGGGAGCACAGCTGAAATTTGAGAGTAGAGGATTGAAACTTGAGACTCTCAAAATCGCAGGCTAAAACAGAGACATCCATTGTTTGTTCTATTACTGTCCTTATAGAAGTTAATTTTCTATAGTGTTGTTTACTGACGTCTCGAGTGCTTCATTTTACAAGGTCCTTCTCTTTCCCTGAGGGATCCTGTAGTTCAGTGAAGAGTGAATTCAAAGGGATCTGAGGTCTGAAGAAATAGATACTTGTAAAAGTAAACAAACAGGTAGTCTCTTCATTAGGTCGCAGCTTTAAGAATAAATGAGATTTTGTAGATGCTTTTAATGATTGTTTTATCTGAAAATTTAAATTACTTAATTTCCTAGCAGTGTCTAGGTTGGGTAGCCAGAGCTTTGGGGCAGGGGAAGTACTGTCAGCCCTCAGACTTCCCTGTCAACCATGGAGGTCATCCTGAAAGACTGAAAAATTTGCAAGGCTTGGTATTTATGACACCAGAAGCCCATGTTTCAGTATGAGGGTTACCCTTTGCAAAGTATGGGTTACATTTGCCCTTCCTGAGGCCAAACGGCATGTATATGTATTGAGATAGGTAGATATGTGCCATTTCTATGTGGATAGGTTTTCTTTCTAGGCTGGACTTACAATGTTCAGTGGGAGAGTGGGCAATGATGGTTGGTGACAGCCCGCTTGCAAGGCCTGTGATCAGTGCCTTCTCCCTTTGGTTGTGGATCTTAAGACATCCTCTCGACCCAACTTGTGTATTGGGGGGGGACGATCTGGGGACACACCACAAAGCACTGCACGACCTTTCCTGGAGGCCTGTGGGTGCCATCCCCTTGTCCTGGTGTTGAGGAGACAATCCATCCTGTTCTTGGGGAGCTGTGAGGGGAAGGAGTGGGACATCCAACACAAAATCATTGTTACTCAGCTTTGCCTTGTGAATAGCAGTGTTTTGTGGTTTTCTCAGTTCTGAGCTTTCTGAAGAGCCCTGGGGCACAGCTGGAGCACTGTAGCTCAGGGGGAGGGAGGGACATTTGTCTGCTGGCACCTGAGTGCCGCCATCTTGGCATAGAAGGGCCAGGACTGTGCCCTAGCCACGGTGGAGCAGGCACACACCTCTGGTAGGCAAGGCAGGGGACAGGAGGGCAAGGGTAGGAGAAGCATCCCAGGGAGGAAGAGCCTGTGCAGGCCGGGCCGGGTTGTTCCGTGCCTGGTGTGTCAGCCCGGGCATACCCTGTCAGTCAATACTGCGTTTGTAGAGGAGAAATGCAATGGTTTTGTAGTAAATATGTTCCTCTGTTCTCTTTGGTATTGTTTCCTCTTTTTTTCTAGGGTTGTAGTCCCGGGAATCAAATGCAAGAATAATGCGTTGGCTGTGTATTTCAGCATTTATGTGCCCAGTCTTTTTGTAAGAGTGTATCCAAGAGCTTCCTCACCACAGCTGTCTGTTGTCCATCTGTCCATTGGTGAGAGAAGACTGCTAATGTCGAGGAGGCCCTGGCAGTTATTGGCATTTTATCGCTGAATCTTCTTGGCCTGGTTTGAGCAGTGCTGTGTCAGGAAACTGTTGGTATCTCTAGGTTCGCAGGGGGTTGTTAGGGGAGTTTAGTGAAAAGAATTTACTATTTATTTTTGTGTAAAGAGTCAGTACACACGCTTTTTACTTTAAATGCTTAATTGTCCAGTTAATACAATTTTGTGAAGTTAGTGTGTTTATCCTACACTCCTTGGTATTTATGAAAAGTTTTACATTTTTGTGGAAGATGGTGTAACCTCCCTTCCCTCTCTAATTAAGTAAAACTTTGAAGTTTTATGTTGGGTTTGTTCAGTGTTGGCCTTTTTGACTTGCAATATATAGAATGAATAGATAGTCTTTTCATTGACTAATACAGGGTCAGAATGAGCTCACATCCCTCTAATGTTGCCCTTGTCATGGCACTCTAAAACTGTGTGGGTATGTTTTGATCCTTCTGAGGTATGGGTAATTTGGTTGTGAACATGTTTTCTGTGAAAACTGTTAGTCACTAATAATTGTAGTGACACTTTAAAGTATCTGTTACTGTTTTTACTGGAAGGGAAAAAAGTGTATAAAACTGCAAGAGAATGACAGATTTTGCTTAGAAAGTAAGCTTCTGAAAATGTTATGCATGAAGAGCATTTAAAATAATCCAGTTGTCAATGTTAAACTCTAAGACTGAAACAGGAAAAAAAAGAAATGAACATGATCTTGCCTAACCAGTTGCCCTCATGCTTTGTAGTGTCAAACCCAGAAGACATACCAAGTTTTGCCTTGGTTAACAAAAGAAAATTCCCTTTGATGGTGTGTTTCTTCTCTCTGAATGCAGCATGGTTCTGCCCATGTTATCCTTTTTTTCTTTTGTTTTATTTTATTTTTTTTCTCTCTCCTCTGGAGAACCACTCAGTATTTTTCTCTCAGAGGTGACAGTCCAGTGGTGTCAGGTGTATTTGGTTTGGGTTCCACACCAAAGTCTTGTCCTTCACTGGAAACCTCACCAATTCTTTGTCCTGTCAGTAGTCTGACCTCTGTGGACACTGTCAAACTAGTAAAATAAAATAGTCAAAAAATCAGGATTACAAATGGCTAGATTATTAATGGATGTATGTCCCTTGAGTAAGAATGAGATGCCTAATGATAGCTTTTAATTGTACATCTGTTATGAGGAGCTAATTTAAATTTGGAGTTGGTGTATGAAGTGATAGTGATGAAAATCTGCAACACTGTTGAGGTGGTTGTATCCCTTGCATATTCATTTTGTGATATTTCCTTTACATTTTTTATAATATCAAAGATGCTTTGAAATTTTAGCTATTAGAAGTTTAAATTTTTTCACTTGGTGTGAGAAGCTTTGAATTGGTTTACTATATAAATCTAGAGAGGAGCAGCTATGTTCCATCAAGTGATGAAGGCATTCCCAGTGTTAGTATAGACACATGATGCTGTGAACTTAATTTTTATCTGAAGACTGGGTTTTGGATAAACACAGAACACTTTAGCTATCCTTTTTTTCTCCTGTGCTTCCAGAATGCCTCCTTTTTCTACCTTATGCATTCTTACGGTTTGGGGTTTTGTCCCTGTACTTTTCTTTCTCTTTTTCGTCTATTCTTTTCACTCTGTTTCTTTGCTTCCCCAGCAATTTAAGATTGAAGAGTGAGGTTTTGGGTTACCTCATTGTTCTTCCTGGTGCTTAGTCTTTGTATTGCCACATCATAAACTTGTCTCGTTTTGAGTTGATAAACTGAGAGGGACGTAGGTCACGGTTTATATGAGCATTTGAAGTTTTGTTACAAACAAACCCATCCCTCAATCAGTGCATAAAACCCTGCTTCCATGAGTGTTAGAATTGTAAACTCAAGGCAATCTGAATTTAAGAAATGATGGAATGAAGGTTTTCTTTCCTACGTTAAGTCATGTTCTGTCTGCGTGTCACTATTATTTAGGTTTTTGATCAAATGTTATTTTTCCCAGAGGCCTGTGGCCTCCTTTGCTGGACAGGATGCATGGTGTTCGCTCACTGATGTTTTTCTTTTTCTAATGCCATTGTTCAGATCATGCTATCCAAAATTATAAGCAAATTCTGGATTAATGTTCTCTCTCCAATTTCTTCATTCCAGTTTCATGGAAGTGCTTTATAATATGTTTTTGAAAAAGTTACATTTTTGTGTTTCCTCACTGGGGTGACAGCCATGTGTTACAAAAAGAAACTGAGGCATGGGCTTAATGTTTCATAATGGAAGTACCTTTCATTCAATTTGCAGCTGTGAATGGTTGATGTTTCTGCATGGACTCTTGAAATATTTCAAGCAGAAGGCACTTGTGAAAATCTTTCTGTGGCTCCTCCAGCATTATTAAAATAAAGAAATAAAAGACAAACCCTAAGAGACAGGCATAAGACATATTAGATAGACAAGTTGTTTGCTTTCTTTAGTCTCTGTCTCATTAATTAGAAGAGGATAGAGGTACATCTTGACAGTGGTCCCTGGTCCATTGACTGTAGCCCAAAAGAATGAGGAAATTCAGAAATGGTGGGTGTGAGTCCGGGGTCTGAAGCTCCACGTGCTGTAGTAGCTGGGCCTTTGGGACTCTCTGCTTTCACATCAGCATCTTACACGTTCGTCTCTCTCTCTGCAGTTTCTTTTCCTCTTCCTATTCTGAACTCTAATTCCTCTTCTGGTTTCTGCCTCCTCTGTGTCCTAGTTATCCATACCCGGATGGCAACCAACTGGTTTTTGAGAGAATTAAAGTGTTTCTCAGTCCTAGGATGAAGTGTCTGTAGCTATCCTGTGGCTAGGCTTACCTCCACACCGTCACAGAGAGGTCTCATGCAAGAAGGTGAAAAGTGCTTTGTAGATCAGCAGAGAGAAGTTGTGAAATTCTCTACGATCTGTGTCGCATGTGAGCGGGTTGGTGTTGCAGAGCCTTATAGCTGAAGCAAACTTGAGCAAGTCTACCTTGTGATGGTATGCAATGCTTTGCTAAGACAAGAACATGCCCTGCTTGTCAGTGTTTCACAGCATTCAAGTGCTAGAGGGTCCCAACAGACTAGATTTTAAAATGTTTTCAGCTGGAGGGGGGATATTTTCCTGTTTAAAAACATTCAGAAGTGATTAAGCTATCTTAGCTACTTTAATAAGATAAGTAAATCTGATCAGTTCAGCCTGAAAGATGGTTAAAGGAGGTATTTGGGTGTAAATGGCTTGTGGATTCTGTAATTTGGCCAACTGAATGAATATGGGGTCTTAAAAGCAATGACTAAGATTATCCAACACAGTATTACTGCCTGCAACAATGGAAGTTGCTCTTATAAAAACACACAGATTCAGTTTTACTTTGAGCTTTTTCTTCTTCCAAAGCAGTGCATTTGAAGACAGTTTTAAACAAGGCCCAGATTGAAGTGCATTTCATGTGTGTGGAATTTATTGTGCAGTTCTCTGAATATGGAGTTTAAGAGCTTAAGAGATCTGGAAGATCATTAGTCTAAAAGTGTTGGATAAACCTCAAATTACAGGATTGTTTTCAGAATTCCTAACTTTAAAACATGATACAGTTTTCAAAGTGAGTTATCTGCTCAGGACTTCTTTTGCAAATGGCACTGGAGGTAAATGCTTAGAAAAAGTATTTTTATGCTTTTGATTTTTTTGGTTTTTTTTTGTTTTCTGAAAAGAAGCTTCACTTGAGGAGACAAGTTATTTCCATAGAAAGATTACTGACATTTATGAAAATGGATTGGAAAGCAGGGATTAGCTGTAACTTGCTAGGGAAGGAATGACTGCCATTGCTACAGTAAAAAAAAAAAAGTGTTGTAAATGAAGATACATGAGTTGTAAGGGTATAGGAATATTATGTAATGAGGAAAAGGGTGAAGCAATTAAAAGACAGTGTTTGTTACAAGAGGAGTGAATGTTGTCAGGTGGGGTGAAGGTTTTACTTTTATTTATTGTGTTCATCTGCATTACAACTATTGTGAACATAGTGAAGATGTCTACTCAAGTAATATATGGTTCATTTTCTCCTCTTCTTTGTATTTTACAAGTGAGGCAGTTAATACTCGGACTCAGCTATAAATCATTGGGTGTAAATTTAAGATCCAGTTTTATCCCACATATCTTTCTGCACTTAATTTTAATGCTTGAGGTGAAATGTCTCTCTTCAGACTTTAGCTGGCTAAAAGGTAGGCATCTAGACCCCCGGAAGCCCAGGGAAAGAAATGGAAGAGCTTCTTATGTATCCTTGATACACATGTGTATACCACAAAAGAGCATCTGTTCTCTGAATGAATAAGCATAACTGAACAGAGTACGTGTGTTACTGTAATGTGTATAACAGATCATACAGTCAGTGTAAGCAGAGTAAAACTTTCCCCATTTATGTTTCAATTTCCAGGTAGAGGTACTTTTTTCTTGTTATGCAGGTCTTGCTTTCTGCCTGTAACCCAGGGATTTGGTAAAAATCTTCCTATATAATTAGGTAGTAGCGATGCTAGACTTTTGCTAAAACATAAGAACCTAAATAAGTCTGGTGTCACTATAGCAATTACAGTATAATGTATTGCCATTTTTGAAGAATCTCTTTTAAAAAAAAATATGCAAGAATGTATAGTCAGTAGAACCCCTATGAGATTATACATTTTTTGAAGACTGCCTCGATGTGCCTGTGTGAGTAGTGTTTACTGAGATCACAAATGAGAATGTGGTTAGCGTATTTTCCTGTGAGGGATCAGTTCTGGACTCATACTGTCTTCTCCCCGTGCTGTCAGGCCTGTGTTGTGGTGCTCGTCCTTCCTGGGTGAAGGGCCTGTATCGAATTAGGGTTTGTTTACTGGCTCTTCGACCTCAGGCACAGCGCCTCTAGGATCTTTCCTCTTAAGCCTTCTTTGTCTGGGAAAATCGGAGTCCACAGTTTATAAAATTTATTTAGATTCTTGTGACTAAAAAGTCTGATAGATTTTTGATGTATAATTTTTTAATGACGTGTAGTGTTAGTGCATAGTTTTGTTAATTTTGCAGACTCTTAATGTGTAGATAAATCACTGCCAGTTTTCACTAAAAAATATGTTTAAGTTACAGTTGTGTGCTTATTTTTAGAGAATCAGAACAGTATAAATTAGTTACGTGTAAAATATGCAGAATAAAAAGTTTGTGGAGTGTGTAATTTTTGCTCGGCAAATGACTTGGTGTGCTCTCATCTTGTACTTCTCTTGAGATGTATTGTGAGAGGGCTCGTACTGGGCCACCATGCTAGTAGGATGAAGTTAGCCCAAGGTACTGACCTTGCTTATAAAAACCTCCTTAAAATACAAGGTATAGTTCTTGTCACCAATTTCCTGTGTCCTGACAAAGTTCTAAATCATGCTACATTGCCTTTCAAGGTTTTTTAAAATTTTTTTTAATTGAAATTTTGTTTATCTACAAGTCAAGTATGTAACATACTCAAGAATCACAAAATTTTAATAGTGTTAACATTTATCTTTATGATGTGTTCTTTAAATTGGCTATTAGACATTACAACTGTAGAAATGTGCTTGATACTGATGGACTTAATATAAACATTTACTGTGAAAAGTTTTGTGGGTTTTTTTGTTTTTTTTTTTTAAAAAGAAGAGTTCCAAATCAGTAAGAAATGTAATGGTAAAAATCTGATTTTCTGAAACGAGATAGATGTGGTAGTGGTTAGGGAGCTTCCGTTAGGGCAGCAGCAGTATATTACTCCCACACACATCATGTAACTGACACATGTTAATCATGATGCACTTCAAAAAAAGTAAACCACTGAAACAATTTGTTTCGTTTAGGCTTTTATCTTGGGATGTTTGGTCATAATTTAGGAACGCTCTACTCTGAAAGAGAAGTATGAGTGAGTTAATTGTATTTAATTGAAAACTTTTTCTTAAAGGATTTTTTACACTGGAGCCATACTAAATGACATTAAGTAGTAACTATGCCAATTGGAAAAGATGATGATCTTTCATACTTCAGTTTAAACTTTTAACTTCTGTTCTATGTGGTTTTGAAGATTCTTGAAGGGCTGATTCTTTTAAAAGAGAAATTTCTTTTGTGTTAAGCATCAGCCTCGATGGATTTAATTTCAGTATTAAAACCTATGATTTCTCAATATTGCATATAATAGATCTAATAGTGAAGATGATTTATTTTTTTTCTTCATCTTGCTACAGAGGAGTCTAGAAATTTCTGGAATTTTTTCTATTTTTTTTTAATTCTGTAGTGAAAAGTAGATGCTTACTCTTGTTTTGCAAACATGAGCTGCAATCTCCAAACCGATATGCTATCAGGTATATATTACACAATTGGACAATCATTTTTTTACGTAAAGATTTGTTTTGAGGGAGAATACAACCTGAGATAGTGGCTTTGCTACATTTTACGTTCATGCAGAATTTAGTAAGCAGTTCTCAAGTGAAATTCTTCCTTATAGAACCTTGTTATGGGGAAAGGGAAATTTAGGATTATAGATTGAAATGTGCCTCAGAACATCTCAAACCTACGGTGTCACTTTCATTAAACCTAATTAATATTTCAAGATATTGTCATTCTGTGAAATAGCAAATGCAGAGAAATGTCTGTGATATCACTAGCTGTTGCAGAGGACTCTGATCCTGACCTCAAGATCAGAATGGTTAGTAAAGGAGATGCCAAATTAAAAGCATGAGATCCACTGAAACGTATCTTTAGCTTGTGTCCCGACAGGAGGCTGATAGTACTTTTTTTTTTTTTTTTTTTTTTTTT
>Ga0065711_1011277_pt1 | contig 11424 bp, 10 predicted proteins | sample Hoacrofraction12_FD_59098 | JGI IMG/M metagenome (GOLD analysis project Ga0065711, IMG submission 59098) | Hoatzin crop microbial communities from Cojedes, Venezuela - Epithelial fraction 12 v2 (version 2) | ecosystem: Host-associated > Birds > Digestive system > Esophagus > Crop | place... | reverse complement strand
CGTAATCCCAGGGCTCTCAGAGGGCAGGGGATGCTGGGAAGCATCTCACCATTACAAAAACACTCCGTGCCACACTGGTTTGGCAATGAGTGCTGACAACACGCTTTTTGTCCCACCCAGCCACCAATATCCCCTCCACGTGCCAGCAGAAGACATTTTATTTCACCCCACCATCTTTGGAAGACAAACGCAACATCAGCATTCTCCTAGCTAGACTCTCAAAACCATTTCCGAATACTTGAAGACCACCACTAACTAACTGCAAGCCACGTGCCAGATCCTCATCAATTCCTGACACTGTCTGCTCAACACCACCAAACCCCTCCCTTGTTACCGTTCATTTTACAACCCCCAGGAGCCAGTGGTGCCCAGGCACAGCCAAGCAAGGCACAAACCCGGGGGAAGACCCCGGAACCCCAGGGGAATTTTCAGCTCCTTTCAAAGAGTAGAAAAACTACCCCACAAGGAGAGGAGAGCTGGAGAAAAGGAAGGCTGCACTGAGCTTCAACGTTTGGGGCAGAAATTAGAGGATAAGCTAATGGACAGGACTCTGAAAAAGAGGGTAAGAAGGTTCACAAGTCTGGGGTGAGGATGCACGCACACGTTTTGGATGAACCCTATTTGCCACCTGACTTTAGAACTTGTGAAAATCAAAGTACGTGAATAAGCTGCCTTCCTATCCTTGAAAATTTGGCATTTGCTGGATTTTATATTCTTTTTTAATGAAGCATTTTATAGAACTCAAGTCAGAGTACCACAGAAATACCCAGAACTTCCGTTAATATTGTAACATAAATTAAACCATATTTTTCCTGGAAATTCGTGTGTGGAGTGGGACAGAATGAGGTCTGGTTCTGTAAAATTTTCATGAGAGCTGATGAAATACCATGCAAACTTCTGTAGAGCCCAAGCAATAAATTCAAATCTCAAGCTGAAACACTGCCTACCATACCCATCCTGGCTTCTTTTAGTGGCTGAAAAGGTCAATGAAATCCACCCAGAGCTGGCTGTACTACGTACAGAAGAAAGCCACTGGGCTGAAAACGAGCAGGAGAAAGTCAGAGAAAGGCTCATCATGTCTTACCACGAAGGTCAACCTCTGCTACACAAAGAGAATTTTTAGTTATTTTAGCTGTTGAAAGACTCTAAGATGCCTGTTCAGAAACCATTCGTTTTACAGACTCCCCTCTCTTCAAACACAAATTTTTTCTCAGCCACGTTGGCAATCAGCATCCACAGCTCCTTAGTTGTTTTACTGCTTATTCTAGAGGCGTTTCGTTGCCATTTCAATATCCGTGGTGGAAGACGCTGTCCAGAGCAAGCCCCTGCAGGGCTACGCTGCGCAGCCTGGATGTCGCCAAGATGTTGAGAGGAAGCCCAGGGGAGAAGCACTTCAATATTCATTGCAACAAAATGCGCTTCTGAATAACACAGTATCAGCCAGCACCTGCTGTGTCCTTCGTTAAATAAGAACTCACCAATCAGCCAAATATCTGAGTTTATTTCCTATACTCGCTTTAGACTGCAACCTCTTTCAAGTGTCGTCTTCAGCGTACACACCCATCAGGACGAAACCAGTGCCCGTTCTTCACAGACCGCGTGCCTAAAAAGGCTAAACTATTTTTTTGCATTTTTATGAAGTGCGTGAAACTCTCTGATCCCAACGGTGATGGTATTAAACACATACGACGAGGAAAAATCCCCAGAAAATCATAAAAGATTTAAAGAAAATCTGCTACTGCCATATTGCTTATATGGTAAACAATATATTGGTGGAATTTGAGCCATCCTCTCCTCCACTCCAGCCCTCACCGGAACACCCCGGTTCTGCACACCCTGCATCAGCCCTGACATTTGCTTTTTGGAGAAAAAAAAAAATAACAATGGCTACTGCCGGGGTGTTCTAATACCATATAGCATGGTTGCCACCTGGCCCCGCTCCACGGTGGGTCACAGCCATCGTCCTGTACTTCGGGTTTCAGCAACCCCAAACGGCTTCAAATGCCGCTGGCGGAAAATATGAACAGCACAGATTGCGATCACCGTCCTGTTAAAACCTGCTGCTGGTACGAATACCTGTCACGCTCGTAGCGCTGGGATTGCTAAATTACTCCCCTGGCGAAAATACCTGATTTAACAACAAAAGAGCAGGGACAGTCTCCCATTTACCTTCTCTGCACTGGGATTCTCAAAAACTGGGAACAGATCAGTGGGCTGTAACGTGTCCCCCCGGTACAGGGCCAGGAACTGCTCTGCTGCTTCAGCCCAGCGCCAAGACCAGAGATACTAAAGTTAAACCCAGGTTTAGAATTTCCAGTTGCAACAAAGAGCTCGTGATTGTAACAGCCCAGATCAAGGCAATTTCACAGTAGTATCTGGAACATGTAGTATTTTGGGGGAAAAAAACCCTACATCTTCAATGAAATGAAAATATTTCCAAATAGTGGTGGTTTGGTTTTTTCACATCCTCTTCTTCTCCCTCTCTTTTTAAAAATAGCACGGCACCTCAACTAGGATCAGACGGAAATTCCAAAAAAATTGAAACACTGCTGCTACTCTCATGTAACCCTCACAAAAAAAAGAGGAAAAAACAAAATGAACAAAAAGAAGTAAGAAAATCTGTAGTGCTACACGAGTTTTCAAAGTGTGTCTGGAAAACAATTTGATTCTGTTCCTACAATAAAGTTGAATGTTTTGGACGCAATCACTGCAAATGACGAAGCCTTGGCAAGCTGCTCCCTTCCAGCATATGGAAATCTTGTCTGTCAAACTTTGCTTTCTCCACTGCCTGCCTGCTAATACATTTTCATAACGGCCTCATCAGCCAGTGTGATTTCATTACAGACTGCGACCCAGCGCGACACAAACCCACTTTCTTCTTCCATCAGAGGCTCGTGCATTTGGTAGGAATCCCAGCCGGGCTGGACCAGGTCGTGCTCGTGGTGCTGAGCAAGAACCCAAGCTGCCATCCCTCCGGCTCCTACCTCCGTACCTGAGGATGGCGGGCGCTTGCTCAGAAAACCCCCAGAGCAAAGGAAAGTTCAACGTACCACCAACAGAAACCCCTCTCCCCGCGTACAGGGGAGAACAAACTGGTCTCACGGCAGAGCAACGACCAGAAAAAATCGCAGACGAGCTTTCTCCGCCATCTCCTCATCTGCGCAGTGGGACACGATGGGGACGAAGCATTAAACTGGCGACCGGCTGCAGATACAGGGCTGTCACGGTGATGGCTCCAGGATGCAGCCAGAGACTTTGCTCAGATTAGAAGGGGGATGGAAGCTGTGGGCTGAAAGCCCAAGGACATGGGGGGAACCTAGCTGAGGCTGCCTGGAAATAAACAAAATACTAAATACCAAAATGTCAGCCCTGGCTCCTCTTCTCCTTGCTAACGTCTTTTTTGTGGAATTTGCCAGGAAGAACCACAAAAATGTCCCCTCTCAAAAGGCCTTTCAGAAGTCAAAGGGCCGCCTGAATGCCGGCATTGTAAGCGTCCGTACGAGGGACGCGCCGGGATGGTGGCTCCACACACTGCGCTTGGCTCCTTCCCCCCTGGTACGCTGCACGCTGCCAAGCGGGGCTGGAATCCCTGGCTTTTCGTTCAAAAACAGAAGAAAAAAAAGAGCAGCCCAACAAAATCTCTCATTTTCTAGAAACCATCAAAGTTATAGCCCCGCAGTGCTCAGGGACTGACAGAAGGCTGGTAGGGGAGCAAACAGGGAGCGGAATTTGGGGATCCCCTGCAGGAACATCCTTACAGGATACAGGGGTGGACGTGCAGGTTCAGTCCCCAGCTGCCCACAGGCACACGCAGCCCAGCCCATCACCCCGGACGCAGCCGCCACGCTCGGGGAGGGCAGCACCCTGGGCAGGGTGACCACGGAGGAGGTGGCCATCACCCCGCCTCGGGGCGCAGAGCCGCTCTGGAAGGCGGCGTGGGGGCTGCCCTACTGCACCCTGGTTTTCATGTACAATTTGCTGATTTGTCCTTGTGTTCCTGAAAAGTGAGGCTGCTCAGACTAGGAGCCAACTCAACGCTACGATTCCTCCACAATCCATCTTTACACCATGGCTACGTACAGTGTGCAGCGGGCAAACCAGACATGGCAGTTAGGAAAGGAACCCCAAAGTGTCACACTGACAGCACCTCACTGATCACGGAGCAGCAGGGCAGCATCCGCCCGCCACCACCCAACAGAAGTACTTGGTTCATGACTACATTTGCTTTCTTTCCCCTTAGAATCATGGAATCATCAGGGTTGGAAAAGACCTCTAAGATCAAGTCCAACTGTCAACCCTTCAGTTTGGCCATGCCACCAAGAAGGACACTGGAAATAAAGGAGACCGGTCCTCACCCTCATGGAGAGGCAGCGCTTAATACTCGTAGCACCTAAACGATGCCCGCTCCAGCACCTTCCCGCGGCCGCGGAGGCGGCGGCTGCAGTACCAGCCCCCAGCCCGAGCCCCCTGCGCGCTCCTACCTCGCAGGTCCTGCTGCGTGCGGGCGCCGGCCACGCTCTGCCGCGGCATCCGGAGCGAGGTCCGCAGGGGAGTGTGCCTCTGCTCGTCCAGGTAGGCGAGATCTTCGAGGTGGGCTGAGCTGGTGGCTGCCACAAGAAAGCAAAATCACCACATCACACCTGGCTTTCAGATCTCAGGCTCTGGTTAACGTATTTTTCCTTTTTAAAGCAAAATACATGGAGTTCTAACTATACTGAGTCAACACAGCTAAGGTGAACCAAATCCAACTTCCCCCAGCAAGGAGTAAAGAAGTGTTTTGGTAACTTCTTCTCATGCCCCATGGGTATTTGCTCTGGTTTGGTCTCCTCTTGATGGTCACAGCTAAAAAAGACACATGGAAAATGGAGACGCGGAGTCTCTCAACTAAGCTCTCCCAGCCAAAGCTTGACAGAGGCAGGCGACATCTCCTCCTACGTGAAAGCCAACTCCATAGTGCGTTCTATGCTGGAGTCCACGATCTCCTCGTCAACTATTTTAGAGCTACTTACTTTGGATATTAACATTTATCTGTTCATAAAGCCAGAATTAGCAGAAGAAAAACAAAACTTTCAACAGACCAGCAAAAAATGCACAAATAAATGAGTAAAATGTTACCTGAACAAAAGCCGATGACTTTATTATTCTAACGTTACTTGCTCATGGGAGAATTTAGTTTTCTTTACAACGCTAGATGAAATAGGAATAATTTATTGGTCTCTGATGAAGGTGCCAGCTCTGCGTGAACAAACGTGGTTGCAACAGAAACTGCAGCTAGAAAGTTTCTCTCTTTCTCTCGGAAGCCGGCTGATAATACAGCGCAAGCTGGTTTTTACTCCGTTTTTCGACTGAAGCCCGTGGATGGTCCTGCCACCAGCCGCGCGGGCTGCATCCGCGGGGCAGAGCCACGCGCAACGGTCCCCGAGGCACTACGGGAAACACGGCACATGGGCAAGAGGTCGGATTCTGGAGGTGCTTCCCTCCAAACCCCACGGCCTCAAGCATCGTCTCGCAGCGGCACTTCCCCCCAAGATGCGACACTTACAGAGATCGTTTTGGAGAGCAGTTTTTAAGCAACGCCCTTTCCACAGCTACCCGATGACCACAAACGTTTTTTTAATTTGAATTTCATGATGGGTGCAGCACGGTTCGGTGGGAAATGCCTCCGGATTGTATCAGAGGGGAATGACTGGAGTTAACACTGCCCACAAAACTGCACCAATCAGCACAAGAAATAGCGATTTTTTTTATTGGTGGGGATTGGAAGATAAAAGAAAATGTGGTTTGAACATGACAAATTTCGATTGCTTCCATGTGAATTTACCCACTATTCAGAAATGATTTTCTGCCATGTCAGAACCCTTTTCAGTCAAGTAATTTACAGAATGTGATAAAATGAAGGAATGACAACTCCACTGCACTAAGCAATCTTCCCAATTACACACAGAAAACTTACTAATGCTCTTCGCAGATCACCAGCTCTGTTCCTGTTCTGATAACCGTCTCCAGAATTCACATTCAACATTTACCGATGGAAAACACGTCACTCAGTATTTGGCTGCTCAATACTCTGTATCTGATACCGCGCGCTTTTTTTGTCAGTTTTTGGTCAATTACCATAACAAGATTATTATTTTAAATTGAACTAATTAATTAAATGACTTCTTCAAAGACTGCCTGTGAGGCTGATATTAATTCTTCGCTGCGAAATGGGTAAATGTTTGGATACAGCTCTCTGGAGTAGCTCACGGCACTGAACTTTGCACCCTTCCTCCAACACAAGATGTAACAACTCAACACAAGGGAAAGGCTGAAAATTTCAAAACTAAGGGAAACGCTTTTTATAGGCGATGCCTAATGACCATACAAAAATCCTTATAAGATCTTCTTGCGGTCAAAATCCAAGCAAGATTCAGAGACTGTAACAAGGGGTGGGGAGAAGGGGCTCAAATTCAGCAGCAATTTTTAATGCTGTTCTTAAAATTGCCTGAACTCTTTATATAAATTTTAAGAAAAAGAGTAAGGGAGAGACAGAGAGAGGACAAAAGGTAAACAATAAGAGCAAGAAAAAAAGAGGAGATAACCCCATCAAAGCCTGTTTTTAGAAGACCTTCATGCTCTTCTACTCCTGTAAAGTTGATCTGATGCTCACTGTGAAGGAGCTGAAATGCTGTCAGCAGAAACTGGGGCTTTAGTGCGGATGCCAGGGATTTTCTGTGGGCACCAAACCCACCGCAGCCTGCGCCCAGCATCTCCAGCCTTCGGCTTCAGCTGCCGCTCACCCGGCGGTGGCACAGGCCACGGCAACGTGCCTTCTGCCCAGAAGCACGCGCAGTTTATGTCCCTCCTTGCGGCGTGACTGAGCCCGAGGACCTGCACGAAGAGCAGCCCTTACCGCAGCAACCCCCGGCGGACCCGAAGCATCCCGGGGGGATCTGGTACCCCGGAGCCCGGTACCACGCAGGTCAGGCCTTCGTCCCCCGACCCGTGCCAGCGTGCCTGTACAACTGCTGCACTCACACACGCGGCTGCCGACGTTCTCGGGAAAGCAGGACCTGAACAGATAATCTGCTCTTGTTAAATACAAACCCCTTTTCACTTCAGCTGACTGTCAGGCAACCAGGTAAAAAGCAGCCAGCCAGGACTGCCCAGCACTGGCCAGTGCATGTAGGATACGCTGAAAATCCACACCAGAAATAGCCCGAACCCACCCTGGGAGAGTTTAGACAGGAAACATTCGACCCCCTTTAATAAAAAAAACAAAACAATGTCTGAATGCTTTTCTTTTCTATTTGTAAATGACACTGCAGTAAGCTTATGCAGACCATTAGATTATTCTGTGATCCTTTCCAGGCATATCTTGTACCCTTGAATGGGAGTTATTAATGCTGCGCACACAGAGCTCAGCAGTTTGGCTGCACCAAGGCTTCGCCGCTTACAATAAACAAATTTGCTGGCTAAAAGAGCCACTGTTCCTCCGTGAAGACACCACACTTTTTAACAGAATTCAGTAAAGAAATATCTTCTTGAGTTCAGTTCAAGCTACCTTGCTGAAGCTGCTCCTGCTTCTCTGAAAAAAAAGGAAAGAAAACAAAAGTCCTCATATTGGACTTGCTGCAAGGTGAACAGAGTGCCCACGGCAGGGCACGACTATGTGTGCGCACCATCACTAAATATATCTACGTGTGTGTATGAGAGCGTGCGCGTGCATCTCTCTATACGTCTATCAGCTGCCCAAGGATAACATTTGCTCCCTCTAAATTCTGTATTCAGTCCTGTTCCAGTCCCATTTTAATTCTATCAAGCACATTCAGAGCCATCAAGGATGACCAGAAACATTAATCTTGCAGGTAATTTCATTTCTTCATACAGGATCATCTAATGCAGCAACAAACTGCTGGAAGCTTGTTTTTCCAATTTATATAACAGTTAAAACCAAAAATTGCTTCCTTCCCAAGCACTCATCAACAAAAAGAATAAAGTAACTTCTTTTCAAAATTCACATTAGTCCTCGAATAGAGAATCAGTTTCACAACATGATTATGAGCAAATTTCTTTTGCCTTCCAGTCTCCAGGAGAACACCCTCACACCAGCCCAGCTCACGCACACCGTGCAAATACTGCGCTGCAACCACGCTGCACGCCCGAGGAGCAAGACCTGCAACGCTCCGGGCAGCACAGCGAGCCCCCGGTTCATCGTACGGGGTTTCAAACACCAAATGGTTCTTCTCAGGAGGCACAGACCATACGCCACGCACAACCTGCGCTGCCCAGACCGCATCCGGCTCTCCAAGCCTACGCGACTTCTTGTAGTTGATGGTTTCCGAAGCATCAGCCAGCGGCAGGCCCACAGCTAGCGTGTCGTTTTCCTCAATTAGTGCTAATCATGGTCATTTAAAGCTTTGTGGGGAAAAAAGAAAAATTAAGAAACTCACTGGGAGAGTACGCCCAGGTTTTGAAGCCCAGTTTTTCAAACTCTTATCAGCTGGTCTGATCAAGCACGGCATCTCCCGCTCGACACATCGCTTTTTTTAAAATAGAGGCTAAAAACCAGCATGGGTATGTTCTCTGCTCTGCCACATTGGCAGATCTACTTTCTTCTTCTGAGAAGGCTGCTTTAAAGGGTTTGTGTTGTTGGCCTTTTTTCTTATTTTCTCCTTTTTAAGTCCTAAAAATCTGCTTTTAGAACAGTTTCAGATGAATGGAATCGTGTGGTATTTCATCTCCTGGATAAAAGCCACAGCCAGCAGATACAGAGCCAAGTGCCGCACGCACATCAGCCCTATCTTCTCCTTACCGACTACTGGTGGGCTGCAGGATATTCCTGCTTACGACGCCGGGAAAGGTTCTCAACATGAAGCCAAGATTTCTGTAGCGTGATGGACACCTGGTGACCATGAGAGCGGGGCTTTGGGGACATCCTTGGAAACCGGTTTCTAGACGGCATCCACCCCAGTTGGCAGCTAAAAGGAGAGTCAGCAACGCTGGGCCTCACGACGGTGTCTGAGGAACACAAGTTTACCAGCGCTCGTTGAGTTCTGTAACTAAAAAGCTTTCCTAATGCAAAGGGCTGCACACTCTTTCCAAATTGCATTCATCTTCTAGGAGGTGGATCTTGGTGAGCAGACAGGAACGCAGCTCAGAGCCGCTCCTCACCCTCCTCCAGTAGCTCAGGTGTCCACAGAGAGGGCTTTCACCGCACACCCAGAGCATCAACTCGGCTGGGTCCCCAACAGCAAACGGCAAGGGCACGACGGGGTGGCTGTTCCGACGGCTGCTCGATGGCTCCAGCTACTGCACCACAGGCAGACAGGAGTTCTGAGGCAAACAGCGGAACGATGGCGAGTCCCTGCCATACACATGCAGCCTTCTGGAAGCAGAATTGTCTCATTTCCTGGGGAGAACTGCAGTCCTGCCGGCATTTGTTGTTTTTCTTTAAAGGGTTTGCACTCCAACCTCTGTCCCGTCTGTGGAACAAGAAGCCAGCTGCAGTCCCAGATGTTTTGCTGGGGTGGACCTTGTGCGCTGCCAGAGAAGAGCACAACGATGGCCAGTGGCCTCCTCTACTGTTGGTCCTACAACAGGTGAGGAGTTCTTCCTCAGCAGCCCAAAGCCAGGCTCAGTTCCCACCTTCATCACCATCATCATCTACAGCTGCAACCGAGGAGACTCGGACACAACGAACTGTGGCCAGATCCATTTCATGTTTTGCCACGGATTATTTCTGCAATTGTCAGTACAACTACCCTGCCAGTTCTCAGGCTGATGAACCGAGATTTATCTTCCTGATTTAGAACTGAGGAATAATTAAGGAGATCTAAGGCCAGAGGAACTAGAAGTATTTTTTCCTGAGAATACGCTTCAGTACTTCCAAAATTATGCAAGAACAATTTATCTCAGAAAATATAATATTAAACTGTTAGAGCTTCCCTCCAATTCTGAACCTCATCCTACGTGATAAGACACGGTGACTGCACATAAAACACACGGGAGAAAAAAAGCACCTCCTCAGAAATGGTATTTGTATACCGCAGATGCTAAGCTCCCAAGGAAATGGCACACGAATAGTGGAAGATAATTTAGTTACAAGGCGATATTTGAATGACAAACCCTAAACAACCCCACCTGAAATTGGTCTTTGGCCGCCCGGGGAGCCGGTGGGCTTTGCAGTGGGTCCTCGGGGGGAGATGCTCTCACCCGAGTCAATGGATTCAGCTCGCCGTGACGGACACACGGATCAGACTGCGCTGTTCGAGGTAAGGGACTGTGTACCCCAAACTCAGCTTCCTTACAGCTGTATTAATAAATGTGCTTCCGATTTAATGACACCATTGTTGGCTGGGTATCCAGTCTAAGTTATCAAGCAATGGTCGAGCACAAACAGGACAACAGTAAGTTTGAGGGTTTATCCGCAGCGTCTCCATTTCACCTCTCTCCTTGGAATAATTCATATGAAGAGTTGCATCTAACGCAGAGTTCAATCACGTCCCACAGTGAAAAAAAAAAATGAAGAAAGGTGCAAGTTTTTGTCACCCCGCAACACCGCCACCACCGCAGGGTTCGCAGCAAGGCATGTGCTCTACGGCAGATCTCGTCAGAGCGTCCTCTCCCCCGTCGCAGCGCACTTCGTTTAACATCGCGTTTCTCCCTGTGCTATTTTAGTGCCCATTCTCTGTCCCACGGCAGAGTTCAAGGTGTTCTTAAAAAGCTTCTGCTCCGCTTCCTCCCGTGTGGTCTGCGACGCGTCTCACCGCCGTTCCACCTCTCACAGGTTGGTCACTCCAGACCGGATCGCCACTCGTGCCCGCTTTCCATGACCTTTCCCGGGCTCCTTCAGGGAAACCACGGGACAGTGGAAAATACCAACATATTTCAACAGCAGGAAAGCCATTTTTACGACCAGTTGCTTCCAATCACTTTCATCGCCTGCTCAAACACTGCTGCTTGACCTCGGATTTTTCTGACCTTAAAAGAGAGAGGTATTTGCTTTTCTGGAAGTCCCACTTCTCAAGCCACATCTTATAAACTTTCTGGTACTATTAGCTCGTGCTTTTGCCTCGTGCGGTGCAGGCAGAGGTACGTAGGTCTGCAGACACCCAGATCTCTGCCAGAAACACCCTTGGAGGGCCAGCTGACGAATACCAAGAGGCGGGATGCTCCCCGAGATAACCACCGCCCACCACGGCCTCAACAGAATCACAGGATCCCAGCACAGCAGGGGTTGGCAGGGACCTCTGGGGGTCACCCAGCCCAACCCCCTGCCCAAGCAGGGTCACCCACAGCAGGCTGCACAGCACCGCAGCCAGGCGGGGCTGGAATATCTCCAGAGAAGGAGACTCCCCAGCCCCTCTGGGCAGCCTGGGCCAGGGCTCCGTCACCCTCAGAGGGAAGAAGTTCTTCCTCGGGTTCAGCTGGAGCTTCCTCGGC
>Ga0065711_1049200_pt1 | contig 11425 bp, 6 predicted proteins | sample Hoacrofraction12_FD_59098 | JGI IMG/M metagenome (GOLD analysis project Ga0065711, IMG submission 59098) | Hoatzin crop microbial communities from Cojedes, Venezuela - Epithelial fraction 12 v2 (version 2) | ecosystem: Host-associated > Birds > Digestive system > Esophagus > Crop | place... | reverse complement strand
CGGCTCGGGAGCGTGCGGCGCCGGTGCGGTCCAAGAGAGCGGGTCTGTTTTTGTCGTGTTTTCTCCTTATTTGTATCGTTGTTGTTCCTGTTTCCCTCTGTTTTGCTGTTCTGTTAAACTGCCCTTATCCTGACCCACCAGTTTTCTGCCTGTTTTCTTTCCATTCCCCTCCGCACCCTGGCGGGGGGAGGGGCGGCCGCATGGCGCTTTTGTTGCCGGCGGCAGCCGAAACCAGAACAGTTTGTGAGAAAGTCAGAGCTTTCTGCTACCAGTTTCCTTAATTTTTTTCTGAAATATGCTTGCATAAAAGGGACTTCTTTTCCATCTTCTTTTTTGGAGAAGGAAAACTGTATTTCATTGTCAGAAATACAGTCAATAATATTTCATTTGTATAAAAAAGGTATTTAAAGTCCCAATGCACTAGCCATATTATACATATGTAAAATCCCCAGAAATAATTCCCAATAACTTCTCTGGATTTACTAATTCCCTCTGAATCATTTATTTATGTTGATTAAGTCTAATCACGCAACCAGAGAATGGATAAAGGGACACCACCAGGTACTACCTGTGCATAGCCTTTATGACTCAATCAAGAATGAACATCTATTAGGTGAAATGTGCAAATCTGTTGTAAATAATATCAAACTCAGAGACAATCCCAAGAGAAGCCAGGGGACACAGCCGGGCAGGCTGAGCCAAACTGGCCAAATAAAATGGGGTATTCAATACCATATGCTGTCTTGCTGGGTTCTGGTTGGGGGATCTGGCTGGGGGCAAAGTTTATTGCAGCTTGGGAGTGCGTGGGGCACCGGGTGGTGAGGGGTGCTCTGTGCATTTCACTGTTTGTTTTTGTATATTCCCCTTATGAGTATCGCTGTTGTTACTGTTCACTTTGTTTGCTGTTTCTGTTAAACTGCCCTTAGCCCGAACCACAAGTTTTTTGCCTTTTTCTTTGCATTCTCCTCCCCACCCTAGCAGGGGGGAGGGGTGATACAGCAACCATGTGGTCCTTCATTGCTGGCCATAGCCAAACTGCAACGATTATTGATGCATATACTGGGCCAAAATATATCTTAGATATGCTATAAAAACTTCAATATACTCAATAGGACATGAATAGTGGTATGAAACTTGTGGGGAAAAAAATAAAATCATCCCTCAACTACTGGATCAAGTGTCCGTAGAAATCTAAGTGGTAAAAGTTTAAATAGTCTTAGAAACAGGACCTGAGCAGGATACTCTTCCTCATTTAGGGCTAAGGAATTGCCTTAACAGTAGTGTAAGCCAACAACTTTCGTTATCTTATGTAAGGTGAGACATCTGCAATTGAGATCAAAATGTTAAGTGTCTCTCAAATATGTGTCAAAGTTGACAGGACAAGATAAGGAGTCTTATCGCTAGCTGACAATCACAAGCATTGTCCTGGTCTCCCTTTCTAAAACTTTCAGCCACTGTGTTCCCCATGTATTTCACTGGCACATCTGATCACACAAGCAGCCAGTTCAGGGAGGAAAATCATTAGGGGAACAGGAATCTGTGGCTGGATATGAGGGGAAGAGGAACAGGGCCACAGCCTTCAGCATCAGATCAGCAGATGATCTAGTCACACTCTCAGGCTTTTGCACAGACCCGAGGAGGGGGATGCAACTTACACTTTAACTTGGTAAAAAATTCAAAGATTAGATGTGTTGGGGTTTTTTATTATTATTATTTCTTATGGGCACACCTAATATACAGTAAAGGCAAAGAACCAAAAAATACACACAAGAACGAGAAAGATCCTTCTTTCTGCAGAAAAGTCAGTCATTTCGTTATTCACCTGCAAATACTCAACTTCAGGTTTCCTTTGTTTGATCCCCAGATCTGCATAGATCTAAGTTCCAGCCTGTAGAATAATGTATATATGCCCTTCTGAGTACATGCATGGGAGTCTTCTCCCACAGACAGCAAGGGTGTGTTAAGCTGAGAAAGAATGAAAAAGAAAGAACAGCCAAGTCTATAAATAGAAAGTGGGACACTGAGCAGGAATACAACAGCCAGCAGTCTAGAAGGACAGCAGGTAGATAAAATGATTTTTCCTTAAGCGAGTAATTAGCAGTGGAAGAGACAGCTGTGAGAGTGACTGACTTGTAGTAATAAGACTTTTTTAGAGCATGGTCCATCAAGTCTTTCAGTATCTTCATCCCTGGTCTTTATCCAATTACTTGTGAGTACTTTCTCACATACACAGAACAAAACAAAAAAAGCTAATAGGTTTTCTTAACAAGGGATTTAATCCTAAAATTAATGTGTGCACAAATAGCTTCATATGATGTTAATTTCCCTATTTTCCCTCAATCTTGGGCCCTCAGGTAAGATAGCAGGTTAAAACCCACTTGTTCAGGAAGCAGTTGTGAAGTCTGTCCATCATGTTCTGCCAAATTACCTTGTTCTGGCACTGCAAAAGACTTCTTTCTGTATTTCAGCTCTTACCCAAATAAAACAAGCCAGTTCTGCTGAATTGTACAACATTTTCTAGTGGAAGACTGGTATTTGGAAGAAATTAGAGTCAGTTCAAAAATCTCTGCTGATTTGAATGTCCTCAAACTGACTTAGTCCCAAAACGCCAAAAGTGAAAGATGAATGATTACATTCCCTCATTAAATTAATTTTTCTTAAGAAGTCACAGTACCTTCTTAATAAAACAGAAGGTTGAAACAATTCAAAACAATGTCTCCAAAATAATATTTCTTCTAATATTATAATGTGTCAATTACTGACATGAAGTTTGTTTGAAAAGATTAAAAAACCACAATGTATGAGGGATGATGTTGAATAACATTGGCCAGTAAAATGCATTAATGTTTGATCAAGTGACGTTAGTTTACCATTGAATAATATTTTAAGTAGAGAAATTCTTATATCTATTGTTTCAAAGATTGCGTGTCTTTTTATTTACCAAAAGTATTAAATCTGCAACAAATGTTATTGGTAGCTAATCAACTTTACATAATTTAGAAAAAAACACCCCAAATTCTTAAATTTTACTTCTCTTTTTTTCTTATTAAAATAAAAGACTTATTCATTCTTACTTGTGACTGATGCACATGCTCTTTTCTGAAATGGTTGTGTGAGCTGACAGTCATGCACTAAAAGCTGCCTCTTTATGCAATCCTCAGTTCCTGAGGGTTTTTTTCTTATTAACGTAGCTTTGAAATCTCTCCAAAACAGAAGTTTCTAAACAAAATTGGTGACTGTTTATCTTCCTGAATTGGAATCCTTATTTTTCTGCAAAACCAAAGGCTCATTCTTGTTTCTGTTGTGATTAGTTTACATACAAGACTTTTACCAGGAATTGCTGATTGAACCAAGGAATTACAGCCACATCAGTATCGTACTAAGTATATTCATTATTCGGATGCCTAAATATTGCAGATAATAGATATCAGCTCCTCTTTCCATTGGTCTCTTTCTCAAGTATTTTGAAAAATGCATGTTCAAAATAAAATTAACAAATACACACTGTATTGATCTTGTTTATTCATTTTTAGAATAATCCACCAGTGAATCCTTGTAAGGGTTTCTTATCTGTAGTGGGAGTTCACAGACTTGAAATAGATTACAGAGAATCTTCGAATAAGGTGACCACTTAAAACAGGAAGCTTTTCTACAAAAGCAAAGTATAATGGAACACATATTTTGAAGACACTTTTATTGTACAGGCAGCACAGCAGTAATGATTATACAGTCATAAAAAAATACCAAAATATCTTCCCGTGTCAAAGGGCACTTTCTGTGAGTGCCAGTTAGAAGAGCCTGTCATAATTTCAATATCTGGTTCTTTGACTGGCAGGGAGACAGCACAACAGATCATAATGTGACAGTCCCCTGGGGGGGGCCAAAATGTGTTAAGGGCTTTCACTCTCCCTGTAGAAGCAAAACAGGCTGTTTTAAATGTTGTTAAGGCCATGACACATAACTTCATTTTCACTGTCTTTACCAGAATTCTGGAATAGAGCAACCCAGTCCAATCTGTGGAAAATGCCAGTTCAAACAAAGAAAGAAGTTTGAAAGACTTTTTAGGTTGTCAAGCCCAATCTAGAAGACAGTTTGAATCAATTTGGTCCTTAATTACCAGAATTATCCAGGTCAGTGACAGATATATCAGCGCACTCGAAATTATATGTAGAAATAAACAGAATGAAAATTTTAGTAACTAAGCAAGTCATGAGGAAAGATTTGTCTTAAAATGACATCTCAGAATCCCAAATAACACAATGTCAGTAAAATTCAGGTGTATATACCCTATCAAGTTCATAACACTTCCTGCATGGAAAACCTCATTGTAACTTTAGCTTCTTCAGTTGGTAAAGGTCATGTTGTAAGTGATATTCTCTACAGCATTTTTGAAACCAGCAGAATGTCTTCTATAGAAAGACTGTATTAAAACTGCTAATCAATCTTTTCTATATGGTCCTCGGGGATTTTAACACACAGATACACAGAATAACTGGACTATAAGGGAAAAAAATAATCTGTAGAAACCAATATTGAAGAAATGAAATGAAAATACAGTAAAAATCATTAATGTTATTAAAAACAGTCTGCACTTGAATGAAGTGCCTGACTGAACTAATAAGTTTAGCTAAAATATATATTCTGTCTGTGGTGTAGTAGGATTCTTACCTGAAACAGTTCCTTAAATTTAAATAACATGTTTTGTTTTTGATGAATAGAGTATTAATTTCTAGCATTTTGTATTGCAGATAATGTGTTTCTTACTTTGGAGAGACAATTATCCTGAATCATTAATTCTTTCTGTTATATTGCCTTGTTGGATTATAGCTCTTTTATATATCTCATCTCACAATGATTGTAACGGACTTCCTGTCTAAGAAATATTAGTTCTGAGTGTTGCTTAACATGTTGCTTTTGTCATTTCAGTCCCATTTTCAGTGTTACATTACTGATACAGAATTTCTGTCTTTCTCTGAACCCACACAGGAAGCCCTGAGTGATTTCCTGGCCCAAGTGAGCCACAGACACCACACTTCTCCTGGCAATGACTGTGGGGTGCTGGAGTGACTCCACTGTAACCCCACATAACCTTTTTCGCTTGACCTGATGAGCTCTTGCCCTCTGGACCCAGAGGGACATTGGGTGAGTGTAACACCAAAGAAAAGGGTTAGAAATCAAAGGTATTTTGTCCATGACAGTTGAAATGTATTAGTGAGTCTTCCTTCTATTACTCTCAAACAACCTTTCAACTAACACTTGGATCTACATAGATGTATAGAAATCAGAGATAAGAATAGACTTTAAGTTCAGCAGGAAATACGGGTTGGGATCAGCTACAGAAGTAGACACCTACACTCAGGCATTTACATTATCTATAATGCCTAAGGACAAGCCTGAACATAAGTGCTCAGTGGCATTTGAGGTACCCTGGCATACATATAACTTTTGACCTTCATCTGACATTACAGAAAGCATGATAGTTTCCAAAATCTTGTGCCATATATGCCAGTTCCATATAGATATCTTTGTGCCTGATCATACAACAGATGTCACTGTTTGGGCAACTGAATCAAGTTCAAGGTTTGCACTGGCTGTAACAGGAACTTAGAGATGCAGCTCACATGTTGACACCTACATTTAGATGTGGATGGACCACATAATTTCAGTGATTTCTAAGGTATTATGTGGTGCTACATATTGGCCTTATTTTAAAATTGCACTGACTGCAGATGATACAAATTCATGTAACGTTAAACCCCATAGGTTCCCCTTAATCTTTTGCTTCCTTCAGACAGATTTCTTTTGGGTGAATATTTCTATCTGTACACAACTTCCTAGATAATGGATCCCAAGCTATCAGATAGAGATTCAAATACGCAGTGAGCAGGCAGAGGTTTAAATGTGTTGTGATTAGCTCTAAACCTGACCATCAAGAAAAATGTTGAAAGATGTGCAACTGCTTTAGGGTTCTGAGGGATCTACAGAAGCAGCAGCTGAGGTCAAGGTGGTTTACAAGATCTACATCAGCTGATGTCAGTCACCACTTCTGAAATATATGTAGAGTAAGTCAGCTTTATGGGAAGCCAAATTATCAGATCTCTAGACACAGCCCTCACACAAAGGCTTTTCCCAACTTAAAAGTTTAGTGGCAAATAGCAAAATAAACATTCAGATAAACTGGAACCTCTTGCTCTACAAATCCTGAAAGACTTTCATGGAACTGAACATACAGTTCTAAAATCCTATATTTTATCTAGCATGTTTAAATTTAAAATAAAATCAGTTTTTTAAGAAAAAAATATTTGTAAAGTGATTACCTATATGTAGCAGCAAGGTATACAATCAAACTGTGGCAGTACTGTATCTAATAAACTTTGGGTCTGTAGAAGATGATGTTATAGTTGGGAATCTTATATAAACATTTATATTTCCATTGAGATTTAAATATGTTCATGTGTTTTTATACTGTCTCACTGTTGTTTGTGATGACGTATGAATAACAAGAAGCAGAAATTCCATTTTTTCATGTTACTTAAATGACTTTCCATTTGCATTAATTTTTTTATACTCACATCCAAAGGCAGAAAGGTGATATACCTTATGAGAAACCGGAATAAATGGGCAGAAGTTAAATACAAATTATATTCAGGAAAACGAACTGAAACTGGATGGCTGAAATTCTGCATATCTCAGAAGATTTAGCAATTCTGAAGGGAAACATTGTCCTAAAAAAATTATTTAGACTTGGAATAGCCACTCCATGGGGCTTTTGTTGGTTTTGGAATTTTTTTTTTAACCTTTCTTTTAATATATCCAACTGAAATTCAGAATTTACAAAACATACATGTATTTTATTGCGGTAAAAAGCAAATATTAAAAAAAATAAGATTTCTACTTCTTTGCATTTTTATTATACAGAAATAAACTATTCATTTACAACCTGAATTTTCAGGAATTAGAAGTACGAACATAAATTGTAAAATATGAACTTAAGAAAAATAAAGATTAACAAAATCCAAAAATGACAAGCTGAACAACACAGCTTCCTAATGTATCAGAATGAAATTCCCATAGCGTTCCTCTGGGTTAAAGCTAAACACTTTTCCCTACATTTCTCTTTCACAAATGTTTCTAAAAATAATAAAGACTGATTCTCAAATTTTTTTGATCTAGTGTGAGATAAATTACATTGAATAAAATAAAACATTTGAAAGTATACTCTCAGTTACTTAACATTTAGTTTTGTGTAATTTCTTTAAAATTTTCCATTGTTTTCGTAACTCTTTAGAAATCAAGATCTCTTGATCTATTTGTACCTTTTATCCTTCTTATTGTATACAAGTTTTTATTTTTCCTCTTTCTCAGTAGGTTCTTCACACTGCTAATTAACAGCTCCCTACTTAGTTTATTCCTGGGTCTTGGTAGCCTCACCTTCTATGCTGCATAAATGCAAGTTCACTCCTTTGAAGTCAGTCAGCATTTTTCCTCTGAAATATTTTTTTGGTTGTGCTAACAGTCTATATCAGGGGCAGCTCCTTTGTGAAATATGGATGGGCCTTAGCTGGGACTTGGCCCCATCCAACATTTTCCGCTGTCGTGCACAGTTACAGCAGACTTTGAACCCTCAGTCTCTCCCATATGTTGTCACACTGCTCTTTTCGAGTTACAGAAACATCACTCTTACTGTCACCACTCTGGTGACACAACCTTATTATTTCAGATACCATGAAATAGAAAAAAAAGCATATTTCTGGAGCCATGGAGGACTCAAAGAGACTCAGAGCCACATGCTAGGGACATGGCCAGGCTGCTCAGAAAGAGGTTAAGTGTCAGCAGTCTGATGACCAGCCCAGTCAGTCTGCACTGGCTGGCCTCCAGGTCAGTGATCAGGCCCCAGTGCAATATAAACTCGAAGTTGGCAAAATATCCAAAGCATCCCAGAAACACAATTACGATTTCAGCTCCCCTTTTCTCCCCCTACTCAAACAAGGACTATTTTTTTTTTTTTATAATACTTTTTGAAATCATGCATCTGAAAAAATATGGGAAACAATGAACAGGGTAAAGGACTCTGTAGGGAACCCCAGAAGATGGTTAGCAAAGCTTACTGATTTAGGAGACACAGAATCAAAGGAGAGAGGTTCAAATCAAGTTACCTGCTAGGAAAGAATTGTGTCTAAGTAAGTAAGCTAGAAATGCAACATTTCTCACCACATCAGTAAAAATCAGGCTGACAGACACTGACCTTCTGTGTTCCCAAAGAGGTTTTTTTTTTTTAAGGGAAAAAAAAAAGGACTTTCACTATGTTCCCTTTTCTGGTGATCAGGCATCAGAGAAGTAGGAAGCAACTTCAGTACTCCCACATCTCTGCAAGTAGAGACAGAAAGAGGAGGGCTGTTAGAAGTACATTTTTTTTTTTTTGGCTTTCCTTGATTTAAAGTTTTACGAGTAGCAGAGGAAGATACTGAAAGTTTCAGATGGCTTTTAAAGCACAGATGGAATTTAACCTGACCTACCATAGAAGAGAACTCACCGGAAAAAGGAACTGAAAGAAGACAAAACCACAGGTGAAGCCAGGGGAGCAGAGATAAAAGATGGATTCACAAAAGCTAATTTTATCCTGTAGAAGCTGATTTCATAGAACTGTCTCCATAGTATTTTGAAAGAGGCTTTTTGAGAGGTGATATAAAAAAATCTAAAGCTAGGCTCTTGTTCTCAATTACCTTCTGGAGTTGCCTGTCTCTTGCAAATGACTATAAAGTGATACAAGGGAAATTAGACTTTTGGACTGCAGTTCACAATTTGAGTGAAACAAGTAGAAGAGAAAGAAAAAAATTAAAATTTTAGACATCATTTTAAAGGCAGGTGAAATTAAACATGATCTTAAAAGTTTTTCTTGTTCTTAAAACCAAAAACATACAGAACTATAACCTTGCCAGAATTTCAAAGACACTGGCAGTGCTTAGAAATCCTGAGCATATTATTTGTTCAGTATACATTTTTTTCTCTCATATGAAATACAATGGAAAAAAGGAAACAATAAAGAGTAGTAAATGGAAAAAAGATGAAAACATAATGAAAATATTTGTCCTATAATGAATGTGACAGTTATCCCTTCTGTCATTGTAGGATTGGTATCTGAGTTTCTCTGAAGCTTCATTATTCTTTTCCTAACACTATGAATTTTCTTTGAAAAGGAACACACTGTTCAAAAGACAGATGCAAAATACATACAGAAATGAAGTGTATAGTGTATGTCTATGTGGCTTGATATAGACTTCATTAAAGGTCACATAAAATTCTCAGTGCTTCCTTATGTGTATGATTATATGAGGCTGTCTACCAGATCAGTGGCATTTTTACTTTCAAGTGTGATTAAACTCAATTCTTTTAAATTGACTGACACCTGTGAAGCAAGCTCAAGCAACGGAGGAGCAAGTCTACTTAATCTAGGAATGTGTGTGCACATGTCTTTGTGTTTACAGATATGCATTTTTAAATATGCGTGTGTTTATATACATATTTGTAGATACACTTACACACAACTATCTTTCTGCTTTGATGAATTTTATTAAGCCTTCTCCTTAATATCTGTAGGTGCTATCAATTTTAAAATGCAATACTAAAGGAACACACATAGACTCACTGTTTTTCATTCCCCCTTGATCCACTAAACCACCCACACAAACAACTCTTCACACTGAACCCTCCCTACCACCACCTGGAGATGCTGGGAAACTGTCAACTTCCTTCTGCTATTGTCTGTAGAGGACTTAAAAAAAGCTATCAATATTTCAGGGTTGTCTTTTTTGACAGAATTATTTGTTACAACACTCTAAGCAAAAATCGAGTAAGTCATAGACACACACTTGCATATTTTTTTAATTGAAAATTCTCTACAAGCCCTTCTAAATTTTTAAATAGATTAATTTTTCACTGGTTTTTTTAGCCCACTTACAAGCATTTGCTCTATCAAATGAAAAACCTGTGTTTTTCAGGATCCTAGTAACTTTATTGTTATGGATATTTACTTTGTTCTTCTAAATGAGATATGTGACTTGTACAATTTAGTTTGTGGGGTTCAGTAGTTGGATATATTTAAACAAAAGAAGGGAATAAGCTAGTCATACACATGAGAAAGATTTTTTATAAATTATTTATTTATTTTAAATTAGAGAGCTCTTCAAAGATCAGTTAACTCAAGGAACAATATTCCTTTGCAATCATAGACCAAATTTTTTTTTATTTTCTAATATAGCAAAAATTTTTAAATATGTGAAAATAAAATGTTGTATCTTAACTGCATAACATAACACTTTAATTAAAGAGTTGTTTTTCTTAGCCTATGTCTACAAACTAAACTAACCTCAACTTATTGCCTTATACTAGGCAACACCTGTATAAGACAAGGGTAATTTATAGAATTTATGAAAGTTATTTCATAACTTATTTTCTAGAAATTCAAATTTAAATATGCACTTTTAGTTTATATACAATTTCCTTTGCATATTGTTGTGTTCTCAACTGCAACGTTGTGGCTTATCTTGAAAAATAAATGTAACAGAAGCTTGCAAAATGAAAAAAAGGAAAGATCATCTTTATCATTCAAAGAAGATCAGCTTATGGGAATGTATCTGTTTCAGCCTGTCTTCATTCCAGATGGGAAGCAGTTTGACTTTCTTGAAGACAGCTCACTTTTTTGTTTTTTATGTCCATGCTCTTAAAACTAACGAAAATGGTGTGGTTTTCTAGTGGGCAAAGATAAATAAAAGACTTTATATTTCTTTAAATGCATCTACAGGATTTCAAGGGAATTAGGACTGAGCTTCTCAATGCAAACTTGACGAGGGTGCACTCGATCTCGCTAAGTCATTGATGAAATTATTAAACAGCACCGTCCCAGTACGGACCCCTGAGGGACACCACTTGTCACTGGCACCCATTCAGACATCGAGCCATTGACCACCACCTTCTGGCTGCCACTTCCAGCCAATTCCTTAGCCACTGAACAGTCCACCCATCAAATCCATATTTCTCCAATTTAGAGAGAAGGATGTTTTGAGGCACTGTGTCGAAGGCTTTACAGAAGTCCCAATAGATCACATCCATAGCTCTTCTCTTATCCATCTTAGTTCATCTCAGGAATAAATTATCTGATATAAGTCTCTGGTATTTGGTTTTTTCCTGGTTTAGGTGTCCCAGTTGTCCCAATCCAATATCGGGAGGGTTTCAATGTGATCCCAGGGGATGAGATAGAGACACAAACAAGGTCAGATGCCATAAAACCCTGCAAGCTTTATTACAATAAATCATAAACTGAAGGTAGAACAAGGATATAACAGAGAGAGGACAGAAGGAGAAAGAGAGAGAGAGGGAAGCAAAGGAAAAGGGAAAAGAAAAGATGGAGTCAGATAACCTGAATCAG
>Ga0065711_1049197_pt1 | contig 11426 bp, 7 predicted proteins | sample Hoacrofraction12_FD_59098 | JGI IMG/M metagenome (GOLD analysis project Ga0065711, IMG submission 59098) | Hoatzin crop microbial communities from Cojedes, Venezuela - Epithelial fraction 12 v2 (version 2) | ecosystem: Host-associated > Birds > Digestive system > Esophagus > Crop | place... | reverse complement strand
GCTCTTATCCCTGAGGGGGTTTGGCCGCTGTCACACTCGACTCCGCCCCCGCTGAGTCAGAGCTGCCGCTCGTTGGCACCTCCCGCTTTCGCGCTCGGGGGGGGCCGGGGTCTCCTCTCTCTCGGCGCTTTTTGCCGTCTCGCCGCTGCGGTTTTGCCACCGGAGAAAGGGTCCCTCGGCGCGAGCCTCTGCTCCAGAGCCCTTCACCTTCAGTAGCTTCGCCGAAAAAAAAAGTTTGTATTTCCTCATGTCATTTCAACAGAAAAGCAAATCTTCAAATCAGCTGAAATACGTTCTAAAAGGTTTGAAAACACAAACAGTTTAAAGGGCCTCAGTGTATGCAGATAAAGTAGAAAAGATGGGTGTTAGAGTAAAAAAGTAAGGCATGAGATTTGGTGTGGTGGGAAAAAGGTGTAAGGTGAAAAGGGAGTTTAGAAACTCCTGTGAAATACTGCAGTATTTCTTGGCAGATACCATCATGTCTTGGAAGAAGACATGTCTTGAAAGAAGACCACTTATTACTCCTGATGCATTTTATTTCAGACTATCTCCTGTCAAAGAAAATACTTAGCTGTCTACCTACAAAAAAGCCATGACCATTCTTAAAATGTTGTGCTGTACAAGAAGGTTTTCAAAAAGCAACACCAAGAGGCAATCATGAAGGTGGTTTAATGATAGACATGGGACTAAAAGTTCCTCTTTAGTTATTGCTTACTATGGGCAAGAAACCTATTGAATGTATTTATTTTCAATTTCTGAAAATCTGAAATGCAGCATTGAAGTTCTGCAGCTGTTGGACAATTATTTGATTGATCTGTGAAAATACTCTTGTACTGTGAAAATGTAATGTACTTGTCAAAGCCACTGTCAATTAGCCAAGGAAATAGCAGGACACATTTTAGGGACACATACCACCCTTCTGTCTTTCCTTTCTTCTAGAAGAATAATTTTGTATGGCCAAAAATGCCCTTATTTAGAACTGCCTTTATTCGGGTCAAAAATAGCATTAATATCCTACCCTCCATAGTAGGTAAACTGGTATTTCATGCCCTCAGAGCACATTTTTCCTCCTCAGTCTAGTGATGTTTCTTACCTCTGGTTTGTGTCATGATGCAAGAAGTGTCCAGGGTGGGATGGGGAGAAACATGGGATGATTGATGCTCAGCAATGGGCCACATCACCAGCTGAGGAAGGAGGTGCTGCTGGTGTTGCCACAGACAGCACAACTCCTGTGTAGGGATTAGGCTTACCTGATGTATCATGCCTCTCTCTTCTTGCCACTTCAGCTCCACCTTCTGTCTTCTTCTTGTTGGCTGAAAAATAGAGGTTTAGAAACTTTATACCTAGGCATAAAGCTGTTATTTGTGCACCAGTATCTTAGCATTATTTATTTATTTATTTATTTATCTGGGGTTTTTTTTGCACCTTAGGAACTCCTATAGACCCTCAAAACTCAATGATTACCTCTAACTATATGAGTCACGTTAAAAATACAGTGCTTTGGCCTGATGTGAACTATGGCAGGTGTTACAGCTCTGCCCAAATGTAAGAATGAACAGGCAGTGCTCCCTGGCAGCTGTTTCTTGGTAAGGAGTTTATCTTTTCTTATCTGACAGGGCAAAGTGAAGTTTAGCCACTCCATTGCACCCTGTAGATATCAGCAACATGTGACGATATAGATGGTTCTAGATTGCGTTTGTGTTTGTGCACTTTAAAAATGTTTTGTTGTTGATTGTGCCATAATTCAAATTGATTCCTCAGAGTGGTGGCCATAATAGTGAGTAATAATAATAGTAGTAATAACAAATAGATCTTATAAAATATTATGAAAGTAAATGAAATATTTTTCTTGACAAAAGGAGACATTTGAGACATTTTATTCATTTAGTGAAAAAACGCATATACTGTCTCTGGGATCAGGGGGAGAACAGAAGCCCTTCTCATCCCAGGTGAACTCTTCACTTATGACCAATGGGCTTTATTTGTTTTTATAGGGTGCAAAAGGTTTCATTTTCCGCTGTATAAAACTCTCTGCAACTTCCACTTTCCGTGAACCTTCTGCAACACGGAGGCGTTTCTGTGTGCGCTGTTGGTGTGCTTTCAGCAGAGTGAGTAATACAAGTTTGAACCTCATGTAGCAGGTGTCAGAGCTGGATTTGAGAGTGGTGTAGAGTGCTCTGTCCCCAGGTTAATGCTATAACTACAGTGCTGTTTTCACCTGCTAGAACACCAAATGGTGTCAGCTCTGACTGTACTTTCTGTTGAAGCCCCAGAGGCATGCGGGAGAGGTTTCAAAGCCACAACTCTCGGGCAAAAGCATGAACTAGGAAAGGAGTTGCGTGGGTTGGACACAGGTTTGGCATACACAAAGCAAAAATTTGGACATGTGGAGAACTTCAGGCACACGTATAGGCCTGTAGGTTTCTGTAGAGTTAAATGGCAGCTGGGCAAGATCTAGAAAGTAATAGAAAGTATGCTGCTGGCATATAAAATTTTGTTAAATTCTACCTATTCTTTAAAGAGAAGCAGACATTTCTCTTCACTGGCTTTGTACTGAAAGTAATTGTTCTGTGGGTGACAGAAACCACTTTTCTGATTTCACTCTGATAAATGAATTTTAAACAGAAAATAAAATACAGTTAAGTCACACAGACCTAATGATAACCCCATGCACATCACAGCTGCAACTCAAACCCCATTAACATCAGATGACTAATATAGAGCTCTTTTTATGAGCTTACAAGCTTAACTCTTCATACCAGTTCTGGCCAGGAGTACACAAATTTTGAATCCTACATATTCAAGTAATATGGACTGGTGTCACACATGCAACATGTCAGATTGGATTCTCTCACACAACCACTGTCCAACAAATGTATAACATTTCAGTTCAGTTCTTAGCCAGTGTAGGAAAAGGTAGAAAGGTTTTATAAAGGGTTATTTCTCATTTATACGGCTCAAAAATGTCAGATGATAGTCAGGGCAATCATCATGCTGTTCTATAGGAAGCATATTTGTGTAGTCTCATCAAAGAGCACAGCGCTTAAAACAAAATTAAAACAGTAAAACTGTATCTCTTTACAGCCCTTTTCATTTGGAGGGATCCCAAGTGTCACAGTTCAAAGCAGGGCATCAATAAACAGAGCAGCAGACACTCTCTATTAACCCTTACCCTCCCACCAGGGGAAGAGAAAAAGGAGGAAAAGGGAAACTGACAAATTGAATGCAAAATGTTTTACTAATAACACTAATAATACTAATAATATTAAGGATAAGAGAAATAAAACAAAATATACAGAACCGATACTGAGTTTCCTGGAGCTGGGTGCCAGCAGCTGCCAGGCAGCACCAGGCAGTCCCGGACTGGACTTTGCAGCAGACAGGGACTGGACTCAGGGATGCACTGACTGGAATCTGGATCAGGATCGCAGGCAGGACAAGAAGCAGGATCCTCTTCAGAAGGCAGCCATGGATGAAGAGAGCAAGACCCTTGTCATCCCCCAGCTTTGAACTGAGTATTACATGGGTGGCATGGCACACCACGTAACTATAAACTTTAGGTGTTATCAGCTTTGGAGCAGACACTGTCTGTAAAATATGCAGCCAGCTTCAGAAAAATACAGTTACTTAGAGGAACTTAGCTGTAAGGAAGATTCACTGAAAGAGAATCGGTTCTGTTTTAAACAAAACCAGGACTCCAAGGTACTTTACAAAATACATACAATGAAAAGAAATTTCTTTCCCGCTGAAGAAATGCAGAAAGTTATTTGGTTATTGAGAGAAGTGGAAAGATCTTTTTGCTGAAATATAAAGCCAGAGAACTTCAGGTAGGTGAATTGCCAGGCTTATAACTGTCCAGCCCATTTGAAGGAAATGCTGTGGTTTTGCAGAAAATGAGCAAATAGGGTTTCCATCCAGTTTGGTATTTACAGCAGAGAAGTTCCAAAAAGGCAAACAGTGGCTCATGACAAGGGAAAGTAATTGGTCTGACAAGAAACCACACATGAGGCAGGACTGGAGGTCAAGTTGGTTGGATAAAAGGGCATGAAAAGGGAATACAGAGAGAAATTGCTGGTGGCACCTGCAGCTCTAAAGAAGTACTTTCATTTCAGAAGTACCTTCCATCCAAACAGCAAAAGCTGTTTCCAGAAGATATTTAGAACTTTGATGACCTTTTGTTTTATGGAATAACTTTATTGTTTTAGGGCAATTCAAAAGACAAGCTTGAGAAGTGGGCCTGTGTGAACCTCATGAGGTTCAACAGGGCCAAGTGCAAAGTCCTGCCACTGGGTCAGGGCAACCCACGCTATCAATACAGGCTGGTGGATGAAGGGATTGAGAGCAGCCCTGCTGAGAAGGACTTGGAAGTACTGGTGGATAAAAAGCTTGACAAAAGCCACCAACGTGGGCCTGCAGCCCAGAAGGCTGACCGTATCCTGGGCTGCATCAAAAGAAGTGTGTCCAGCAGGTCAAGGGAGGTGATTCCGCCCCTCTGCTCCACTCTGGTGAGACCCCACCTGGAGTCCTGCATCCAGGTCTGGAGCCCCCGGCACAAGAAAAACATGGACCTGTTGGAGCAGGTCCAGAGGAGGCCGCAAAGATGGTCAGAGGGCTGGAGCACCTCTGCTATGAGGAAAGGCTGAGAGAGCTGGGGTGGTTCAGCCTGGAGAAGAGAAAGCTGTGGGAACACCTTAGAGCAGCCTTTCAGTACCTGAAGGGGGCCTATAGGAAAGGTGGGGAAAATATTTTCAGCAGGGCTTCTTGCGATAGGATGAGGAGCAATGGCTTTAAAGTGAGAGAGGATAGATATAGACTATAGATAAGTAAGAAATTTTTTACCATGAGGGTGGTGAAATACTGGGACAGGTTGCCCAGAGAGGTAGTGGAGGCCCCATCCCTGGAAACATTCAAGGCCAGGTTGGACGGGGCTCTGAGCAACCTGGTCTGGTTGAAGATGTCCCTGATGGCTGCAGGGGGATTGGACTAGATGACCTCTAAAGGTCCCTTCCAACCCAAAGCATTCTATGGTTCTGTGATTCTATTATTCTATGGTGAAGGCTGAGGAACCTACAGAGGTATTGCTGGAGTGGCATCTTCTGGCCTTGCAGCCATCACAGGAAACGCAGCTGAAAGCCATGGTTTGTATTTATTCCTGCTCGAAAAGCTTTGATTCCTATGCTCCATTCCAGTGAGGATGAGTTTCAGTGTTGGGTATCGCTGATTAAGAAGCTGATATAGGTAGGAGTACCTTGAGTACCTGGATACAGCCATTGTCAGGCAAGATGATGAAGTAATAACTGTTTGCATCCTAACAAGATTTTAGTGCAGGCTTTTGCTTTAATTGTGATACATTAATACACCTTACCTTGTGCTTTGTCACTATATTGTTCATAGAGGCTATAAAGTTGCTGTTGAGCTTATATAATTACTAGAATTAAGATTATTTTTGTTTCCTAGGGAAGTGTAGTGAAGTAGTAAAAGTAATAAAAATCAATTTTTCATCCCATCCAATCTGTCAGTATTGGTTCTAATCATAAGTAGTTGAACATTACACACTCTAGGAATTTTATTTTGTTTATTTTATTCCATTTTATTTTTTTGCAGTCTAACAAACTTTGTGGCACCTCATTGCAAGATATAAACAACATGTAAACATGCGTGGAAAAGACTATGATGTCTCAACATGCACCATGAGCAATTCAGTCAGCTAAACTGGAAAACATGCCTCATAAGCTAACAAATGTTACACCACTCTTTATTTAAAAAAATTCTGTTCTTTTAACTAACACTTAGAAGACACTTGTTGGCTATTGCTTTACTCTTTTCACCTTTTAACTGATTTCCTCCCAAAGCAAGTGATATGTGGTAATACTTCTGCACATATGCCTTGAAAGAAAATAAAATATTTTTTTACAGAATTCTTATCTAATTTCTCTCATTTCTGCAATGAGGCATTAAAAAGTCCTGCCTTTTAAGAGATTTTAGCTCCTTCCAGAGCCAGACAAAGCACTGACACTGATGGGGACACTTGGCTGTTTGCCAGTTATGGCACTGCGTAGTTGTGAGCATAAGCTGTGCTAGGGGATGCTATAGGAAAGACCAGTGTGGGCCGCAGCATTCACGTATCTATTCTGTTGCTGCCTATCCACTATTTGCTAAACGTTTATTTTCAGAATAATACGTGTGCTCTATTTTAGCTTCATCATGTACTTTTGTTACTCTTAAAGGCTTGGAATAAACTCAGGCAGGGCCTAGAGAGTCATATTTTTTTAACATGATTGCTTCGGGAAAGAAGTGTTCATGAAATGAGCATTGTGGAATGAGTTTTCTTCCACAGGCATTAACAGGGGTCAAAATCTGTTAGTGAGACATATTTGTGGATTACTATGATATTAACAGTTTTTTATGAATTTGTAAACTGTCTTGTGGCTTGGTGTGATATTAACATTTCACACATCCTGGGTGCTTCAGCCCTACAGGAACCCTCTGAGGTGTGAAATGAATCATCTCTTTAATAAACGGGGGAAAGAAATGGAAATTTGCTGGTTAGCAGGGAAGGAGTTGGTAGATAGGGAAAGCTGCCTTGATTAATACAGCTGATCTGAACATGGAGCAAGGAGGAAATGTTTTGTGACCTGATAGTTGCTCAAGGAGCTAAACTGGCTTCCTGAACAGCTTTCTGCTTGTGACATGTGGCTGTGGCCTATGGGCACAGGCATGTTAAGCTTTCTCTCTGGCAAAACTTAGGTAAGGAGCTTTCATTTTAAAATTTGTGGCTTTTGGAAAGAGAAAGATAGGGCAAATGATAAAATACTAAGCTCTAGGAAGAGCCTGGCTGCACTTTTGTACATCCCTTTATTAGGCAGTCCAAGGCAGTAATACATTCAATCCTGAACCTTCAATCTGCAAGGCTGAACAAACTCTGCTCTCCTAGCCCCTCCTTGTACGTTTTGGGCTCTCCCTCGTGGTGGACATAAAAGAATATATGCCCTTTGCAGCTGCCTTTCAGCTACTTGAAAATTCTTCTGAAATCTTTTTAAAAATTGCCATCGCTTTTGACTAAGCTCTGAAAATGCATTTTGCCTAGCCCGGGTTAAACACCTGTGGAGAATGTTTTTCCTGTTCCTGTTGCTTGTTCTGATACTAGTTGTTACCAATATGCTCAGGATTGAAGAGATTCATTTTCACCTTGAAAAACGCTATTCATTTTCTAGACTCATTACATTGCTCCCATGCTGACAGTACTGCAAAGGAACTTTCGGTATTTGCCAGCTACATATGAACAGAAAATTATTTGGACAGTATAACTCCACAAAAAGCTGAATGAGACAGGCTAGAAGTATTCATAGTAAGCTTCTGCATAGAAAGAGCTAACTAGAGAGAGTGAGACAACCGGAAGGTGTTATAAACAAAATGCCCATATGAAATGGACCGTCTAAGCAATGCTGGGTTTATAACCTCTGACTGGTAGTATGTACTAGTATGGCTTCTAGGCAGTTTCCCTCTTAAGAAGGTACTTTGGAATTAGAAATTTAAACATGAACATTCTGTTTGACACGGGTCTGGGAGTCTTAAGAGTGGTGATGGGGAATTTTTCAGAAACAATCTTCTGTCATTGTGACAAAGACAACCAACCAGTTGGGAGCTGCCCTTTTGGTCCCCTTATCCCACCTCAAGAACCTTCCTCTTGCTGCCATTTCATGTTTGGGCAGTAGTAGCTAATGGGTAATGGAAATATTTTCCCGGTGAATTTGTCTCTCAGAGGGGCATCCATTCTTCATGTGCCTTTGGGAACCATCAATATTGGCTGTATATTTAAAGTTAAATCTGAAAAGACATTAAATCTGGCCTTTGAGGTATCAAAATATTATTTTGAGGGACAGAGGAGAGCATGCATATTAGCGGACTGCGGGTTAGATAACAGTCAGTCTTCTGATGAGGTTTTCAATGAATAATATCCACACTGCAAACTAAATGCACTACTTAGGAAATTTCTATGTTATGGTGTTAATCAGGTATGAATTTGCCAGATGGTTCCCTCCTTGCTTTGGACATTGAACAAAGATTCATCTGGGAACACAGAGAGAATTTTTCTTTTAAGAGGGAGATTTACATACTGGAGTCTGGTAAGCAGCTCATAAAAGCTGTTGGAGTCATCATGTAATCTTTTTTGAAATTATCGTACTGACTTTCAACAAACTCCAAATACTCCATCTTGCATGTGTCTGAGATGGGAGCGTCTCTCCGGTTCTTGACCCTGTCCCTTTGGTACTCACCTGGCACCCCCTCTCGCTTATCTCAGGACAGTCATGTCTTGTCCTGTTCCTTGTTACAGCCCGGACAGTAATAAAAGGAGAGTTGTATATCCCTCAAGTGCTCTTAGATTGTTTTAATCTGGATTGTTTTTGCATGCCTTGTATATATTCCTGACATATCCCATGCTCTCAGTGTGAAGGCTTTTTATAGCTGTTTTCCTCAGTAACATATTCTTGCTGTAGTTACATATGATAGAAAAACAGTATTCTATATCATGCTTCGAAATATTTATCAGTGGTGTTAAAAGTCAATGAGAAATCAGGAGGTTAAATGCAAGTTTGATATGTAGTTCCATGAAGTCTGGGTTTAGATGTGTTGCGGTTTCCCCTCTGCCGTGTCGTTTGTCACTGCCTTTGTGTAGAAGTATACTGATCTTGCTAGAGCAACAGTCCAGTTTGACATGGTACACCCTACAGACTTTTGCAGCTTTTGGATGAAGTCTTTTCCAGTTCAGCATTCTTCGTTGTCATCAGTGGAGATAGACACATTTGTGTAGCAAGTGTAAGGTGAATTGCCTTGATAGATATGCAAAAATGGAGAGATAAGAAAGGGCTTCTACTATGAGCTATACCCAGAAATTTCCAACTTAGTAAACAAGGTAAACTGGATGCTTTAGACCTTCCTGCAAATTCCCGTAATGCTTTTCCCCTCATCAGCTAATTTCTTCACTTTCTTCTCTCTCAACAGATATCTGTTTCTGTTTGTTTCCAATGCACATGGATGAGCTGTATGCAGTGAAACCAAGCCTTGTATTAAGCGTGCTTAAATGCTACACTTGTTTTTCCAGTCTGATAAATTTTCTCTTCTGATTTTCAATTTTCTGGTTGACGACTTGCCAGAAACTTTCTTCAGTGAGCACTAGCTTATTGGTAATTATGACAGCTGACATAAAGAGTTCATGCCTATGCTTTCATTTTTGTAAACAGCGAACAAAGCTCAACACATCCCAGTAATTAGCATACATTGATGCGCTAGGATGCAATACTGAGAGCTGTTCTTCTCACTAGGAAGTATTGTTTTGTCAAATCTGAAATTCTTTGTAAATGTGTTTGCTTTGTTAGAAGTTCTTGTAGGGGAGGTTTCTTAGGGAATGGTGCAATTGCTAGTGAAAACAAGCACAACAGCCTCCAGAAGGTCTGCAGTTCACATCCTGCATGCACACTGGGGATGCAGAAGACAAAGTTTAGTATGGATGAAAAAGGGTGTTAAGAGTCTGTTAACATGGATCTCCAGTGTCCTAGATAGTGGTTTCATCCCTGGGCTAAATGAAATCTTTTGGCAGTCACTTTTCAGTTGCGCAGACCTCTCCTCTGGAGAGATGTGAGACCCAGGAATGGCTCATGCCATGGGAGAGATGACCTGCATCGAGGCCTTCAGACAAGCTATGTTATGGCAAGGGACTGTGAGGGCAGGACACTCAGCCTTTTAGCTGGGCTCCTTGGAAAGTGGGCCCTGCCCAGGCTCTGTCAGACCTGCTGTGTTAGACCCATATACCTGCGGCCACGTCTGACGCTGAGTAGGAGAGAGGCCATGACACTGTGTTGCAAACAAGTGGGCTACAGCTCTGCTCGAGGAGGCCTGCAAGACAGAAGCTAGCTGTATGAGTGTCTTGCCAAGTGTGGGAGGCTTGTCAGGTCTGTATTTGAAGATTTTTCTCTCTCTCACCCCGAAAGTTTTCAAGTGGTCTTGGTTTTGTTGCTACAAATTGAGTTCTTATTTTTCAGACAGCCTGAGCAGCTGCTTTCAGTTGAAAAGAGAGTTCTCTTTTTCCAGTTCTTTATTTCCTTGCTCTCTGCTTTGTTAATAAGAGTTCGTGTAGGCAATGCTCTGGTTCGTCTGAGATTTGATGATGTAAGACTACATGTTTTGGCGCATCGTATGCCAAAGCACAGGGTGCTGGGCGTAAATGAATGCACAGATGCTAGCTCTGTTCCACACCATATTGTTGATATGTTTTCAACAACTGAAGCTAAATACTATCCATGGGAAACTTGCATTGGTGGAAACTGGCGGTGAATTCTGAATTTCCTTTTAACAGAAGCTATCAGTATATTCATGGCACTTATCAAAAAAAAAGCTGGTAATATCCTTTACAAAGCTTGAAGTCTAGCTCTTTGATTAGCGGCTCCAGGAGTGGAAAGCTGATCCTGCAGGTATCCTGAACCAACGTTTGGCCACTGGAGTTTGCTCCCAGCCACTGTCACAGATACTTATTGGAAGATCAAAGAAATCAGGTGGGCAAATTTTGCAAGGTAGCTTCAAGCAAGATTGATTTGGAAATACTAAGACAGCTGACTCCCTGAAGGAGCTGGGTGCCAACAAGTTTTAAATATAACACTGGAGGCATATCTGCATTTTCATATACCTTTACAAAGATGGTCTATAGGATTTAAGTAATTTCACAGCTGTAACGGTACCACCTCCTGTTGGCTGAAGAAACCGTCTTGCTACAGGTCTTGCTGTGATGAGCTGGCTGGACCAGGAGCCCTCTGCCCTGGGTACGTGGCTGCGGGCAGAACTGGTGAAGGAGTGAACCAAGACCTAATGTAAGAGACACGTAGAGACGGAATTGTGAAAAAGCCTCTTTCTACACATGATAATCTTGCATGACTTAGGTACTGCAGTGATGGGTGGGGGTAAATGGGTTCCTAGCAAACAGATTCGATGATTTAAATTCTGATTTTTTTACATAACCCAATTAGCACAAGAAGTGAGCATGAGGATATAGCTAGCATGGGACAAAAAATGGTGAAGGCTGTGTTTGCATAACCTTAATTCTGCCCAGAAAATTTATGGAGCATGAATTCCCTGTGTAGGACAAGTTGTGGATCAAAAGCATATGAAATGCAACAGAAATTCTCTTCTGTAATTCATGCTTGGAAATGAAATAGTGCTTGCAAATAACATAGCAACTTAAGCAGTTTCAGTTATTGTTTGAGATAAAAAAATATAATTTTATCCATTTTAAGAAATAGTATACTGATAACTGTAAATGTAACAAATGTAACATGTAGGGAATGTTATCACTTCAGGTGGTCAGAAACAAGTCTTGGTTCTTCGTGAATAATTCGGACGGTTGCAAGACAAGGGACTCCTGAATAATCCCTTTA
>Ga0065711_1009220_pt1 | contig 11427 bp, 9 predicted proteins | sample Hoacrofraction12_FD_59098 | JGI IMG/M metagenome (GOLD analysis project Ga0065711, IMG submission 59098) | Hoatzin crop microbial communities from Cojedes, Venezuela - Epithelial fraction 12 v2 (version 2) | ecosystem: Host-associated > Birds > Digestive system > Esophagus > Crop | place... | reverse complement strand
AGTCCAACCCCCTGCTGAAGCAAGGTCACCTACAGCAGGCTGCACAGGACCTTGTCCAGGCGGGTCTTGAATATCTCCAGAGAAGGAGACTCCATAACCTCCCTGGGCAGCCTGTGCCAGTGCTCCGTCTGGAGCATGTGGATTACGTGTATGATAATGTGGAGGAACCAACTTCAGAAGCAGTTGCGTATTCAAAGCATTCGGCGCCTTTGCTATCATTATTTAATTATGATCATTACTCACATTTTGTGTATTTTGTTATCAGATGTGACTGTTCAGCCTGTGTTAAAACAGAAGCAGGCCTAGCACTAGCAAACTGGGTTCACGGGTTAGATGTGGTGACTGCAAAACTGACTGGAGGATGTTCTGGCTCCTCAGGACGCGAGGAAAGACATCTTCTGATTTCCCTGCCTGGTGGTTGCTTGTCGCTGCAGATGCAGAACCAACCTAGAATAAATCAGATGACGTGTCCTCTAGTCAAAACAGAAGAAATGCCCACTTACAGTTCTCTTTAAATGCTTAGTTAAAGGGGAAATATGATATTGAGGGACATTAGGCCATTCATGAAAGACCCAAATTTGTGGCGTTTTGGCTGGGGCAAACTTCTTTAGCAGCTTTGGAGACCCAGGTCGGGGTTTGCCGTAGCGTAGACTTCCTTTGTGATGCTGGGTGACTCACGTAGCTTTCCTGTGCTTCGATCTCCCGTTTCTGAAGGGAGTTTTATAACGCTGCCATAACTATGCTGAGAGAATTACATAAAACACGTATTTTATACACACAGTCGCCTGCAAATATCTCACAATTTTCTAGGTCCCCTAAATGGATGTGCCTTAAGTGACTCCCATTGTGTTTTTCATGTGTATTCTTTGCCACTGAGGGAACATTTTAATTTTATTGTGTAATTACTCTGCTTACTCCAAAGGACAAATTTGAAGGTTTATTCTGAGAGCGACTGTTTATTCCTTGGTGGGAAGAGGCGAGGCTTATTGTGGGCGAGCTTGAGGAGGGAGTGGTGGGGAAGGTGGTGTGTCTTACTCAAAATTAGTGTTTCCTTTGATCAGGCATGTCAATCCTGAAACATCAAAGTCTAGATAATCAAGAAAAATCTCCTACTATTCAAACAATGCTTAATCCTTGCTGAAACATACCACTGCTCACACCTATTGATAAGCTGAGCTGGTGGTTCCTTTATGTACACAGCCGCCAGAGTCCTTTGGGAAGAAGCGAGCAAGGGAGAATCGGGAGCAGGTCGTGGCGCTGGCTGCAGCGGCGGTGGAAGCCCTTCTGCTGTCCCGACGGCCGAGGCCAGGGCCAGACTCCCAGTGAACGGATCAGAGGTGCAGGAACCCGTTCCTGAGCTGGTATTTAGGACCTCTGGTTTAACGCCTCTGTGGAGGTGGTGACACAAGTTTTAATTGTGTAAAAGNCAGATGAAGTCCTTTNAGACAAGGTGGGGGTTTTTTCTCAGCCTGTCCCCGAGCAGGATCCGCCGGGCTGGTCCTGGCAGCCCTTCGGCCAGTAAACAAGGGGCGAAGTGCCTCCNGTAANGAAGACAGACAGAATCACAGAATCACAGAATCACAGAATGGTAGGGGTTGGAAGGGACCTCTGTGGGTCATCTAGTCCAACCCCTCTGCTGAAGCAGGGTCACAGGGACCTTCTCCGCCACAGCACTACCAGAGAAATCAGTCTTCCGATATCCAAAGGGGAAGGCAGCCTGTTAGCTCCACGTTACTCAGCTGGGAAGTGCAGTCATTTCAAGAATTATGTCGAAGAGGTCTGTTCAGCTGTGGGAATACAACATGCCAGTAAGCATCAGGTCGGCCGCCGCGCCAGATGACGGGGCAGGGCTGGATGCTGGCCACCGGCCACCGCACTTCCACGGTTACCTCACTGTTTAATGATTGTTTCGCTGGAAAGCGAGACACGTTAGAGGGGAAAAGAAAGGCAGAGCCCTGGAAAAACCCTTTGCTTCAAGAGGGTTGTTAAAGGGACTGTGAAGACTCGAGCTGTGAATCTGCAGAAGTAGCCGGGAGTTGGGGCGAGGCGCTGGTGCCTCCCTCGTGCCGGGCACGGATCAGTCCGGGTTAGCCCTGCGCAGCGGCGTGCGGGCCGGGCTCTGTCTGCCGCGGAGGGGACGGAGATGGCATAAGTGTACAACGCCATCGGAACTGACTGGGAAGTTTCTTTAAAACCCCCGTGGACGTTTTTCAGGTTTACCTACAAAAAAATGCGTTAGGGTTCTTTTTTTTTCCCCAACAACTTTAGACTCATTCAAACCCACCTGCTGTAACACTTGTTCTGCTAGGTATGAAAGCATAATCGTAGCCACATAAGGAGGCTTTAATGAAAACATTCAACTTTAATTACTGACAGTGTCTGGAGAGAAACGCCGTAATTGTTTCTTGATTGTTCTAATTGACTTGCCTCCTTAAAAAGGCATAAGGAAAGTAAACAGTGGCCCTAGCGTGTCCTTGTCTTTCAAATCCTGAATCCTCAGCCCCTGAAATTGCTCTCACAGGACTGGAAATTTGCTCCTTGAAATCCTGTCTGAGGTCTGGGCCTGAAGACTTGCAGGGAAATAGCCTTTACTTCATTTTTCAGTCCTCTTCTGGGTATCTGATTCATGCTGATGCCAGGCAAAATCAAATAAAATCAGTTGGCGCTTATTCACATTTCTCTGTATCAGGTCCAAGTCTATTTATTATTTGACTTGCAGGAAAGATAATGATCACAAGCCGACAAGAAAACTGTAAACCAAATTTTCAGGTGGGGTGTGCTGGTGCAGCTCCCCTGCGGTGGAGCTCCGAGCGTGCGGTCGGTGGAGCTCTGCCAGTTTACACTGGTGGGGAACTGGGCCTTGTTATCATCCCCAAATCTGTAGGAGTAATTTGGTAATCCAGGATTACTTTGACATTTTTTATAAGTTTTATAGACATTAATATTTGATTGACAGCTTCAAATTGACATGTTAGAAGAAAAATGCACAAATTAAAAACATCTGCATCAAATTACAGTGTAACTGTTGTAATTTCTATCATTAATTGGTTATGAAAACCAGACTTGTAAGATAACTTCCTCAAGATTTTTGTGTTCATAACTTTTGCACCTTTTGGATAAAATAAAGAAGATGATCTTGGAGGTAGCAAGGTTCACATATATATCTGTAGATGCACAACATACCAATCCCATTCTGATTTCTAAAAAAAAAATTGTTATTCAGATGGCGTTGGGTAGTGTTCTGTAGTGTTGTGCTGTAAATAACAGCCACTTGACTGAGATTGAAGTTCGTGCGTTGTGAGGGTTTAGTCCTCTCTAACAGTACACGCGCTAACTTTTGTCTTAATGAAAGTTAATAGACCTAAGTAGCATCACTGTGTGTGTGGTAACGGATGTTTCTGTGAGTTTGTGTCTGTAGTTAGGAACAAGCAGGGGTGAGGGCAGAGGATAAGGGATCGTGTTCACGCCGTCCCCCAAATACTGCAGGTCCATCCAGTCTATCTGTGTCGTACATTTTTTGTCCAATCAGAGAAGTCTTCACTGCAGAATTTCATCTTTTAAGGAATTATCATAATGATTTTCAATGATGAAAGATTTCTGGTTTGCTAGTGTTAAAATTCCAAAGAAAAAAATTACTCCTGGCAGGCGCTGTGAAGAGCAATTGGCATCTCGGGCCTTTTGCAAACTTGGTAGCAGTTCTGTTTAATGCTGTTCTCGAAAGTGCACCAGAGCACTTCTGTTGTATAACACTTCACGTTTGATACCGTTTCAAACAATGTCATGTAGCTAGCGCTAGGGAGAAGCCACATCAAAAACCAGTCCTAGGATTCCCTCACCCTCAAGCATTGGAAAAGTCAAGAATTCAACTGCTGGAAACGTGGAGTATTTTACATAACACGTCACATATGACTGGGTCAAGTAGCTGCAGGAACCAGTATTACATACAAATATCTTCTGCTGCTGTGAAGTGTCTCGCTGTAGATCTCAATAAAAACCAGGCATAAATCTGACGGGGTGGGTCTCGCCGAGCAGCACTGCTGGAGAACGCCGGGGTGGCTGGCGCGCCGAGGCCGGGACCTGCTGACTTTGCTCCCGCAAAGTTGTTCTAAACATTTTTCTCTAAACTACATGGGGGGGGAGGAAAATAAGAAATCAACCCAGGAAACCTGGATGGGAGTATTAGCTGTCCTACTTACCAGTGCACGCAAATATTTTGAATATGTTGATCTGTTCTTTGTAGGGTGAAGAAACTAAAGCGCTGACTCTCGTCCTTCATCGTGACTCTGGCTCCCTTGGATTTAATATTATTGGTGGCCGACCCTGCGCGGTATGTTAATTGTTAAAATATGTTTGCCCTTTCCAGTGGGGAAAAGCATGTAGGTCAACACTTAGAGGAAGAACGCTGCTGACAAGCCTGTCGTTCCCTTGGGATTCTTTCGGAGCAAACCTTACATTCGGATTTGTGTTGGATCTCTGTGAACTCCACTGGCTTTTCTCTCACGGCGTGTTTATTCTTGCACACTGTCACACCTGGCAACGCTGCTGTTGGTGCAGTGTCACTCCCAGATGGTGAAACCCGTGGTGTCCCTTTCTCGGGCCATACAGCTTTGAAGATGTTGCGTGGGTCCAGGGCGCGCAGCTTTAGGCCCTGACAGTTCATTGAGAGAACGTTATTTACTCTCCGTTCCACCAGAGACCGGGCAGCCCTCGGTGCAGGTGGAGGGACGTAACCTGAACAGCCTACTTCTGAATGCTGTGATTTCAGCAGATGTTTCCTGCACCATACACTCACTAATGTGGTTTTTTTCTGGATGCTTGTTGGCTGGAGCTGCTGCATATGACTTTAATTAGATCAAGGAGTGGATTATACCTTGTCCTAGTAATTTAGAAAGTCTTCAGAACTACTTGGCCGCTCGGAAATCTGACATTAATCACGATTTATTCCTAGTAAATTCACTTGAAAGTTATTCTTTCTTTACAGTTAGAGTTTTTCAATTTTCTGAGACGTTGCTCTGCACGGGTAGAAGCTGGTGACACAATACACCGGAATATGGAAATACCTTGTTAGGTAGAAGTTGGTTTTTGTGGTTTTATTTTTAAGCCTCCAGAGGAAGAGCTGTGCAACTAAAAATAAAAAAGCACTGTTGTCTTATGTTTGATGTGCAAGCAGGCTGCTCTCTCACTGGATTTTACATTAAGAGTAATTGTAATGAAAATTACTACCGAGCTGGCCTAATTCAGAGGAAAATTACTATCGTGCAACTAATGTACCTAATGGAAGTCCACTCCTGGTTGTTTAATCTTTCAAAATGGGAGTATCGGGTGTTCTCATTAGCACAGAGTAATTCCATGTTAAGACATCGATAAGAATATCTCTTTCAAATTACAAGCACTGTTGTGACATGGACAAGTTTTAGCTGAGGGCAAATTAGAGTTAGTTCAAGGTACAATAATAAATTTTTCTTTTCACCCTTAAAGGACAATCAAGATGGTTCCTCTAGCGAAGGAATTTTTGTATCGAAAATAGTTGACACGGGGCCTGCTGCGAAGGAAGGAGGGCTGCAGATTCATGACAGGATTATCGAGGTATGTGAATACACTATCCAGTCTCCTTTAATAGTGCGAGTCCCATCCCAGGTCTTCAAATGGCGTGGTGTTTAGGGTGGGTTTCAGGGAAGTGTCCCGTGGTAAACGCTGTCTAGAAGACATGTCTGTTAAAATATGCTTGACTTGATTCAGTGCTGACCTTCATGGCTTTAGGTATAGTTCTTCCCTAAATATAGCAACCAGATTATGGATGGTATGTGCGTGTCCTGACTTTCTGAGGAGCTAGCATCTATCTGGTATGCCATAGATATTTCTTTTTAAAGCCGTTGGAAACTTGTAAGTTATTTAGTTAAAACCATATGTGAAATATCTGTGGTGTAAACCATGATTTTATTTTTTCTTGGTGTTTAAGAACAGTTAGAAAAAATTCTGCTCTGCAATTTCTGTATGGTTTATTATAAACCTAAGTGACTCCCTTAACGTTGTTTGTAAGTTCTTATATTACTCAGATTGCAGTCTGAATTTCTGCTCATTTTGCCAAAGTCTTGACCTCAATAAAAAGTCCTTCCTGTGAAAGAGACGATTGCTTGAAACGTTGCTTGCAATTTGGAGGGAGCAAATTTCTCTTTGGGGGGAAGAGAGAGAGAAAAAGGTTGGTTTTCAAGAAACAAAATGCAGCTGATTGTGAGTCAGTTCCCATTGTTTAGCACTTTACAGTTCAGAAAAAGTATTCTTCACTGTCTTATTTTTGTAGGCTGGAGAAACTTTGAGAGTCTATTGTTCAAAAAGATAAGTGCGGTGTTTGTTGCCAAGGATATCATGGAGCAGCCAGTTTCTCTAAGTAATGGAATTCCATTGCTCTTATGTTTTGCAAATGAGCAATAAACAGCTGCTAAGGATTTTCTGTTGGCAGGGGACAATGTGTATTTGCTATTTTCTGTACTGTTACGGTAAATCGTATTCACAATTTCGTAAGGATATAAAATATTAATTAAGTTGCTTCATATGGGAAAGAACGGAGCCACAGTAGCAGAGCTATGAAAAGATAAGAAGCTGAGCTGTGAAATGATCCAGAGTTGCTTAAAGTACAGATGTGATGTAACATAATTGCGAAAAGGTCTGGACAATTTTGTGAGAACTATGCAATTTTGTTTGAACTGAGAATTTTCCCATAAGCATGTATTTCCCCAAAGCTTGTTTGAAAAGCTGACATCCGTTTCTGAAGTAGTACATAGTCACACAAACCAAACAACTCCGTGAGGACCAAAACTATGGAGAATCCAGTACGCCAAGGTTAGGAAGTGTCCCAGTCTCTCGCTGCAAGCCTGGTTCAGTCTCCCTGAGCGTACGCGCCGTAACGCAGTCTGTAATCGCGGTCACACGGCATTTCTCTGTCGAAGCCACCCTCGCTCACGGCACGGGGGACGAGGGCAGCTAACCTCCACAGCATCTGCTCCCTTTGCAAGGGACCTCCCTCCTTACTGGTTTGGGGAGGGGGGGTGTTCCACTTTTTTTTGCTCCCTCCTTCCTGCTCCGTTTCTCCCCAAGCTTGGCGTTTGGCAGCGTCAGCACGGGCCAGGCTAAGCAACTGAGTATGGTTAGGCTGGACGCACGCTGAGAACCCGAGGAGAACACAGAGGAGGACGAGCTGGGTGAGCTTTCCTGCCTCACTTCTTGGCTGTGGGTCCTCCCCGAGTGGACTCACGCCTGGGTGGGCAGTGCTTGCGCAGGGTCTTTTCCGCAGTCCAAGTTACGTTTTCACAGGAGAGCAAACCCCAGAGTAAAGACACGAGAGCGATTTGCCATATTTGCAGCACACCAAGGGTAGCAGGAACCTGTGTGTCGACGTGGGTTGACATGTGTTGACAACTCTTGTTGTGCTGACCGCAAACTCATTTTCATATTCACTCTTCTCATCTCTAAATAGATACAAAAACCTGATGAAAGTTTAGCATGTTGTTTCCCAGTGGTTGACTTTGGGTGCCTCCGCGTCACCATCTGAGTTTGGATTGAAGCAAGTCTCTGAATGGTGCCCAGCTAATGCAGTTTAATTCCCATTCTGGAGCCATCTCCAAGTGTGCTAACTGGATTTTATTTTTAGATAAAATTAATTCATTTAATGCATCCCAGCCACTACAGGCATCCACTTCCCAGAACAAGACTTGAGAGCGCTCATACAGGGCCCTCAAAATACAGGTAGTGTGGACATCAGCTCCTGAAAGCAGCTGTTCTACTCTGGATTCTGTGCAATTTATAGTTAGTGTGCTACATCTAACCCTAGTGTGGGCAAAGGAAAAAGGGGGATACTTCCTGCATGAAGGCATCTAAGTGAGCTTTATCATACTAATATCCAATTACCTTAGATAATTGAAATATCCCGTAAATGATCTGGGTGAAAAATAGGTAATGTCCAGTGATAGTGTCCTTCTAGAGACAAAATTTTTTATAGCCTTCACGCTGTCTTTTCGATTTGGCAGTTTGGCTGAAAAACCATTTACAGATTTAGCTGTAACTGGCAGGACACAGCTGGAGGACTCAGCTGGAACTTGGCATAGAGAGTAGAGCATCCCAGCGGGTCACATTTGCTTTCAGAAGCATGAGAGATGGTAAAGAAAGATGGCAACTTAACTGTCTCGAACTGAATTTAGCTGTCGAGCACTTCTTTGACTTGTTCATTCAGTGTTAGGGTTTTGTGTATCACCAGCATGGTTTACATGGACTCTTTCACAAAGAACTCTTATTCCAATATAAGCTGCTGAGCATAGCATCTCCAAAATTAATTCCAGCATCCATCGCAGAGAATTTACGATGAAGTAAAACATAAATTATTTGATTTCCTTTTGGAAAATGTTCTTTTGCTGTGGATCTTCTGGTGGATACATTCTGGAGCACATATAAAATATGAGTGTCACTTCTCATTTTCACAACTGTCACAACATTTCTGATTAGTGAGCAGGGATTAGGCAGTGCAAAACAGACACGGACATGGTACTGTTTACAGCTGATAGCAAATGCATTGTTGTACTGGTATTTGCCTGCAAATTCCATCCCCTGACAAACTGATACGGAGATAAACTCTGAATTATGTCAGAGACAATTTTTAAATACATTTTCTTTATGAAATTTGGATTTCCTGTTCTACATCTTTGAGAAGGTTAAGTCCAAAGAAGTTAATCAGGTTTAAGAATTGTCTTGAATTTTCTGTGAAAGCAATTTTTTGGCCCTTTGAATGAATATCACTGACATAAGTAATGCCGTTGTGAAGTGACATACATCAAGACCAATGTTGCATGGTGTGTGCTCCTCAGTTTCAAAGCAGCGTGTAATGGAAATACGGAGAAATAGGCTTTTTCCCTTGTATTTTGTTTTACAGAATCTGTTAAATAATAATGATATTTAGTGCTTACATAGGACTATGAAGATCGTGTTATGGCTATTAACTGCTTAATAATTTCCTCTCACTGTTTAATAATAATAATAATATATTTTGCAAATGGGTAATCTGAGGAATATATATATAGGGAAATAGGTTCTAGAAGTTCTTGTCAAATTGGGGTTAAAGGCTTGCATCTTGGTCTGTGTGTGAACCAATGCTTCTTACCTATATGTGTTTTCAGATCTTTCACAAGTACTTTAGAAGCGAGGGAGTTATGATGCTGTGAGATTTTCTCTGGTTTGATGACGTGTTTTCCGTGCAGTTCTGTACCACTTCCACATTCAACGCGAGCAGCTGTCTTAATGCAGTACTAGTGATTTACTGAATTATTGTTAAGATGTTCCATAGCAAATTGCCATGTTAAAAACATGCTAAAACTGTTGATTTTTATGCAAAGGAATTACTGGTCTCATCGATTTCATTTTTGTCAGGGCAACAAAATGGTCCCAATTTCCTCTTAACAGAAGTTGGTTCGAGTCCCAGCCTCCTCTACACAGCTGCTTGGCATTTCTTGAGAGAAAATTAGATTTTCAGAGTTTTTATTTTTAAGCACATCAGCTCCGGAAGATTATACATAAAATATAGCAGTCTCTTCTCCCTAACTAGTAAACTTGTTTGTTTAGCTTCGGGACTGCTTGGAAAGAAGGAGGCTTTTGAAACGCTGACTGCTTGCCACCTTAAAAAGTTTGAAGCACAATTAGGGTACTGTTGAGGTAGTACAAACCACCACAGCTCCACTGAAACCGGGAGGATTTATGCCACCTGGGACTTGCCCGCTGTTTCGTGCTGCTCACAGGAAGGATCATTAGTTCAGGAGTTGAGAACATGCCTTAGTGCATGCGATTGATTTTCCCCAAAGCACGCTCATTTGCTACAAATTACAGGTTGCCTTTCTGTTAGGTGGCTTTCTTCGCAGATTAGACGTAGGAACAGTGAAACTTTTTAGCAAATCTTCTGCTGTATACGTGCAAGCACAATCTACGCTCTGCTCTGGGTTCCCTCTTCACCCTGTAGTCCGCGGGCTGCTTTGGCAGAGCCGCTTTCTGCTCACATCAGGTGGCTGGGTGGCTCCACCAAGATGAATTTTGTAGCTGCGTTAACAACACAGCCTCTGAAAAGTCAAATCAGCACAGAGAAAGCTCCTCAGCCCCGCAGGAACGGCGAGAAAGGACGCGTTGGCAGGCACGCGGCGTACCTGTCCCTGTCAGCGACACGTACAGATCCTCTGCGGAGGCAAGGTCTGCTTTAAACTGGAGTGAATGAATAAATGAAGAAATATGTCATGCGGTCTGCTGGTGCGTGATGGGGTCGAGTTTTTCCACAAGACTGAGCCTCCGGGCTGAAAGGGTTCAGTGTATCTCCAGTCAGCCCTGCCCTGCGCGCCCTGTGCCGCTTATCACCACTCACAGACAGCTCACGGGAGACTGCCACAATCACTGAATAAAATTATTAACTGAGCACGGCCTTCAATCTCTCATGCGCTGGTGAGCACTTTTGAAAATGATGCCAGCTTTAGCAGGATAAACCTGAGGCTACAGCTACTTGGAGGAAACGTACTGCGAGCACTGGCTGGACTCCGACAAGCGTATGGGTTACTACACAGAATTGTTTCATTCTCAGGAAAGGAAGAGTTCAGCTCTGCAAACGAGATTTACTGCGCAGCTACGTACACTGAGGAATTCATTTTCTAGAAGAAAACATTTTCAGTCAGTGACTTAAAATTGGCTGTTCGAGTTCCTGCCAGGACACAAGAGCACATTAGAGGATTTGTGGAGAGCAAACGCAACGGGGCAGTGAGCGCAGCTATAGCAGAGTCAGCTTTTTTTAGGGTTTATAGTCCTAGAAAACTTTCCAAGCCCTTTGTCCGTATCTGTTAATGGTATCTTACAAAGCAGCATCGTGCCAATGGTAAAACATAGATCCCGCAGCTCGGTCAAAAGGGAATAATAACAACCTAAAGAGGAAAATGTAAACGAAAACAGGCGGCTTTGGTTATCACTGCATTTTTTCCTTTCATAAATTTATTTGCCTGATTTCATACCAGCACTGCAGTCTTAAGCTGTGGCGGGGAGGTGGGGAAGCAAAGGGATGAGCCGGACAGCAAAAAGAGAACGAACCAAAGAGGTGCAACAGGGTTTTTACACTGAATACTGGACTGGTGTCCTTCCCACGAACAGAAAACCCCTAAGTTGGATGGGAGGAAAATTTAAGTGTAGCAAACAAAGCAAGCAGCGTTGTTTCTAGTATTACAGAGCTACAATCTCTGCCTCTTCATTACTAAGCAGACTGTGGAGCTCAAGTTATAGGCACATTTCATGCTGCAACTTCTGAAAAGGTTCAGCGTGAGTTCCCCTCAAATTTCTGCACCATCTTATTCTTTCTTCTTTTTAACAGAAGTCCACAGCATGCTGACCCGAAGCATAATGTGGGCATTTTTAATCTGT
>Ga0065711_1049196_pt1 | contig 11428 bp, 7 predicted proteins | sample Hoacrofraction12_FD_59098 | JGI IMG/M metagenome (GOLD analysis project Ga0065711, IMG submission 59098) | Hoatzin crop microbial communities from Cojedes, Venezuela - Epithelial fraction 12 v2 (version 2) | ecosystem: Host-associated > Birds > Digestive system > Esophagus > Crop | place... | reverse complement strand
CTGGGACCCTGAGGGCCTCTTCTGCAAAGCTGCTTCCCAGCAGGTTGGCCCCAGCCTGCCCTGGTGCCTGGGGCTGTTCCTCCCCAGGGACAGGACTCGGCATTTCCATTTGCTGAACTTCTTGAGGCTCCTCTCAGCCCATGTCCCCAGCCTGCTGAGGTCCCTCTGGACGGCAGCACCACCCTCTGGCCTGTCAGCCACTGCTCCCAGCTGTGTATCATCTGCAGACTTGCTGAGCACATGCTCCGTCCCAGCGTCCAGGTCTTTAATGAAGGTGTTGGACAGCATCAGCCCCAAGGGGAAGCATTTACTCACATTGCTATGGAGGTGATGGAAAACAACAGGCTTAGCCCCCCCAACAGATTTCTGAAAAAGTCTGTCACAGACACTGCTGCTGGCCAATGCACATGTGACAATAAACATTAACTCACATTTCTTTTGTTGCTTAATTTTCTTGAAAGGTAGTTTTATGCAGATAGGCGGAATGATGCTGCTAGCCTGCAGGTCCCCGTTTCCCAGTGAAATTCTTGCTTCAGTAACCCCCAGCAGCCAGCATGACAACGAGACCCTTTTTATGCAAATACATTCAGTAGCATTTCTACCAGTCCCTGCACGAGTCGTGATTTGCCTTTTGAATTTTGGTAAAGCCATGAACAGCAAACCTGGGAGCAGGAAAAGACCACCTCCCCTTTCTCCTCCCTTTGGAGGTGGGGAGCAGGGGGAGCCAGCGTGCTGCAGCTTGCTCGCCTGCGAGGTGGAAGGGAAATGAAACTCAAATGAAACGCAGGTGGAAAATATTTTGTCGCTGATTAAAGAAGAGGATGGTCCCTACACAAGTGGATTGCTGCCACCGCAGCACTTGCTTCGATCTCTCTAAGCTTGTGTGGAATTAATTAGGTAAAACCCTCAGCATTTACCTTGTGCTGTGGTATCACCTGGAGGAGACTTGGCATGAATTAGCGCTGGATTATCATAGGAGCTTGAGCTGTGAAATGATCTGCCTAGTGAGAGTCTGCCAAGTAACTCACAGGAGGTGGCAAACAAAGTGGCATTTTTGTAATTTTAATTAGGTTTGGGGGGAAAAAGAGGTTAGCTTGAATACAGCAAGAGGCAGAAGTATGACCTTACTGAACATCTCATGGACTTCCTCTTACACAGCTGGGGTATGGGGACACACTCTGAAAATTTGCTCGGATGTTTCCTCGCTACTTGGAGAATGTAAAAAGGGAGGGGCTGATTTTTTTTAATGCGATAACAGGAGATAAGATTGCAGTGGAAAAAGGCTTGGTTCAGGCATTAGGGAAAGGGTTGCCGTGACCTCTGAGCAGGGATGGATGCGCTGAGTGTCGTGGCTGGGAAAAATGCCACCAGGTGTCCCTGTAGCCTAAAAAATGCAGGGAGGCTGCTGGGCACCACCGCGGGCTGCCTCGCCTGCCTCTGCTCTTCGGCAAAGGGGAGCTTCAATGGGCAAAGAGAGGCATGCAAACCCCGAATTCAACCTACACGTGTAAAGCGTTCCTCCTCCTCCTCCCCAAATGCACAGGTTCGCGACCCCTGTCCGGATCGTGACTGGTTTCTCCCCAAGTGAGGGAGCCAGGTTCGGCCACGGAGTGACCTTTTCTTCTGTTTTGGGGGAAGGCTGTTGGTGCAGCTTCACGGACAGTGCTTTGCCTTACACACAACAGGTCTGTGCAAGGCCAAGTTCTGACTTGCTTGTCTCCGTGGTCAGCATCACTGCACTGGTGAAGGCAGCTGGGCATCTCAAAAGGCTCTAGAGGCAATCATCAATCCTGTCCTTCCATGTCCCCATAAAATAAAGAAGTTAAATCATTTACCAAAAGTTTCACTGGGAATAAGCGCATGGTCAGGCATAGGTTACATGGACTTAATTTACTTCTCCCTTATACTAGCCGTGGTGATTATAATTGCATGCAGAAGGATCAAAGTGTTTTCTGATTCCTGGGTCTCAGCCACAAGAATCACAGCAACATTTGCCACCCAAGACAGCACTGATTTATGCTGCCCGTCAATTAAAAAAAAAGGAAAAAAAAACAAAACTAATTTTCTGTGTGTAGCTCAGACCTCCTATCTGCATTTTAGGGCAATGCAAAGGGCAGCCAGTCTGGTTCCCTTCATTGCCCTCTGGGCAGTTTTATATTTCGCTGAGGAAGGGGGTGGTAAGCGAAGGAAGAGTGGCAAAAATTAGATCTGAGGCAGGTCAACTCTATCCACTTAACTGCTATTGACCCACTTGTAACCAGAGCTGAGCCCAGCCTGGGTATTGGAATTCCTCTGGCCACGTCTCTGACAATGTGCAGGCCAGAAAATATCTAAATCCCTGTAGCACAGTGAAGTCCCTGCAGCCTGAAAACCACCAGAGACACTGCTCATCTCATAGCTGCTTGGAGCTGAGCGTAAGAAGAAGGAGAAGCTGGGGTAAATGTACTGTGGGATTAAGAGGAAGAAGGTACTTTCTTCCCTCTTGCTGGGTAAAGTGTGGAAAGCCCCAGGGAATTACTGCTCCTTGTTTCAGTTGACGCACTAAAAAAACCCCAAAACTTTCTGAGAAAGGATCTTTACAATTATGAAAATCTTGTGCTTTAGTCCGATTCCCTAGTTCCTGAAAAGTTTCCCCCAACTTGCAGCTTGTTTCACACCATTTTAGGGCTGCAAAAGTAACAAAGTCTAATGGAGCATCAGGCCCGTACTTCTCTCCAGACTCCCAGGTACGCTTTCCTCATGCACATATATGAAAGGGAAACCAGATACCCCTAGCCTCAGTATGAGAAAATTGTGTTAATAACTTACAGTGTAACTGTTATACTCTAATGCAGTAGCCATACTAACAGAAAGTAAGCACCAACACACAACCCAAAAATGTGTCTATTAAAATAAAATAATAACAATAAAAGCACCTTGGCTTACATTACTGATAGGTTTGGCTGAAAACCTGAGCCTTGGACTGTATGAGCTGGCTCTGGCTCTGCTGGTCCACAGAAAGCCTCAATTCATTACTCGGGAAAAAAGGAGCGCATGCTGCCTCGAATCCCAGGGAGCAGTGCCGATGAATAAGAATGGACACGGGCTAATTCAAACCCTTCTCCAAGCTTTCAAATCAAGTTAGTGATTTCTCTCTTCTTTGTGGTTCCCAGCCAATTGTCATTTTCAGTGCATCCTATCGCCCTGCAGTACAAACTGTTCTGGGAATACACTCCATTCCTCCAGCAGCCTCTCAGCAATGCCAAGGAATGTAGCTCTTCTGGTTACAATTAAGAAATTCAACATACAAATACTCCCCAAGTGCACCAGAACCTGCTTTTGACCTTCACGCAATGGAATCTGAAGGAGTCGAAGCAATTTTTTGTTCTTTGATTCTAATGAAGAGTGGAGGGGACAGGAGGAGGTGGGGGGAAACCCCCATTCCTCCCGAGAGGCACGATGGTTTCAGGGGTCAGCTGCACAGAAACTGGCAGAGGGAAGCGCAGTTTCCAGGGCTGCGTTCCCACACGGAGCCCTGGGCTGCGGGGTCGCTGGGAGGCTGCCAGCCTGTGCTGGCAGAGCCGGCGTGCTGTGGCGTGCCAGCCGGGTAGGCAGGTTTAATTCCCACCGTCGCATGGCAGAAAGCGTGCTGGCAGGGCGAGCACAGGCAGCCGTGGTGCCTGCCTGCCTGCTGCCAGCTCTCCTGGGCACTGCTGGTCCCCAGAGCCACCGCTAAGCAGCCGGGTACGGCTGCCTCTTGCTGCCTCAGCTCCATCCCCGAGGACTGTCTCTCTCTGAACTCTTTTGGGGCCTCTGCATAGATACTTTGAGAGAAAACTCCACCGCTGCCTTTTATCGTGCTAAATCTCTACCAGGATTGAGTCCAGGTGAGGCAGATTAAGAAGCTCTGACAGAATAGCTCTTAGTATCTATTCATAAATATAGTGCCTTTTAAAGCCAAAAAGCAAATACCTCTCAATTATGAGCATAAATGTATTAGATGATTTTGAGGTAGTGTCCTCCCCCACCTTGCTTCAGCCTCTGCATTTTCATCCATAAGCTGGCTTTAAAACTTTCTTTTCCCTAAAACTCAGGATGACACTGTTGCCTAAGATGAGAAATTTGTGTTTTCCAGATGGCTGGAGATGGTGAAAGAATAGCATGGAAAATGCTTGATGTGGAATCTCATTATCCTAAAGAACTTGGAGGATCCCTGGAGCTTTCCAACGACACCTTCTTTTCACTGAGGATCAAAAATGCAACCAGCCAAAACAGCGGGACATATAAGTGCGCTCTGGGGGAACAGAGTGGAGAACGCAATCTGAGCAGCACAGTCGCACTGAAAGTAACAGGTACAGTAGAGACTCTTGACTGTCCCATGCTCTGAGTGGCACTTCATGAAGGTAAGAGTTTAAAAATATTTTACAAACACCAGAACAATTAGACACCTTGCTTTACATTTTAGGTTGCCCTGGAATAGAAGATGAAAAACTAAAAAAATACAAAGCTGAGCTTTTCATGCTGACTTGCCTTGGGATTTTTTACTTGCTGCTCATCTTTTTTACCTGTGTAAGTAATTATCTTTCTCATAAACAAACCAACCAAACCCAACAGAAATGCCCACTCATTTTCTCTGCTAACACCACCTTAACACAGCAGGTCAGAAGCTGGTGTTCATACTTAACCTATGATCAAATCCTTTGAATACTTACACAGTATTTTCAAAGCCAGAGGGAAATTCGGGTGCATGAGGAACACAGGATAGAGTCCGAAAGAGATAAAACATTTCACTGCACCCTGATCTAACTCAAACCAGACAGTTATTTTCCTGTACCCTGCTGCCTGTTTCTGCTTCTACTTATGCTGAGGGCAGGCTACTCTTCAGTTTAAGGGCACATCAACAGCTTTTCTGGTTTGGTACTTGGGAGCAGCATTTGTTGAAATGGAGGCACAGGCCCCTGGGATTCCTTCCTCACCTATGGCATTGCTTTGTGTGGCAGTATGATGGGCAAGTTGAAGTCCACCTATTTTTTGCCTCCGTTTCCATACCTGTAAAGCAGTGACAACCCCATTTCAGATGGACATTTTTGTGAAGCTCCATCTTTCTTGGTAAACAGACATTTTCTGATCCTTGGAGAAGAACCTCCTTGGGGTTTTATCCATACCCTTAATGCTGGCAGGTACTTCTGAGAAAGGTGGGGAGTGGAGGTATTCAAGAAGCTCAGTTCACAGAAGCAAAACTATGTTTTGTCTGCAGTAGTGGTGAAGTCACCCCCTTGTGCAGAATAAACAGAAGGGCTGTGCCTGCTGGCTTAAAGCAGCATGAGACTTGGGTCTCAGTGCAGTGCGACACAGGCTGCATTTCAGATTTAAAAAAAAACCCAAAACCAACCCCAGCATTTTGGGAGCTCAAATTTAACTTCTGCTGCCTATTTTGTATTTGCCTTCTTGTTTTGCTCCTCAGCAGATGAATCATAACTGTTGATTGGAGAATATCTAATAAGCTGCAGCTAAATGTAGATTTTCATATATCTTCAGGGAGCAATTAAATTTATGCCTGTCTCTTTTTCAGATTGACAATCCTGCCAGTAATTTGTGCCATTCAGACTAAAGTTTGACAAGACAAATCTTGTAGGAGTTTGTTAGGATGAAAGTATGAAAGCAGGGATGCCTCTCAGAGGAGACAGATGCCCCTGTTCTGCTCAGTGTCCTGAAAGTATTTCAGATCTCTACAAAAACACTCTACTTCCCATACATAAAAAAAAAGTCCCAGTTTTAGTGGGGCAGTTAAAAGCAGAGCCATGCAGTGAAGATAACCTCTCTGGTGGAATTACGTTTATCTTACTCTTGGGTGAGGTACAGTCTCAGGTATCAACCTAGCTTTCATCAAAATTTAATATTGCCCTATCTCACAAGTAAGCTTCATTATTTAAAATGCTTGTTAAGTTCTTACAGGTTGTCTTGTCCTCTCCTTTAGTGGAAATTGTGCCTTATCTCCACTCAACTCAACAGCAACATTAAGTTTAGGACTGGTTGGCAGGACTGGGACTTTACTTTGACAACTTGATGAAAATATTTCAGGCACTGGCCTTTATTGCAGGCAGGTGGAAACACACTTGCAAGAACTTGATGCAAAGCCTGTTCATATGAAAACTTAAATTAAATATAAAATTCCTTTCATGACTGAGGCTTTTGTCCTATAAACCTCCTAGATAGAGCAAGAAACAGCAGCTTTTCTTTGTACTGGGTGCTCCTGGTGACAAACAAATGGAAAAGATGTAATGAGCTATGGTTAGCAAGGAGAAAAAGCAAAACTTTCAAACTTTTTTAAAAAATTGCCTTCTATAGCAATTCTCAGTTTTAAGCTTTCCTTTCTGTTTTCCCTTGTAGACATGTCTAAGAAAAGAGAGTATGTCTCCCAATTATCAAAAAAACAGACCAGATATGAAACACATGCTCACCCTCCTCAATGTACATGAAATGACAACTTTCCAGGATTTAAACGGCAACAGCACTTGCAAAAATGAACTTACTTCAAGTTCTGTCTAAGCTGACGTTGATGGCACATGGGGCTCATCAGTAAACACAAAACGAGCTGGATGGCCGAGTGGTACGGAGAGGAAATAAATGCTAACGTATGGCCTCTTCAGAACAGCCGGAAAGTAACCTGCTTGCACTGGCCCAGCCTTAGAAAAGCACTGTTATGCACTACGGTAACTGTTGGGAGTTAGGCGGCTAAGAAATACCGTTACAGCTACACAACGGTGTCACGATGCTGTTATGAAGTTGATGTCAACTTTATTTCACTCTGCCAGGCAGACCTCTTGTTCTGAGCAAGAATGTTCCTGTGATATGAAGACCAGGTTATAACGAGGCCGTGGCAGCACAAAGTCGAGTAACTAAGCTACTCACTGAACTAATAGCGCTTGTCTTTCAAAAGCAAACACAAGAGGTGCTGCAGCATGAAAAGCTAAGTGTGCGGGGCTGTCTCTGCTCCGAGCCTGATTCTGGATGGTGTTCCTTTACTGCAAACGGGATGTAACTTGTCACGCGATGTTCAAGTCAGCTGAAGAGGTAACTTCATGCTCTTGTCCCGGGTGGATCAAATCAACATTCACTTTGAAATCTCAGAGTGACAGACAGGCTGAAAGGTAAGAAGGGAGAAAATATGCTGGAAGTCTTTCTGGATCGGGAGGAACTTTCTATCTCTGCAAGAGAAGCAGGGACACTTCTAGGCAGGTCAATCCATAGAAAGCTGCAATAAGATTATTCACCTTAAAGCAACAAAAATAAGAATGAAGCAGCCAGTGATATTAAGGACAAAAAAAGATGACTTATTTTATGGTTTATAAAACATGAAGCCAAATGTAGGCGACACCCATGTCAGTCAAGTTACACAAGTGATAAGCAAAGCCATGGCTTGGAAGAAATCAGCCGTCTGTGTATTTGGGATGTACTGAGTCAGCCATCAGATACAGGAACGGGAGATGAGACACATGAGAACCTGCTTTTGGTGTTGACATTGTATTGTATGGATGAATCAAGGACATGAGAAAAGCTGGTCTCGAACACATAATATAAGGGATACAAGACTTGGCCTCTTGGACCAAAGAAATCAAGAGACATTCTGGAGTCTGAAATCCAGGAGCCTCCCCTATCGACCTGCTGGTGCAGGAGGTGAAGCAAGAGGAGTCTAGAGTGACTGTGGGTGTTTATGCCACACCATGAGAATTTGAGCCAAAACATGTGAATTTGCAAGCACTCAAGAACGCAATCCTAAAAAAAGAAAAAATCGTTCAAGTTTTAAACTGCATTAGGATTTTTAATGCAGTATCACTCAGTATATACTGAGCATCACTCAGTAGTGCCTTGGTGAGCAGGGCAGATGTCTCCATTGGTGGAGTCCAAGGGGCTCCTGTCTGGCAGAATGGTTACAAGGGATATGCAATTTACTTAGAGCATGGTAAATTAATGCCACTTTTGCTTTCTTATAATCAATTTTTACATACAAATCTGTGTAACATACTTGAAATAAAAATTCAGAGGTAACCTACCATTTGTCTTTGTGCACCACATATGCCAAATAAACCCACAAATACTCCGTATCAATTGCATTTTATTTTACAACCAGCATAATTTCATCAAATAATGTAGATGCCTGATGCAGCCTCTTCTGTGGGAGAGGGCATGTATGTGTGTATAATTGATTAAGCAATGGATAATTTTATGCATTTCTAATGAACTAAGATCATTTAAGATCATCTTCCTCAAAATTTCACTTTGTGTCCAAAGTACATTGTAAAACACCTGACAGGCAAGTCACAAGGGAAAACACAGGGGTATTTCAGTGTACCCATGGTCACTTTTAAATCCACTGTCCCATCACGGGTGACCTCTACGTTTAGGTGGTAGTGATATGAACAGGATGTGCATGTGTAATAACTGACCAAGGGTACATCAGGTTTCTCCTTTTGGTCAGAAAGGCTTAATACCTGACAGTTATATGTTTGGAGATTTTTTCTTTTTTTAATTATTAATTTTTTTGTTTTAGGAGACAGGACAAGAGGATGGAAGGGAAAATTCAGTTGAAAGGAGCTGATGATTAATCAGCAGCAAAGGCTAAAACACTTTTTAAATTATTTCTTCGGATGTATAAATAGGATCATATAAGACAGGACATTTGTAAGATAGTATAAAAGCATATGCGTATGCTAGAACCATTCTTCGTAGTACTTTCTTATAACACGTTTTAGAAGCAGGAATTCAGTTAAACTCAATAAATCCATGAGGTGGGAAATGCCATAATCTTTGTTTTATAAATAAAAGCTGAGACACCTGGAAATCAAAAAGCTGCTGAAGAAGCCTGAATCAGAATTGGGAAGAGATCTGAGATTTCCTGACTCTCCTCTGGCTGGCTTAACCACAGGAGCTTCCCTGTTAATATTTCTTGTGGGTTCTGTAACTTTTTCATTGATTTTTTTCCCCTCTGTAACCTGCTTTTTTCTATTGTTTTGTCCGAAGGTGAACCATCTGCATTCAAAGATAACAATAAGGGTTATACATAAAACTACTCATACAGAGCAAGTTTGTATGCCTGTGATGAAGGAACATACACAGAAACACTGCACCACAAGGGGAAATTACCCCAAAGAGAAATTGCAAGTCATACACCAGAGCTAAATGAATATCCAAAATGGCAATGAGGAAAAGCTAAAGGACATAATCCACAAAATGCTGAGTGTATGATTTATAGCCCTTTGCTAAGCCTGATTTGCACGGCTAGCACTTACACAGCAGATAACCCAGGCTGACAGTGACCTTGAGAGCATTGCACCAGCGATAGTTTCTGTAAAGGCTGAATGGTTTTCAACCTATTTCTCCTGAGCAGGAGCTAAAAGCATGCTTGTATTCAACAACGTGGACCAAAGTAATCCTCGGTATGTGCCTGTGAACGACACAGACTATGGCTCTTTGGGAATGCCGAGCGCCTCTGTCCCTTCCTTATTCTGCCCTTGCTGTGAGTGTTTTGGAGACCATAAAGCATTTCCCTGGTGCACGTGTTCCTTTTCTTCCCCCTCTCAGTGCGGAGCTGAGCAGCGATGCAGCGCTGAGGGGATCTGGTTCCAAGTCCATTGAGCAACTGAAAGTATTTTGTGACCTTTTCAAGCAATATGTCTGCCCCTTGGGAACTGCAATTGATTTTCCTCATCTCTGTACCCGAAGACAATGCTGTAACACTATGTTACAGCTACATAGTGGAAAATAAATTGGAAGTGCTTTCCCCATACCTCCTTTTTAAGTAAATATCAGCGAAATCCCTGGTTCTTAGTCCTTTGTGGAACAAACGGCCAGGGAGATTAAAGAGTTACAAATAAATGCAATACCAAATTTTTTGGTTGATGGTCTGTCTTCACTTCGCTGCCAAGACCTGCATTTGCAGTACTCTGCTTTTCCCTGACTACAGCTGATATTACTTCTGTGTAAAGCTGCGAGGAGAGGGCTATTAACTCTCGAGTGTTGACGTGAATCCTGAAAAATCCACCAAGGGAACGGGTGGTGGCAAGACCGACATGGGTTGCTGCAAGGAGTGGTGGGTTCTCTGAAGACTTCATCTTATGTCCAAGCCATACAAGTCTTCCCACCCTCTGATGGAAAAGCTCGCTATGTCCCTGTGGCTGAGTTACAAGTGCATCTGTTCTGCTGCAAATGGACAGCCTGGGCTGATCTTCAGCGTTTGCTCTGTTATGAGACAGACATCACAGGCAGAGTAAAAAACAAAACAAAACAAAACAAAACAAAACAAAACAAAACAAAACAAAACAAAAACACCCCACGAAGCAACCCGAGGGGGAGATTGAAGGCAAGGGGCAACAGCCATGAGAAGAGACAGGTCTTGGGGGAAATAGTGCTTGTGCAAGCCCAGCGCAAACATCGGCTGCGTTCTCTGCAGAGTCCTTCAGTTGCTTCTGTGAAAAGAGTGAAAACAGACCAGTAGTGGTTGAGGGTTTTTGCTTGCTTGCTTTTAAAAACATATGCACTGCGTGCCTCAGTTTCCCTGTCTATAAATGGGAGCAAGTGAGTTCAAGTAGTGTCTTGAATGGGAGGTGGGGAAACTGGCAATATTGACTCCTTGTTGCCTACTTGGAGCTGAAAGGAACTTTGTACCCAAGTTGTCCCTCAGGGGAGAGAACAGGAGGCTTGAGCTGCTGGACATTAATGTTAAGAGAAAAAGGCCCTGCTGACAAGAGAAACTGTATTAATAAGAATTGGTAAGAAGAAAAATACAGGAGTCTCTGCAAATGCTGAGGTCTAGACCAAGCACCTGTAACACAAATGTGTGACAGTTTCCACCCACTCCCTTTTGCTATTTTCATCCCATCTGAATTCCAGCTCTGCCAATTCACTCACATCTGTTCTCAGACTTGGTATCAACACCAATTTAATCACATTCCTTCCATCTACTGATCTAGAAGTGTAGGGAGAAATTAACCCCTTCCCTTCATTAGTGCCAGCTAGCATGCCTCTCTTGCCATGCGTCTGCTGGTGTTCAGCAGAGCCGGTGGGGCTGTGTGAAGGATGTGAATGTCGGAGGTAGACTCGGCTGCAGTGACCATGAAATGGTCGAGTTCAGGATCCTGCGTGGAGGAAGCAGGGCAATAAGTAGGATCAAAACCTTGGACCTCAGGAGGGCTAACTTTGCCCTCTTCAAGGAGCTACTGGGAGGAATCCTGTGGGCCAGGGCTCTCAAAGGCAGGGGGGTCCATGAGTGCTGGTCGCTCTTTAAATGACACTTCCTCCATGCTCAGGAGCAATGCATCACCCTGAGAAAGAAATCGAGCAAAGGAGGCAGGAGACCTGCATGGTTAAACAAGGAGCTTCTAGCGGAGATCAGGTGGAAGAGAAAGGTCCATGGAATGTGGAAAGAGGGACAGGCCACTTGGGAAGAGTA
>Ga0065711_1049195_pt1 | contig 11428 bp, 8 predicted proteins | sample Hoacrofraction12_FD_59098 | JGI IMG/M metagenome (GOLD analysis project Ga0065711, IMG submission 59098) | Hoatzin crop microbial communities from Cojedes, Venezuela - Epithelial fraction 12 v2 (version 2) | ecosystem: Host-associated > Birds > Digestive system > Esophagus > Crop | place... | reverse complement strand
CCCCCCCCATATTTGTGGGAATATATATGCTCCTTCTCCAGTAACTTAGTATTCCTCAATCCCCATAAATATTAACCAACAGGCTTTGTAGAGTAAGATATGAAGTGTTTACCATTCACATCAAAGTTAGTCAATTCATGACCCATTTAGGTTGAATCCCTCTTGGGAGTGTAGGGAAAGGAAGAACAGGATGAGGTACAAAAGAGTCCTCTGTGTGTGCCTTTTGAGCACAGGTTTATGGCAAACCTTTCTTGCCTACACCAATGGGCTTTGTCTGAACTCTTCTTGACGTTTGATTTTCCTTTAACAGGTGTCTCCTGGTTTGTATATTATGTTTGGCACTATCTGTATCCCCAAATCACTCCACCGAAATAGCTTAATAACTGCTTCCTGGGTCCCTTCAACTCTAGATCTCTTAACAGAACTAAATTATCAAAGATAAATCCTCTTTCCAGAATCTGTGTATTTCAGGGACAGCAAATTATATGTTCAGTAGTGATTCCCAAGCTCTGGTGACTCTCAGAGTTGCCTGGGGCAGGTGAACGTGTCTGCTATGCGCACAGGATGACATTGAGCAAGTTCCTTCATCTCTCTGTGTTCAGGGTTTTCCCCCATACTTGTAGGTGGGAATAATACTGATAACTGTAACAAATGTTGAGACCTGGTAAGGGCAAATGTTCAAGAAAGAACCAAGTATTTATTGTAGCAGGAGCAATCTTATGAATTTATCATTCACTTCACAGTTCAAGCAAGTAAATAGATGGCCAAAATTGCCAAAACAGAACAAAAAACAGAAAAGTGACTTCACTGACTTCAAAATAATGCTGTGGTTTTATTCCAGCCTTTAACAATGTACCTTACAGCCTGCATTTGTTTTTATCATTCAATTCACATGCACAGTGCAAACAAATGATATATTAACAATTCTGTTTCCTCCAGAGCATCTTTCCGTATTCAGCAATTTCAAGTAGTAATTGATGTACCTAGACTTAAAAGTACACCACAGGATTACAAAATCCTCACTTTTTAAATAGTCCCAGTTTAAGAGTTTACAAAGAAAAGAAAGTCCTTGCTGTGACTCAGATTCCATTTCTGTTTAGATCGGTGTTAACTAAGATCATCTGCTGGTAAGCAGGAAAAAAACATTGATCCCACGAACCTTGGTAACATGTTTTTTCTCTTGGAACCACTCAACCTCCAGCCCTCCAACACTTGGTTTTCTGAAGAAAAATTTCATTCCTTGCATTTTTAACAAATTCTAAATCTGAATCTTGCAAAAAACTTTATTTTGTTGGGAGTGTCAACAAAGACAAACTCGTAAAGTTTAAAGAGAAGCCGACACAGAAGCACTCCAAGTCCAGATTCATGCCTTTGCCTCATTTTCTACCACTGGTAGAAATGAAATTCCTTACTTCCCTCCCAAAAGCTAATGCAGGGCAAGTACTACCTGGTATGCAGTGGTACCTCATAAGCATTCTGGAGAGGTGCAGAAACACTCGGCATGACTGACAGGTCTTATTGTTGAATAACAGTGTGTTTTTATAGTGAGAATGCATCTGGTATTCATGTCCTAATGACAGACCTAACTTGGCTATTTCATTGTGCTCGGTATCTGGCAGTGATCGTCATGAAGTGCAGGGGGACAGGAAGACCTTTCCTATTCCTTCCAAGTCAAAATGGTTCTAGGAAAGGGACAGTATATTCTTGGAGATAAAATAATACAGTTGCAATCCAGCTTACCTTCCTCTAATAGCCCTGAATTAGATGGTCACAATATTAATTTTCTGTAGTAAAATTCAGGTGTAGTCCTGATAGTGCTGCTCACTTTCTTTTTGCTAGCAGGAAACTATTGCAATGAACCTTTCTTTCCTGTCTGCCTTCTATCCCTTTGATGCCAGAAGACAGTGGTTGCTATCACACTGGGGCGTGATTACAAAGAAGGTAGATGGTAGAAATGTCTCACTTGTTATACAGTTGCTGGTTTGCTATTGAGATATTCAAGTCCATGGCAGGTATTCAAGTTTTCTTCTAATCTGCAGAAGGCAGTGAAGCATTCATTTGTCTTTCTGGGAGACAGTGCCACAGCTTGGTTGAAGCAGGAGTCTTCTGCAACTACTGCAGTCTTCTAATTTCTAAAGCAAGTGGAGCGTGGGCTTCTGCCAGTTCTCCCAATTCCCATGTTTTGTTAAACAACGACAAACATTAGTTTTGGATTCAAGCTATATGGTGCAGATATGGAGAGATGGTATGGCAATGCCTCGGTCCTCTTTAGCATGGAGATCTCTGACAGTGCTGGCACAAGAGACGGCTGGAGATAGAGAAGGGAAATTGGGCTGATGGAAGTCTCTGCGCTAAGCCTCATCTTGTGTTCCAGAATTAACTGGTGCTGTCAAGCCAGTGCCGAGGACTCATTGCAGTGGCAGGAGTTCATGCTACCACAGGAGAGAACCTGAGGCACCAGTCCTGAAGCTGCTGAGGTGGTGTGTTCTTGCCTGTTGCCTGTGCTTCCTCATCTTCTCCTCCTTTTAGTAAGCCGGGTGGTTGGCACCACCTTGGCACTCCTAAGAGACCTTGTAGCTACATGGTAGAAGAGCTGGAGAAAATCTTCAGGTGCCAGTGAGCTCCTAACGTCCAGGCAACTCCTGCTGCCCACATAAACACGAGGCTATTCTGACCTGTGGGAAAATCTCAGCCTGGCTCTTCAGCGAGGTCTGGGAAGGACAAATGGGATGGAGCTGAGGGACTACACTATCTGCTCCTACCCTGCCTGCTCCACTCACAGCTAGTCCTCGGCATTCCCTCTCTCATTCCCTGCCTTTTCGTTTCCCCTTCTTCTGTCAGTAATCAGAACCTCTCTAAAGCGGGTGAATAAATCCAATCATTACTTGGCCTAGGATTGTATGCAACAACGTCAGTATCCAAATTTTTTATATTCATCATTTCCAAACTGATCTCTTTATCCTGGAGAACCTGTGTGAAATGAGTTTGTCATTATATAAACAGAATTGTACTACGCTCTCAAAGAAAGCCCCACTTCTGGGAACCCGTATCTGAGGAGCTACCACTCTGCAGCTACTGTATATATTAACTTTAATTTTGGGGGTTTGTTTTCCTTTTTCTTAATTGATATTTAATATCCATTTGATTTGAGGACAGCAACTGAGTTAGTGCCAAAATAAACTACTTAACTCTTTATCCCCCTTCATATTTTTCAGAAACATCACTCCTGCATCTCTTTGACCGGCTGCTATTTCCTTTCAACACTTCCAAGGCCCTGGCTTTCCTCTCCCAGTCAGAAACTACCAGAGACCTCCAGGCTTTTCATGGCTTGAAATCTAGACCCAAGTCTTGATTGGACCCTGGTTTTCTGGTGGCAGAGAACAATTTCTATGTAAATGATTATATATCTAGTAGCTGTAGGGCATGTGTTGATCCTTTGATCTGATAATCTCAAGTCTTCTACTGACTCTGATGTCGCTGATTCCTACAGTCATGAGACACCTGGTCATGGCCAGGGTCTCAGGAAGATGCACAGACAAATCTCATTGCAACGGTCTAAAGAAGTCACTTCCTTTTAAAATGCTGAGGTATTATAAAGCACTATGGTATCAGGATTTGTTGTGTATCCTGAAACCGCTGTAAGAATCAGTGTTCGGAAACAGCTTTTTTACTCAGACTGCTGAGTAGAGGGTGTTACATTTCTAGTTGCCATGGATGAACAACCGCTGCTTGTGACAGGTCTGCAGGACCCTGCTTCTCTTGTATCTCTGAGCTATCATAGCAGATTCTACACATCTTTGTGACACATCTGCCTGTGTACAGGGAAACAATCCCTCTGGACCAAATTGTGCATCGGCCCCTTGAAAAGCACAATAGTGGTTGATCTCAAAATGGAAATGTGAAATATAAGTATGTAGCATCGTGGTACTTGGAGAGCTAAACATGATCCTCTTGAGACCAGAGAAAGGAATTGTGCATATAGTAATAAAACAAACTAAATGTTTTTCCTAATATTTCCAAACTCCTCTAGGTATTTCAAATCTAATTAAGTCAATTCTAATTAGAATTGTTTGTACTTCTAAAAATCCTGTTCTGTGCTACTTAATGCTCCTGTATCTTGCATTAAGCCTAGCAGGGCACAAGGTGGTGATGAAAAAAGTGTAGGTTCTTCTTTACCCTCCCACCTCTGTCTTCTACCCCAACGCTCATCAAAGAGAAGTGGCAGGGGCACTGCGTAGTCACTATGTTTTCCACAGAGGAAGCATTTTTCACCTGAGGAACCAAACTTCAGTGGAGACAAATTCTCTTTGTTTTCTCCTCTCTTTCCTTCCAAACATTGCAGATGACCCTCTTAAATAAAGAGAGTTACTGGAGTGAATAAGGCAGGGATGTCTTGTCACACTTTGGAAACACTTCTGGAAGTCTCTCTAATCAAGTCAATGGTGTATCCTCCTCATTCTTAAAATGCACACATTGGCAAGTCACAGTACGATCAAATGCATCACAAAAACCATCAAAAGGCCTTACATGTGAAGCTGTTCTCAGAGGAGAAAAGTCCTGCTACATGCTCGTACCTTGGGTCTCTTATGAAACTCATTTTTTTCTGTTGGCTGACAGCTAGACCTATCTGTCAAAGCTTTACAATTTACCCTCTTCTTGACATTTAGACTGCATTAGCCACTGCCACAGGGTTGTTGGCTGCCATACAAGGTGTCACCTCTATACAAATGGTATCAGTAAAGAAAATACTTTTATCTAAAATAAATACTTTTGGAGGCTTTTTTTAAGACTCCATTCATGGAAAGACCTGAACCTGTTGGAGTGGGTCCAGAAGAGGGCCAAAAAGTTATGATCCGAGGGCTGGAACACCTCTCCTACAAGGAAAGACTGAGAGAGTTGGGGCTGTTCAGCCTGGAGAAGGCTCCATGGAGACTTTATTGTGGCATTTCAGTACTTAAAGGGAGCTTATGAGAAAAATGGGAACAGACTTTTTAGTAGGTTCTGTAGTGATAGGACAAGGGGTAATGGTTTTAAACTAAAAAAGGATAGTTTTAGACTAGATATAAGGAAAAAATTTTTTACAATGAGAGTGGTGAAACACTGGCGCAGGTTGCCCAGAGATGTGGTAGATGCCCCATCACTGGACACATTCAAGGTCAGGATGGACAGGGCTCTGAGCAACCTGATCTACTTGAAGATGTCCCTGCTCACTGCAGGAGGGCTGGGCTAGATGACCTTTAAGCGTCCCTTCCAAACCAAACTATCCGATGATTCCATGAGTCATCATCGTAATGTTGTTCAGGGTGGCATGCAATCCCTGCACGGCGATGAGCTGGACTGGTCCACTTTTTCCCCAAAAGAGGAGACAGTCATATGCATATCCCTTATTTAATAAGACCTGCAGAATCAGGTCAGAATCAAAAGTCACTGACTTTACTCATTTTTTGTCTCTGATTAACCAAAGCAGCCATCCTCCTTGTCACACGGTGTGTTACGTTGCCTTTCATTTCTACAGAAAACTAAAGACTGCAAAAAAACAGGTGGCATTTTTTTTTTTCCCCACCAGAGATGCTCAATTTTCTTTGCAAGGAAGAGAAAGCAGAAACTCTAGATTACGAATAGTCACTTTCACAGTTATCACAACTATTTTCAGACACAGGTGTACTCAATTCTGTGGGAACCCTGTGCTGTGAGGACCCCATAAGTTGTTCTACTCATCCAGGAAATACCCATGCACCTGGCCTGAAGTCTGAGCAAGAGTGTAGAGCTGGAGCGGTTGTGTGGCTTGCACTGATACAGTGCAAGATTTGGATCACAACCCTCCCAAATCTGGGTATCATAGCTGTGGATAGCAATGCAGTGGGCACTAAGTCTGGAATGCTCTGCAGGAACTGTAGGAACTCCTCTTCTGGCCCTTTCCTTCCCTGTAATGGTTTACAAAAGAAGAAGGTCAGTGCCAGTTCAGTCATCACCTGTGGATAATTTCTTGAAGTGGGAAGGAAGCACTGAGGCTGGCTTTTCTTCTCTCCTGTTGTGATGAGCACTAGCTGATGGAATGAGGTTATTCTCAGATAATACCTTCTAAAGAAGGTATTGTTCCAGGCTTCATTTCCAGTTGTTAAACCCCCAGACTTCACAAGCAGCCTTTCTGGAGCTCCGTACCTCATGCCTGATGGAAAATCTGCTTTGCCAGAAGAGTGAGCAGGTTAATATCAAGCTTTGTAAAATGGAGCAGTTACCCTGAATGCTCTTGTGTGTGTGATGCCACATTGCCCCACCAAACCATACAACCTCTTTGATATGTCACCCAGCTGCCAGATTATCTCAGGTCTCAGCTTCCTGACCCACCAAAACGACCATTACAACTTCTGTACCTGATTCTCAGCTGCTGCACACACAGATGTAGTTGGACTTCACAAAAATGACAGATTACAGTATAGTTAAACTCAATAATTACATCCCGTCTTAATAACATACTTTCTAGAGAGCTGTCTTGCAAACTTCAGACTACATCTAAACTTCAGGCACTATATTCTTGCATGCGGATCTTGTCACTAGGCTGAGCACACAGAAACAAAGAAATTCACCTCAGCACTTGAGCTGATGTGAAGATTGCTGCTCGGAGGCACTGCACTTGCCTTTGGGCTCTGCTGCTGAGTCATGGGTAAGCAGGTGTGCACAGACAGGGAAGCTCCTGGGCAGGAAAGAGGTAGAGCAGGCAGAGGGAGATGAAGTCCCTGGCTGATATGCAGGCAACTCATTTTAAATTGGCAGCAAGTGATTTCCTTGCTAAACGCCTTTAAAATTACTCCTACACTGGACAAAAAGAAAAGAGTAACAGACACTGGCTAATATATCTAACAACTGTTTATGACCCTAATGTTGGCAGGTCAAGCTTTCCAAAGCTGCTCCAAGTCCTTAAAATTTTGTGCTTCACCATTGCTGCAAATGACTGACAGCTGGAACCATGAAATGGCAGGCACTGAAATGGGTTAGGAGTCAAGTACATGGATGGTGGGGTGGCAGAGGTGTAAATCTCTTGGCCCTTCCCTGGAGCAGCATCAGAGAGCAGAGGAAGGACAAGCAGGTGGGATCTCTGCTAGGGAGCGGTGCCCAGACCTCGATGCTGCCAGACCTGGAATGGGCACCCACATTGTGTTACAGGGATGCTCGACTCGGTCCACCCAGGTAGAGAGGTGGGCTGCTCCCACCCAGTCCTCCTGAGGCTGACACCAGGCCCCACTCCTATGGTGAAGGTGCAGCTCTGCGTTTTATTCACTGTCCTGCTCCAGCTGCCGCGCTCAAGAGCAGGGCTGCCTGGTGGCTACAACCAGACAGCCCCACACATATTATCTGCAGACCTTGTTATCCCTTTTCCCATTTCTGAACCCTCCATTTCACCACCCCTGGACCTTCTTCTGTCCATCTCAGTCTCCTCCCAAATCAACAACCCACCTCAAGTTACTTTTTGCCGCCAAACACCAAATTTGATCTTTCTGATACTGTTACCTGGGTAATCTTTGTCTGATGTGGTATGCCTGACACAGTTACCTGGGTATGGTAGCTTTTCAAGACAATACTTCCCAAAAGGTCCTTAGCATTCCCTCACAGTTACCTGTGGAGTTTGGCCATATCTCAAACAACTCCCCCTTAGCCACCTGTGAGATGTACCCATCCTTCTTGGCACCACCTGTAATTTCTGCCAGCGTCTCACACTGCTATTTGATATGTCCAACAGCATTCTCATGTCACATCAAACATTTTTCCATGTCCTGTTCAGTTTGGTTCACCTCAGACCAGTGCCTAGTCAGTGCTCTTGTCATTTGCCTGCAGCCCTAACAGTGATTTTTAGCACAGGTCTTGTAGCATGAGTCTAAATAGCTCAGTAAGCATGCTCAAATGCTCACCCTTGAAGATCAGACTAAAATGCACTTAGAAGAGCTGTTGCTTGTGCTTTCCCTCTAGGATAAGGAGGTCCAGGGATACATCGATGGGTTTCATGATGAAACACTTGCTTGACTCTTGAGTTCTGCTCGACTTTAATTTAAAGTGCAATTGCAGAATGAAAAAACATTATCAAGTAGAAAACACCAAAGTAGAAACTATGGCTTTTGTAGCCCACAAGATTAGGGCCTTTTGTTTTAAAATTTCATAGATATGTTGAAATTAGTTGTCTACCTCTTGGCATAGGGGCTTCTCAACCTTCAAAAACGGAATATACTTTCTAAAACAGTGTTCAAAAGCAAGAAAAGTGATGGAAAGGAAATTGCTAGCTTTGAGTGCTGAAATAGGATCTCACTGAGTATTAACATTACCTGAAGAGAAAGTGCAGTTCCACACATTTGTACAAGAATGAAAAAAACCTAATGTAAACTGAAAACACATGAAGATTACCGGGGAAAATCTTGCATAGCTTGGTTAGAAACCAGAAGCTAAAATCTAAGTCAGCAAAGTAAGACAGGCAAGCTAAATTACTGTGAGCTGATGCAAAAATACATAAATAGCAAGGTTACCAGTTTAACTAAATTGGTACATCTTCATGTAGGACAACCCCCCCTACTTCCGAGGTCTGCACCTCAGACAAATCTGAACCACTGCAGAGCAGACCTACTCACAGAAAATCAGGATGAGCCTCATTTGTTAGAGCGTTGAGACTGATTCTTACTCAAAAAACTAAGAAAGACTTGACAAGACCCTCAAGCTTTCACAGAGGTGCCCACATTTCTGAAATCTAACCACTAGACTGGAGAGCAAACAGCTGCGTGCTACACTGACTCATCCACTTACCTGTGAGCTAGACTGAGGATGTACTCTCCGCAGATTTGATACGGTCGTTCTGAAAGTATAAATTTGCTTATTTTGCTAATGCCTCTTCTCTTGTATAGAGATGTTACATTTTTGCTTGTTTGAACCTCCCTAAGTGCTCATGCCTAAGAACATGAAGAGCCTGTAGGCTTTTCTCCTGGCCAGCAACTGTTCAGGGCACTAAGTCTAGCAGAAGTTGTCTCATTTAGGAGGTTATACTCACTTCTCTTTAGTACGATGGATGATGTTCAGAAAGCTTGAAGAAATTAATACATGCCACCTCAACAAAGATAGAACTTCACCGAAGTCTAACTTGTAGCTCATGTCTGAGCAATTAATTGGTGAGATTTTTAAGCTGTGATGAAGAAGGTTTTGTCTCCATGACTGTCATACAGGTGAATTCCTTGTCCTTATTCCTGTCAAAAGATTTTTGTCTGTACTTCAAGTGGCCTCTTTAAGGCCCCAAGCAGGTAGGAAGCAAAGTACCAACCATCAATTTAAGGACTACACCCGCAAAAAGTAAGCACTATATATTTCTGAAACTGCCTGTAAATATTTTTTTGAGTCTTTCAAATGCTACGTGGAAAAGCAGGGTTTATTATCAAGATACTGGAGTATCAATTCCTGAAATAGTTCTTAGCCCTGAAATGGAAAACAGGTATTTGTGAATAACTCACTCTGCTTTCTCTGGTGGCTTGGTCTTTGTCACCCACTCCTGGACGAACAGGGGGCAGATGACTGCTGAGGTGTACATCAAACCCCTCGGGGCTTGTGTGGCATGTCCTAGCTCAGATGGACATGGACTCAGTAGGGGGAATTGCACAGCTGTCCTGGCATAGGAGGTTAATGGCCAGAAAGACTCAGAAAATGATGGCGAAGGAGGGATTAATGAGATAAATCTGCGCCTCTCTGAACATTGCATAAGCATGTGGAGAACTTTTTCCCATTGCTATTACTGTTTTTTCTGAATGTGCTGGCTGCTAGTGACCCGCACAGGAGAAATCGCATTGATCTGCGTGTTAGGGCAGGACTTACCCAGTGCCATTAACCACAGAAAACAAGCTGATGAGAAAAAAAAATCTAGACGTGTGCACATGCCAAAAAAATGAGTTTAAGCAATGTAAAATCTGAGTTCAAACATAGAGGGTCTGTCCTGATTTGTGGCTTTAAGCCAACAGATAAAAGGCAATGGAGAGAGCTAGGTTGCGGTATACATCTTGCTCACAGACATTGTGGACTGTTTGTCTGAAGTGCTGGCTTTAGGCACACAGCAGAAAAAATGCAGAGCATCTCCACTAAAGTGCAGATTCTGGTTTGTTCATTTCTTCCTATACAGTAATTACGAAATTGCTGTTACCCATATGGAGATAGTATCTTCTCTCTTATTAATAGCAAGATGCCAGAAGTGTCAGGAGGATGGGGCCAGACTCCTTTCAGTGGTGCCCAGCGAAAGGACAAGGGGCAATGGGCACAAACTGAAGCACAGGAAGTTCCGGCTGAACATGAGGAAGAACTTCTTCCCTCTGAGGGTGACGGAGCACTGGAACAGCTGCCCAGAGAGGTTGTGGAGTCTCCTTCTCTGGAGATCTTCAAGACCCGCCTGGACAAGGTCCTGTGCAGCCTGCTGTAGGTGACCCTGCTTCGGCATGGGGGTTGGACTAGATGATCCACAGAGGTCCCTTCCAACCCCTACCATTCTGTGATTCTGTGATCTGTTTAGTTAATTTAACAGATCTCTTTTATACCACACAGTATGATGCACTGTCACAAATAATTAGCAGAAAACTAAGAAAACTAAAAAAACCTCCAAACATTTGAGGCATATAAACTCTTCACATGTGCTAAGGAAACAGCTAAGCTACTACTGAAGCGTACTACCTGCCCACACCCACTCAGCTTGAGGTTGCCTGCCAGTACACTTCATTATGCAAGTGTAAATTGCTATCATAAAGCTACGAGACGATTTTCCCAAAATTAGGTGTATCACACCCCATAAGCAGTCTTTTGTGTGTGTGTAGATGTGTGTATATAGAGGTTTTTTTGCTAGAAACCATCAATCTGATACTGAAAAGCAAAAAGCTGTTTCCGCACTCCTTAAAGAGTGAATAATTTGGATTATTCCCTGCATCGCAGCGTGCATTGCTCATTGTATTCACACCCCTCTTGCTAGGCTGCTTTGTTCCCACTCCCCATGAATCTTCTCCACAGTGAAGACTTCTTCTGTGTCACTGGCAGCCAGAAGATTTTCATACCTGTGGTAGCAATATAACATATTAGAAATTGGTCTATTTTCTCTCTGTGGGCTTTAACTTGTACTTTAAGCTTCAATCCTTTCTTCTCAGATAAGAAACTGATCTTTGCATTTAGCCTACCGAGTGTTTAATGAGAAGTATCAGCTCCCATCATACCTCCCTGTGGCCCAAATAGTCCATCTTACAGGAGGTTTGGGTATGGCATCGTTTATGAGACTGGTCTTCCCCGAAGCTGGAGTGCCGTCATCTTACATTGGAGAAATAGACGGTACGTTTTCCTGCGGCTAATCAGCTATGCAGTGCCTAGCCTGCAAAGAGTGAGAGGAAATCCTTGATGCCTTTCTGCTGCTTTGTCTCCCCCCCCCCCCAGG
>Ga0065711_1049194_pt1 | contig 11429 bp, 3 predicted proteins | sample Hoacrofraction12_FD_59098 | JGI IMG/M metagenome (GOLD analysis project Ga0065711, IMG submission 59098) | Hoatzin crop microbial communities from Cojedes, Venezuela - Epithelial fraction 12 v2 (version 2) | ecosystem: Host-associated > Birds > Digestive system > Esophagus > Crop | place... | reverse complement strand
AACTCTCCAGCCTGTCCAGGTCTCGCTGAATGGCAGCACAGCCTTCTGGTGTATCCACCACTCCTCCCAGTTTTGTGTCATCAGCAAACTTGCTGAGGGTACATTCTAACCCTTCATCCAGGTCATTGATGAAGAAGTTGAACAAGGCTGGGCCCAGTACTGACCCCTGAGGGACACCACTAGTTACAGGCCTCCAACTAGACTCAGCGCCGCTGATGACAACCCTCTGAGCTCTGCCATTCAGCCAGTTCTCAATCCACCTCACTGACCACTCATCTAGCCCATACCTCATACAGTCCTCCTCGACCAAGGGAAAGTCATCCTCTCCATAGCCTTCCTCTCTTACCTCCAAGGCCTGCGATTCCTGAGGGCTGGCCTTAGCACTAAAGACTGAAGCAAAGAAGACATTCAGTAACTCTGCCTTCTCTGCATCCTCCGTCACCAGGACACCCATCTCATTCAGCAGCAGCCCCACATTTTCCCTAGTCTTCCATTTGCTGTTGATGTACTTAAAAAAGTGGATGTATTTGTTGTCCTTGTCATCCCTTGGTAGATTCAATTCCAGGTGGACCTTCGCCTTCCTCGTCACATCCCTACATGCTCTGACAACATTCCTGTACTCCTCCCAAGTGGTCTGTCCCTCTTTCCACATCCCATAGACCTTTCTCTTCTGTCTGAGTTCTGCTAGAAGCTCCTTGCTCATTCATGTGGGTCTCCTGCCTGCTTTGCTAGATTTCTTGCTCAGGGGGATGCACCAGTCCTGAGCGTGGAGGAAGTGATGTTTAGACAGCGACCAGCACTCTTGGATCCCCCTGCCTTCGAGAGCCCTGACCCACGGGATTTCTCCAAGTAGCTCCTTGAAGAGGCCAGAGTTAGCCCTCCTGAAGTCCAAGGTTTTGATCCTTCTTATCTCCCTGCTTCCTCCACACAGGATCCTGAAGTTCACCATTTCATGGTCACTGCAGCCGAGGCTGACTCCAACCTTCACTTCCTCAACCAGTCCCTCTTGGTTCGTTAGTACAAGGACCAGCAGCACGTCTCTCCTCATTAGCTCCTCCAGCATTTGCATCAGAAAGTTATCATCGATGCTCTGTAGGAACTTTCTGGAATGCATGTGCCTGGCTGTGTGCTCTTCCCAGCTGATGTCCCCCATGAAAACCAGGACCTGTGACTGTGAGGCCACTTTCAGCTGCCACTGAAGATCCGAGACAGAATCCTATACTTACAGGATTGCAGAATTAACCTTTTATTGAGGATGACTATTTAACAGTTTCCACAGACAATCTCTTCCTTTATTCAATTAGCTTTACTGTTAGACAGTGTGAATTTTGTAACTAAATTATCCTTGTTGGAGTGTAATACCATTTTTTCTTTTCTTCTCTACTGGGGGCACAGGAAGTGGCTTATTTCCTTTCTCTTTACAATCGCTTCTTAATATTGGAGACCATTCTTATATTCCAGCTTCAGTCATTTTTCTTCTATGAACAATAAATCTGGCTGTTTCTGTAGGTTATGATTATTAGACATCTAGTAGCTCTCCTGTAGGATCTCTCTAATTGACCAATTTTCCTTTGAAATGCAAGGCCCAAAACTAGACTCAGTAGACAGAGAAGGCTTGCCAGTTCCAAAGAATTATTCCATGTGTCTTGCAAAAAATATTTCAATTTATACATCTCAGTATGATAGCCTTTTTCCAGTCACCTGGCATTGACAGTTTACTATCAGCTGAGAATTCAATATATGCCTTAGACTTTTCCCTTTACGGCTACCACCCTGCCAGTTGTTTCCCGTCTGGTATTTTTGCAGCTGATTATTCTGCATTGCTGAAGATCATTGTGTTGGTGGGGTTTTTTCCATATTCAGTCCTGTCCTGTTTCTTTCAGATCACTTTGTCAATTTGTTGGTCCTGTTCTCTAAATATTATTTTTTTATTTTGTTGTCTGTGAATTCAATAGATATATTGTCTATTCTGTCACCCAGGTTGTCAATGAAGTGTGAAGATTATTGATACTTTACTGGATCTACATCTGTTGATAGTCATATATCCTTCCAGTCTTACAATGAACTATGGGTAACTAGTCCCTGAGTACAGTTCTTAAACCAGTGTCACATGTGTCTTAGAAGAGATTTGTCTGTAACATTGCTTGCTTATAAAAATGTCTTATGAGGCAATGTCGAAAACATTTTGTAAATTAGTACATCTTCTGCTACTCTGGTTTTCATAAGGCCTTATCCTTAGAAGGAAATTGAATTGGATTTGTTCTTGACAAACATATGTTGTCTGCTATTCATCTTCATGCTATCTTTCAAGTTTCTAAAATTCTTAATTTCTTCCAGTATTGTTTCAGGAACTGAATGTAAGCTGAGTATTTTATAACTCCTTGTCTCTTCCTTTTCCCACTTTCTAGAGATAAAGGTTATGTTTGACCTTTTTAAATCTTCTGAAATGTCATCGTCCTCTCCAAATTGTGAAAGATAACCATGAATGCTTCTGACATTGTTGTAGTCAGTGTTTCAAATTTCCCGAGATTCAGCTGATTTGACAACATCTAATTAAGCCATATATTCCCTCCTCAGTTCTTTTGCTATTCTCACCTGATTTCTTGCCTCTCTTAAAAATGTTAGCTGCCTGGTACCTACCTGGGAAATGCAGTAACCACGCTCTGATTTCTCCAGTACTAGTGAGACAGGCTTGAGCTTAGGAAGTCAATGCAGACTGGTCTTTAATGTTGTTGTATCTTCTTAAACCAAATTTGAAACTCTGATTACAGATACTTTTCATGCTCAGACAGAACTAATCTCTCTCCAGGTAGCCATCACGGTGTTTTCTAAACGCAAGCAGAAACTTACTTACGCTCCCTGATACAAAGTGGTGTTGGTTTTGTTGGGTTTTTTTTCTCTTATTTTTTTACTGAAATTCCACCACAGAAATAAAACTGATGTCTTGAAATTATCATTAAAGGTAGGATTCAGACTGTGATTCAGACACCTCATTGTAGAGGCTAAATGCATCTGCTTAAACATAAATGCATAGTTCTTTCTGGTACTTACTACAATGTCCAGAACATCCTTACAACACAGGACCAGTAGAACAGGGCCTCCATGTGTCAGCTCAGTTCAGGTGTCCGGTACCATCTGAAATGTCCTACAACATCCTGCATGGCCTTCAGCTGCAAATTTGGAAGGTCACACGTCTTCCATATGGCTTCTGTTTTATCTGATAGCTCATGCAGATTTCCCAGGTACGCCAGAGTATCTTAGATGGAGTTTGACACCTATGTTTAGGCAACTGATTACCCCCACCATTATATGTGTAGATACCTATACCCTGTAAATTAGGTGTCTCATTTACAACTTAAATCCCAAATTTCAGTATAATAGAATTAGTACTGGTTGGTAATAATCCTGCTTCATGAAAAGTGCTTGCATGCCCTTTTCTTCAGAAACAGTTCCTTGCTTGTATATATTTAATTGTCTTTCTGTATTCTTTAGTACTTGGGAAATTAAATAAGAACACCCCTCCCCCAGGCTGTTTCTAAGAGTTAATCTTCTTGCTGCTCTTTTGTATACTGTAGTCATAATCCTCTATTTGTGATGCCAAAACTGGTTGCTGTGGAAATAATTGCAATGTCACCAAACCTGATTAAGAGTTCGGGTAGAGAAGCAGCTGAAGAAACAAACAAATTCTTAGAAATAAAGGTTCTACTAGCATTAGTATCCTTGGTAATGAATACAATATTAAAACAAAATTGTTTCTAAATAGAATTGTGTTTTCCAAAGTTCTCCAAGGTGTATGACTGTTTTTTCAGCTATCATCAATTTTTTTCCATATTTTTAGGTAAATATCTATAATAAGAGAAAAAGAAATAAAACAAAAAATACATAAAATACAGACAACAAAAGTATTGCTAATACATATTCTGAAGTGGCAGAAAAAATATCCCTGAGCTACAGTTGCTGCTGGCATGCATTATTCCTGCTTCTCTTGCTGCAGATTAAAACATCCATAAGTATTTTTCTCTTAATCCCTTTTTTCAGGTTAATGACCTTGTAAAAGCATATGGTTTTTATTCATGTATGATAAGCCTAAAATTAGTGTGGGGAAAAAAGTGAAACAAAGTAAATGATCACTTTAATAGAAAACTGCAATAAATAAAAAGATTTCTTAAATAGCAGCCCAAAAGAACTGCTTACTTTAGGGTAAAGTGAGTAATGCTGCCCATTTATCATCATATGTAAATAATATTGGCAAGCCTATCTCTTGTATGCTGAGAGCACCACTAAACATTCAGTCACTGAGGTTTACACTAAAATCCTTTGACAGCTTGCAGACATTATAACCCAGAGACAAGTATCTCTGTGTGACCACTAACGATTATGATGCATGAAAAGTAGCAACCAAGCTGAAACAGTAAAAGAAGGAGACAAAGCTACTCAATTAAATGCAACTGTCAGATATTTGAAAGCATTGCTGATAGCTTCTGTATTAGGTGAACACCCTAATTGTGAAGCCTGAGATCCAGACTCCTAAGTGCATATGATTTATTTGTACTTAATAAGTAAAGCATGTTGATGTTCTGTGCGTTACTTCAGCTAAATGGGTGAGTGAAGAGGAGATAAAGTCAGAGGTTTTGTTTGATCAGATGTGCTTAGCAAAGAAACGTTAGGGAATTAAAGCTGGCAGTAACAATCTTCAACACTCTAGCTGAACCAGCTCATCAAGTGTAATTAATATGTCTTGTGTCATAAGTGGAATACAGCTTTAAATACACTGCATCCTCTGACTGTAAAGCAATACTACATTCGTTATTTGAGAAAGAACGATATTCAGCACTCCACGGAACAGCAAAAGGAGTCTGTTCCCAACGCAGAGGAATTTACATTGCAGTCAGGTTAACGTGTTCCCGTTCCTTTCTTTGTTCCTTTCAGTTGTCAGTATCTTTGCTCCTCTGTACCGCTGTTACTGTCTTCCGCTTCTGTGTCAGTACCACTCCAGCTGCAGGAGATGTTTTGCAGACATGCACAAAGAAGAAGTCCCAGGGATCCAAGAATACAAAGAAAATGCAAGACGTGAAGGCAGGGAAAAGAGACAGAATCTAAAAAGTGTGGAAGAAAGAGGGCTGTTATGAACCATCTGTGTTTCATCTGTGCAAATTGTTATTCTGGAGACAAACTTCCTGAAATCACAGCAGCATTTAAGCCATGCTAGGCTCCCTCCCCTGTTGCTGACCACACCACAGGCACCAGGCTGTATTGCTAGAAACTACCTGCAACAGAGTTTGTGTAGCAGCACCTAATCACTACAAATCTGTGCCCTTCAGTCCGAACTGGCTGAAAATCTCTCTCCAGCTTCCAGTATAAACCACAAGTTTTGTAGATTTATCCCTGGAAACATTCAAGACCAGGTTGGACAGGGCTCTGAGCAACCTGATCTAGTTAGCGGTGTCCCTGCTCACTCAAGGCGGGTTGGACTAGATGACCTCTAGGGGTCCCTTCCGACCCAAAACTTTCTAGGATTCTATGATTCTATGATTTAAGAGGAATAAACTTCAGCGTTCCTGCCACTGCATACAGACAATGCAAAATTCCTAATGCTCGTGAAGCAATAGTGACACATCTCCTTTCCTCAAACTTTGTAGTAGTGCCATAAAAACGTCTCTAATGGTGACATGGAAAAACTCCAGTTTTAACAGATTTCTTTCATGAAATCTGTGCACAATTGGGTAAGGAAGTTAAAATGTGGAACAAATTTCAGCCTATTGATTGCATTCTCACTTAATTAATATTGCCACACATTTGTTAGGAGCATGTTTTGGCTGTAGAACACTTACAGAGAAGTAATAATCTGAACTCATTTTGATGTGAGAAGTGTAAAATCCTGAGTCCATGCTAGATCTTGATTTCTTATTTCCTGGTACAACAACATGAAATTATTAGGTCAAATCTTAACACATACAAAATTGAATTAAATTGCATTTGTACAGATGAAATAAAATACTTTCTTTTGTAAGTTCTACTCCAAACTTTATTTCAAGCTTAAGAAATACTTGGTCATTGCAGCCACCTTGTTCACACGTACTTTAATTGCTCCTTTGGGAGCTTGCAGGGTGTCTTTAATTTGCAGTTGCTGCCCCTGACAGTCAATGATGGTGCCTTTTAAATTTGTGACTTCTAACATTACAAGGAGAACATTTATCGTTAACTTTCCTATCACCACTTTCATTTTGAGCCTTCTGTTAGTTTCTCTTTTTTCATTTAGTTTTATCAGTTTATTTAATTTTATTTGTCTTTTATTTAGTTTTTAAGTCAGACTGAAACAAAAGAGTTCATCAGTGGTGAGTAAACAAGGGTTATGGGACTATGTCAGCAAATAATGAGTCCAGTGAGAGTAGATCTGTAGAGTGAAAAAGCTGCTGCTGAGGACCTGATGTCTATATTGTGTGCATTTCAGTATGTTTATTTAATTCTAGCTGTAATGGTTCTGTGGACTGTATTTCTGTTAGATGCTGGAATACCTTGTAAAGTCCTGGAGTGCATCTTTTCACTTGCTGCAGTTTAATTGGGAGGCAAAGCAGTTTGTGCCTGCTGCCTGAGACACAACACAAACCAAAGCACGGCAGGTGCAGGCACTGCAAGATTCACTTCAAAACCTCACTCCCGATCCAAACCAAAATGCGAAAGTAGCACACCCAAGGATTAAATGCATATAGGACTACTGTGAGGCAAAAGTACCTGGGGAAAAAATGTTCTTTTTTTCAGAAGGCAAAATGTCTCATGATGCTTGCTCTAACGGTAGCAACTCCAAAATGTCCAGCCTGTGTTCAAGGCGCTATTCAGCTGTGTATGAAGGCACACAACAGTACTGAGAAATTCAGTTAACTCGGTATTTGGTGGATGGTATTTTGCTCTGCCCTGAGGATGTTTGCTAGGCACCACCAGAAAACCATCCTGCAAGATACAGTTATTAAGCAAACCGAGCAGCTGGGGAAACTCTGAATCTCCAAGATCTGTTGAAACTGAATTGAGGGTACTCAGCTTGAAATGGAAAATGACTTTGTGTTGTGCTTGACAAGAAAGGTATGATAATGTGACAAGCATGGAATGACCTGTCTACCGGTTTGATTTTCTGATAATCTGCAGTCTGGGTACTTTCTGAGCAGAAAATCGCATCCATGTCAGTATATGCTGTAGACATCTTATTTGTCCAATAATTCCTGAACCCATTTAGAATTTTTCCACCCAAACGGAGTATGTGGCAATGAGTCAAATACCAAATATCTACTTTTTAAAGTCACTACTTGATCTGATGCCTTCTGGGCTTTACAACATAGAATATGCCTACCTTAACAAGTAATACAGTGCAACGGAAGTGAATATGTGGAATGAAACGGTTCGTGCTGATGACCTGATACCCTACGATGTGCATTTGAGGTGGTTTTACTTCAAGCTAGCTGTAGTCTGATTCCATGAACACTTGTGAGTGGCTGGATCATTTTCGGTGAGTATCTGAAGTGCATCTTTCAGTTTATTTTCCTTTTAAAGGTGTCTATTTCATGTGCACTGAAGCTATTCTACAGTGTGAACCAAAGTGGGTATTTGCTTCAGGTGTTCTCCAGATCAAAACAAAACACTGATGTGCATTCATGTGGCTAGTAAGAGTTCCCTACTCTTTTCTCTGACATTCATAATTTTACAAATCTCCTTCACATTTCCTCAGTAATCTCTTTTCCTAGCTGAAAAGCCCTAGTTTATCTATTTCTTCCTTGTATGAAAATGTTCCATACTTTTTATCATCCTTGTGGCCTTCTTAAGTTTAGTATCTCCTCGGGAACTGAACTGCAAAATTCAAATCCTTCACTGCTAAGATAGCTCTCTGACTCTGCTATAGCAGGGCTAAATGAGGAAATTGCTCTGCCCTGCTCTTGGGAGAGTCCCTGGGACTGAAGGCTCGTTATGTTCTTGTTCCTTAGGTTGGCACACAGTCACTTGGAAGGAGAAGTTTCATTACATGCAGGGACAAAGTGCAGAAGTGGAAGCAGGCAGTCAGGAAACTGGCAATTTGCAGGACTAAAGGAATAAAAAAAACTGGCAAGGGGAAATTCGGGTAAATTAAAGATAAGGGAAATGGGAAAGACAGAGCAGGGTGGTCTAAAGTCACACATTTCCTTCAGAATTTGGAAGTGAAGTCATTATTCCTCTTAAAATAGCTGTCAAATAGACTGGCAAAATAGCATCTCGCTTGCACAACTGGTTCTGTTAGTCTGTGTCTACGTTCGTTGTTTGCTTTGAGACAGAGCTGAAGTTCTGGGCAGAACCCCCAGGTCATCCTCACTTGCCGCACATCAGAGAGCTAGGTCACAGAGCTGTTTGCATTTTCAGAGGAAACCAATAAAATCTTCAAAATGTACCCCCTCCAGAACAGGTCCACTCCAGGTGCAAGCCAAACACGCTCTGACCCTTCTTGGAGAGTTAAGGGTCCTTACCAATGACCAGTCCTCTGAATCAATCAGTTCCCACATGCCTGGTGGGAACACACTGTCCAATGGACTAGATGAAATCTCATCTGAAGTAAAACTCCTGTACCCCATATATTATTGCAGGGGCCTCAGTGCCATCTCTTTTGATCTGCTGATCATCTTCTGTTGTTCCAAATTACTTGCCAACGTATACACAGCCTGTAAAAGTAACTGATAATTAACCTGAACAGCCAGTGCATCTAACATTTAATACAGAGTTCATCATGGTTTCACAAAGCATTTGTGACATTTGCTTTCCTTTATTTATACACAGCAAGAAAAGTGACTTTTAAAATAGTGATAGACCCTCGTAAACAGGGTCTGGAAAGTCTGGAAAGCCACATGCTCCAACATTAGGAAAAGTCAGCATTATGATGGCAGAGGTGCCCAACAGTCACAACTGTGAGTCAAGTCTATTAGAGCAATATGACATACATTAGGTGATAATGCTGTTAAAATTCATCTTCTATGTAGCTTTAAGAAGAATGTAGTGTATAATTTGGTTAGCTTGCCTTTCTCTTTAACAAAGTGCTTATTACTGTTAGTTATTTCTCTTGCACTTTCGGAGCAACTCTGCTTTCAGGGACGTGTGTGCATGTATCGTGGCATAGACATATACGTATCGCTCTGTGAGTTTTACTGTCTTAGTCACTGGTAATCTGTACCAAATTGCAGTCAGAGTACTTTGGAATTACAGCAAAACTATTGCAGGACTGAGAATATTCCTAAACATTAATCGAGCTGTACTGGCTGTCCTGCTGTGATCATGTCTGCGCTCCAGATGGAGCGGTGCATTAATGCTGGGAGCGTGTTGCTGCTGGGTCATGGTTTTGCTGTTCTTCTGCAGCACCAGATTCAGGCTCCGCTGGCACTTCCCATGCCGAACCTGTTGTTTCTGTTTCAGTAAAAACACACCTTTTAGAGGGACTTGCAAACTTTGTCCATTGTTTCCATGCTTGAAAGTGTGGTCTTCCATTCAGATGAATATGTCTAATTTCATATTCTTGCCGGGACGAGGGAGAGAGAACCGAGATGAGAAAAGAGAAATGGGCATGGATCTGATATTCTCAGATTCTCCCGTTTGTTTTTTCAGCACTAATATTAGTTGAACTGACAGTGTCATCTTGTCAAGTTTTCAATCTGTGTTTACAGGCATAATGTGGAATTCTTCTTAATGTTGCCTTGCAGTGAGATTAAACATGTCTAAGTGAGTCGAACGCATTGGCTTGCAATTCTACTGTCTGTAATTTGCTATTTGCTCTAATGTTCCTGTGACTGACTGTGCTATAGTGGACACAAACTGAAAATATACACCCTCTAAAAATTAACTAAGTACTTATGTGGCTCTAATGTTTTATATGGGGCAGTAAAATACATTTAAAGTCATGTTATGAAGGGTCTTTTAATGAGAATTTTAAAGCAGCAGAGAAAGATAATGTGCTTTTTCAGAGACACTTCTAAAAAGGTGTTTAAATAAACCTCCTTTTCTGTAGGTTTTATCTGTTTATGTAGTTTTGGAACAGAAATATTCATCAAATGATTCTGAATACCTTTGTAAGTCAAGTAAAAGACATCTGAATACCTTGAGGAGATGCTTTCAAATATCCAAGAAATATCTCTTATCCCATTTTAATTTGCCGTAGTAAATTTACTCCTTTATTATTTGTTTCAGGTTTGCATAATAGTTACTTCTGCTCAAACTGTTATCCTCTTCTAAGGAGAGTTTGCAGTTGGTATAAGCATGGATTTTAATGACATATGATATATAATAATACATAATTAATGATATATAAACTGAATTTCTTTCATAAAAGGTAATTTAAAGATAATATTGTGGTAAACACACTCATGCTAAAATATCAGGTTTCTTTGGAAGATATGAAAATCTAAATGCCCTGTCATTGTGAATGTTCAGCTACAATCATTAAATAAACATATTTTGATTTTGGAGGTTTCTTCCCATTTTATTCCACTATGTGAATAAGTTCAGCAATCCATGTTGAAAGGAAATCAAATTCACAGAAAAATATGTTACATCTGTTGGTATAACAACACATAACCCAAGTGTCAGATGTATTGTAATAAAATGCTACAAGAAGTTATCTCTGATAAGAAATACTTGAACAACTGTTTTCTATTTTGGGCTTTTTTTTTTAAATATCTCTTTATTTGTTGGAAAAAAAGTCTAATTAACAGTCTGCTATACCATAAAATTGCCACTAAAGTCTGCTTTATTAAAGCACGTGGTGGGTTTATTTTGCATGTCTCTGTTCTTCACATTATCCTGGAAGTTTGGCTTTCACATAAATCTCAAGCCATGCCACCCAGTTTTATCAGTGATGCAGTCCTAAAGCCCAGCTGCTGTTCTGTCACTTTGTCATCTCTTTGCATGCCTCTGCAGTGCATTGAATATGTTCCCAATGAAACACACCAAGTACAGCCATCTGCCCATGCTAATACAACAGGAAAACCTCTCTTCTTGTCACTTAAAGCAAATCTCCTACCAGATCACTGCTTCCTTGTTTGTGTAAAAACTGAGTTGAAAAGGAACAAAATATCCCCAAGTTATCACCATCTAATGTTTTCCAAGCTTGCCCAATCTTGATCCAAAGATTTCATGTTCCCAGCGTGGATAGTGCTCCTGTCGCCAGGGTCTGTGCTGCCACTTGAATAGGAATTAGTTATTACCTTGAGTGATTCCGTACTATGTGTAGTTCTAAATCAACCTCTTAATCCTCACAACAGTTGTATACACAAAATTTCACCAGCAGGGCCTGATACAGGTGATGCATACAGAATCACAGAATCACAGAATGGTAGGGGTTGGAAGGGACCTCTGTGGGTCATCTAGTCCAATCCCCCTACCGAAGCAGGGTCACCTACAGCAGGCTGCACAGGACCTTGTCCAGGCGG
>Ga0065711_1049193_pt1 | contig 11429 bp, 8 predicted proteins | sample Hoacrofraction12_FD_59098 | JGI IMG/M metagenome (GOLD analysis project Ga0065711, IMG submission 59098) | Hoatzin crop microbial communities from Cojedes, Venezuela - Epithelial fraction 12 v2 (version 2) | ecosystem: Host-associated > Birds > Digestive system > Esophagus > Crop | place... | reverse complement strand
GGGGGGGGGGGGGCGAGGATCCGAGCGTGGCTTTGCTTGGTGGGTCAGGGAGTGCTTCAGGTCTGCTACTGCTCTTTGGCTTCCTGCCACGAGGACGTGTGGTTTTTGTGTTTGCAGCATCAGCAGTCCTGTTCTGACTTCCATCATGGCTTCTGAGCTGCAGACAGGTCTAAAAATGGCCAATTTGTTGAATTTAGACAGAAGTTTGCAAGTGCTTTTAGATCTTACTTGTCTGGTGGCCCATGCGGGATGTGTGGTCCAAGTACAGGTGAAAGGGCCGAATCTTGCGCATCGAAGAGCAAACAGAGAGAGAAAAATTTGCAAACTTCTCCCCCCCCAGTCTGTCTCACAGAGGTTTACCGGGGTACAGCTCCTTACGCTGCTGCCCCGAGGGGTGCAAGAAGCCGTGGGGACCCTGCACGTGCACTGAGCCCTCCTGCAAAGCTCAAAGAGCCGACAAGCCCATCACACCAGGATAAATGAGCTAAGCCAGACAAGGCAGGTGTGGAACCCCAGAGTGCATGTCTCATCCAAAACTTTCACTGCGCGGTCATCTCTGCCTGCCAGGGATCCCGAGCTGCGAAGCGGGCTCCCCTGTTCAGCTGAAACATTTTGAAAGAGTGGACATTTCTTTAAACATTATTCTACATTTTTTCGCAGCAGCTAAACCTGGAGACTTCGGCTTGAGCTTGGCGCATCAAAAGGGTCAGCGAGCGCTCCTAGTTTGATGAGAAAACTGGGAAAAGAGGGAACAGTTGGTTCACGCAGCTTGCTCTCACGCACCTTCCCGTGCCGTCTGCTGAGGGCACAGGCACCCAGCGAGAAAGAAACAGAAACCCAGAGGTGATGTGCGGAGATAAACTCCACAACTCATGGAAAGTTATAAAGCAGGTGTGTTTATTACGGCGCCGGGTGCAAGGGGGATCGCTCCTCCTAATTTGCACACCGAGTCACAAAGCATGCACCTATTTATTACAAAGCTTATCTAAGTAGGCTGGACTATTGTAATTATTTCTAGGAATTCATCATCATACTCCGCCCCTCTTTAGCGCTGGCGCAGTGTTGTCTGGTGGTCGTCTGTGGGGGTCTTCTGGATGAAGGCTCATAGTCTTCCTCACTGTGTGCTTTCACCTTTGGCTCAAAATTTCCCACATCAGCAGCCTCGCCTGTCCCTGCTCCTGCTGGCATGCCAACGCCGCGTCGTTTCACTCCTGCTGTCTAGATTCGGGGAGCACAAGCTTGCAGCCCGCAGCGCCTGCTCGGTGCTTGCTGGGTGCATCCAGCTGGTACGGAAGGAGAAGGGCTCAGCTCTTACCTTGCTAGCTACCGAAACGCCCCAGCCGGGTTTCGTTGCTGTATTTATTCTGACTCCACCTGACCAGCAAGAGAAGGAGATGGCACTGACAGGAGAGGGTGCTGACGATTTAGGCAAGGGGTGCGACCCAGGCAGGCTGCGCAGAAGGTGCCCCCCAGCCCTCCGCCCCTGCAGCAAACATCGAAGCCGGGGTCAGAGCGGTGAGCAGCTCGTGCAGAGGATGGAGGGAGAATAAGCAGATCCAGGCTGTGACAGCTAATCTGTATCTCTAAATCCAGCCCTGTAATTATTATTATAAGCTTTCCAAGAGACCATTAGATTTGAAAAATAAATTTGAATTTATAAATGGAGTCCTCCTAGATAAGGTCAGGGCTCCATCCGAGGCATCACTTAATAGCATGACGGACCGATAAGTGTTTGAAAAATCAGCAGAGGGGGCAAAGCTGCGTTGCAACACTTCACGGCCGTCCTCAGCCCTTGCAGCGCGTTTGATTCCGGTTACATCAGCAGTTTCCAGCTGAGTCACAGTTGTGCAGCCTCAATATCTGCCCCGGAGGCCACACACAAACAGCGGGAAAGGAGCTTTCCAACCCAGACTAATAAGGGTATGGAGTCTCTTTTTGGTTCCTCGAGGCCCATCCCCGTTATGCTTCCCCGTCCCGTTCCATGAAAACCCAGCTCCACGCTTACGGCATCAGGCTCAGGACTCCAGACGAAGGAGACGAAGATTCCAGCGAGCGCGTTCGGAACCGGGCTGAGCTGAGGAGCATCGCTGTGGCGAGGGGACGTGCCAGGCAGACACGAAACACGGGATTTGAAGATGAGTTTCCTGATTAATTTTTTAATCCCTTTCCAAATCTTTCAATGCACTTGCTGATGCTCGGTGTTGTCATTCCCCCCCCTCCCTGTCCCCACAGCTTTGTAGTTTACGCAGACTCTGAGTTTTTTCTCCATATGGGACAACTCGCAGGTAATGACAGGGAGTTCTGCGGTCCCGGCTCTGACCTGAAGAAAGTCCCTCAGTCTCTGTGGGGCGGCTCTTCCTTCGGTGCAAGTTGCCTTACACTGCACTGCGTGTTCTCATCTGGGAAACGAGGATGGTATCACCTTTCCTCCTGCCTTTTGTCAAGGCAGAGGACGACCTGTCCCTTCCTAAAGCGCTTCGGACCATGACGTGCTCAGCCAGCCACAACCACGGCCGTGTAATGACCTCCAGACCCATCTCCCCGGTTCATTTACATCCAAGCTGCACACATCAGTTCATTCTCAATTTTTTTTTTTATTTATTTAGAAATAATAAAATAAGACATAATATATAAAAATCTGTACAATCCACGATTTGTGCAGTACATTAGGAAGACTTTGATACAAAAAGGCTGCAAACAGGAAAATAGTAATGGACAACTGTCAGATGCCGAGATTGTTCACCTTGCAACAGCTGCAGGCCAAAAGTCGTTACAAAATCCGTTTCTCGTTGGCTGTGGGATGGCAACTACGCGGCACCCTCCTACTTTACAATGGTCGTGAGCAGCCATAATTTAAAGACATTACAGTACTTCTCAGTTTTACCTTGTAATCCATTATGAAAAAGAAGACCTAAGAGAACAAATAAAACGTCTGGACCCTTTGTCTTTTCCGAGAAGAGCGAGGGCTGAACTAACACCACAGAAGTTTATCATGGCCGGGAGAGAGCATTGTGAAACGCAGCTAACAAGGAGAACTTGCACGGAAGGAACGGAGGAAAGGAGAGATCCATCCCCACCTGCCTCGGAAATGCTTTTTGTCACTGTACGTAGTATTGTGTTGTAGACAATTTGTCTCATTCAAGTATTTTCAGGGAAGGGCAGAAATAACATATTCCCCCCCAGACCCTAAGCAAAATACAGTATAAACCTTCCGTGCGAGCCGGTTGAGCCAACTTTATCCTTGATAAAGAGGCCGAACCGAGTCTGCGGGTAGAACTCAGTCAGTTTAAAGGGCCCCTAATTAAGCATCAGCTTGGCTCCAGACCATCAGAAACTGAAGAAGCGCTGTCAGTCACTCTGTAGTCCTTAATAATAACATTTTTCAAAATGATTGACCCGATTTGCTGCTGTAGAAGTGTGCTACAATAGTCTGTCCCATACCGGGCTTACCACGGCACGTTGAGAAAGAGAGAAATGATGGAGAAGGCGGAAGGGTACCATGGAGTGTACATTGCAGGTCTCTTTCTAGCAGCTTCCCAGAGCCAGAGGCTGAGTGCAATTCTGCAATGTAAGAGTCAGTCGGCAAAGACAAAGGGTTATTAAAAAAAAAAAGGAAAAAGAATGCGGCAGAGAGCGTAATGGATTACCTCAATGCACACCCTCGACAAGACTAGCATTTCTGAAAGCTGGTAATTTTTAAAAATGCCAGTAATTAGAACATGTTTTCAAATTCAAAGTCCATGCTTAAAAATAAATAAAGAGAAGTTCATAGCTTTAGGAATCCTATAAGGCTTGCAAGTGTTTGCTAAAAATCATGCTAACCGGTAGCATCTAGGTACTAGCTAGCCGAGACCGCCGAGCAGAACTTATACTTTTTGTGGCCTTTTCTTTTTCTTCTTCTCCTTGTCCTCCTTTACAGACTTCTATTTACATTTGGCTTTAAATATGAAAATACTTGATAAACTTTATAAAATGTACATTTTAAAAATATTTCTGAAAAACTGACTTGAAAAACAAACAAAAAACACCCCCAAACCTCTGCACCAGAAATGTTAAGGGGGAGGGGATTTTTTTTTTCCCTCTGAATTTCTTTTGCTTTAAAGAAATGAGCTGAATCCTGCGGTCCCCGTCCCCCATCCCTCACCCCTCCCTCAAATATCTCAAGTATCATTTAGTGGGAGCACTGTGCACCTGGGGGATGCTGACCCAGAGAAAAGGTTCCCCTTTCTCCTGCTCAGCCCCCCCTTTCCATCCCTTCCCCATCGCCTTCTCATGCACGCTCTGTTTCACTGAATACTCTTTGGTTTAGTTATTTTCCTTTTGCAAGAATATCACAATAGCAGCACTAGCAGCACTCCGTTGTCTTCACCACTGTTGACCCAGAAACTGCAATCACATCGCCTTTACAAGTTCAGCCTTTCCTTTTTTTGACGTCCCCCCACCCTAGTAACAGCCTTAGTACTCGCACTTCATCATCTGCCCTCTCCAGTCGCCAAATCTACGTTTACAATGTCGAATTTCCACAGTTTCGAACCCCCCCCACTGCAGACACCGTCTTATCGGACACCGTTTCATTGCAGGCATTTCTTTCAGGCAGGGCTGGCAGGGGCCAGAGGCCTTCACAGACACCCATTTGCAGAAGACATTAGACCTAGAACAAGCTGTTTTTTAATGGCATACAGTGATCCAATACTGCAAGAGTTGACTAGGATTATCGTGTCCCCCACCCCCCTTCTTCGCCCGCTCCTCGGGGAGCAGGCGCGAAGCACAGGTTCACTGTCTCCTTGATCTTAAGAGGCACAGAGAATTTAAAGCCTTCTTGGGGAAGGAGCCAAAATACCGCTAGAGCCAGAGCTTTGCTGAAGGTCACAAAATCTGCTCAGAGCTCGGGGACATGTCTCACCCCCTGACCGCCCGGTCAGGGTTTGCTGGGGAGGGGAGGCAGGGGATGGACCTCGCTTTGCAGCCTCAGCCTCCCCACAGAATTCCTCTCCAAGATGGTAAATACACTTTTGCCGACACCCTTATCCTGCTGAACGGAAGTATTTTTTAACAAAAAGCTGCAATCCCTGTGCCATTCCCAAGTGCCGTGCTCTAAAAGCCGTTTTTCTCTTTCCCTCTCCATCACCCTCTCCCTTCCTCTTCGCAAACCTCTTCCCGGGGATTCAGCTATCGCTCGGCTCCTCGGTGCCCGAACGCCCGCTCCAGCAGCATCGAGCAGCAGCTTCGCGTGTCTCGGGCGTCGCGTCCGGGCAGCCGAGGGGCTGGGGTCAGCCGCCTGCGGCACGGAGAGGATGGCTCAGTTTCCAGGAGGCTGGGGCAGCGCCGAGGTCGGGAACGTGGGCACCAACACTTGACCTTCTGCTGCGGCCCGGCTCGCGAGCGACCAGGCAGGACAGACGTCTGCTTGGTTACTTTCCCCCAACTGCCTTTCTCCTTACAAGAAAGGAAGGGAATTTATTTTTTCCCCATAGAAGAGCAGGGGGGGGGAAGGGGAGGAGTCCTACCTCACTTTAGATCCGAGTCTTAAGCTTTTAGAATAAGGTGCAAAATAAAGGTCTTAAAAAGAAAAGGAAAAAAAAAATCAAAACCAAAAAAAATCAAAACCAAAAAAAATGTCTGAGGTTTGAAATTTTTTTTGTTTAAAGCAGCCTGTTCCTTTTTTTTTCTTTTTTTTTTTTTCTTTTTTTTTAAATAAACTCCACTGTGCAAAACTGTGCATTGTCTTTGGTATCCATTTAGGTAGTTTTAACTTAGTACTTTTTCTATGTATATATATATATATAATTTTTCTTTTAGACGGAGAATTAAATTCTCCCCCCAAAAATTATAATTTTGCTGGAGGCTACTGATCGGCCTGATATTACATAATGCCCCTTATGTAACTGGAAAGAGAGAAATCGATTCTAGCTGTCAAACTACTGGCCTCAAAAGGAGTTTAGACTTTCTGGCAACATCGGCCTCTCTGAAGCGATCACGAGCTTTTCAACCCAAAAAGTTCAACACTGACTTTTGTTTCCTTTTAAATTACACAAGAGAAAATAAAAAACTACACTGCAACAAAAATAACCATTTGTGTTCATGTAGTTAGCAGCAGCTTTTTAAAAAATAATTATAATAATAATAATAAGGCAGATTCTTGCCTTTGTTATGCCATTAAAAACATTCTTGTTCCCTAGAGAGAAGCATTCTGGAAAAAGTTGAAAAAAAAATAATAATAACCCAACCAAAGCTTGCCTGCAAGTTCAAGTTTTGTAAAAAAATATATACATAATTTATTCTACAACATATGTGCCTTCTGTTCATACTTAGACATGTTTAGTGCTTTGTGTTTAGAGTTCATTCGCTGTCGTCCCTCCTCTGCGGACAGCCCTAAAACCAGCCCGGGTTTCTCAGGTCTGCTTGCCTTCACACCACTCTTCAACAGTACCGTTGTCTGAAAACTGTTCTGGGCCAACTTCTCAGGTCAACGTGCCTTTGACCGACAGATTTCTTTATTTTTTTGTGTTTTCCTTTCAACCAAAAGAGAGAGGAAGATTTTGTCAGTCATATTTCCGACTCCCGCCGTAGCGGCCGCGGCTCTAGAGGCACCCCTGCTTGGTTGTGGTGGTCCATGTCCGGGTGGGTGTCTGTGCTCATGCTCTCAGGCACCCCAGTGTCAATCTCCTCCTCCTCTTTGCTGGTGAGGGCCACCTCGTTCTCATAGCAAAAGGAGTTTGCATTAGAGAGGATGTATTTCTTTTCTGCTAAGTCTCTGGCACTACAGATGGGTGTGTTGGGCACTTCGTATGTTTTGTGGAACCTTGAGTAGTCCACTTTGTAGTAGTTTTTCTCTTCAAAGAGTACAGGCTCATAGCGGTGGCCCCAGAGGATTTCGTTTGCCAGATATGAGCTACGGCACTGGGTGGTCATGGCAGTAGCTTCCACCATGCCCTCTAATATTACTACAATTTCAAAGTCAGCATTGTCCATGTCTTGTTTGCTCAAGTCATACAAAGGACTGTCTTCATCTATTTCATGTACTATTGTAATTGGGGAGACCAGGAAGATGCGGTCTATCCCGCTGTCAAACCCTACGTTGATGTCTATTTGATCCAAGGGGATGTACTCCCCTTCCGATGTGATCCTGGATTTGAGGAGCTGTGCTCGCACGTGTGCCTCCACCAAGTGGCTTTTCCGCAGGTTTCCAACACGCCACATCAGGCACAGTTTTCCATCTCTCATGGCCACCACGGCATTGTGGCTGAAGATGAGAGTTTCGTTTCTCTTTTTTGGCTTAGCCATCTTTGCCATGACAGCACCAATGATGAAAGCATCAATGATGCAGCCTACTATAGACTGGAAAACCACCATGAAAACTGCGATGGGGCACTCGTCTGTGACACACCTGAAGCCATAGCCGATCGTGGTCTGGGTCTCAATGGAGAACAGAAAGGCTGCGGTGAAGCTGCTCACTTGAGAGACACAAGGTTTGTTATTTTCTTGATTCTCCAGATCACCGTGCAACAGCGCAATCAACCAAAACACACAGCCGAAAAAAAGCCAGGAGAGGATGAAAGTCAGGCAGAAGATAACTAGCATCCACCTCCAGCGGATGTCCACGCAAGTGGTGAAGATGTCTGCGAGGTACCGCTGTCCCTTCTCACCCACGTTAATAAACTGGACGTTGCAGTGGCCATCTTTTTTGACAAAGCGGCTCCTGCATTGCTGTCTGGTGTGTACCTTACTCTTTCCGTTCCCAAAGCCGTTGGCAACGGCCATGGTTGCCAGCTTCATGCCGTCCTCTTCCGAAGACACGATGCTGTAGCGGTTGGTTCGCACGCTGCCCATCACTACTGCTGTGGACTGAGGTGCTTCTGCTTTAGAAAACAGTCTAAGTTTCTGCAAAACCCTTTGGAGAAACAGTTTTGAAAGTTCTAGAGGAACACACACACACAGAAAAACCGGGGAGAGGCCGGAGTCCCCAAGAGCCCTTGGATCAACCAAGGACAGTCTTCTGGCATGCAGAGTGAGCTTAGCAAGTAACCGTCATAGAGAGGGCATGGTCTGCAAAAGAAAGAGAAATGTCGTATTAGATCTTGGAGGAAAAGAATAAGGAATCAAACCTGAAAGTATCAAGTAAAATGACTCCTGTGGACCTGCAGGAAGTTTCCTGATTCTTAGCGACAGCCGTTTCTGGAACGCACAACGTGTGCAGCGGCATTGACAGAAGCGACACCGTGACTACAAAGCTGGCATCACTCTTCCCGAGTGACAGCCCTGAAGCGGTCACGTCACGCAAGCCTCTAAGCAATACTCACTTTAAAGCTGGACATGCAAAGAATCTACTATTTACAACGGTGCTTTCTGTTTATTTTGAAACAAACAATTAGCGTTAACGTCCACCTGTTCAAACGCAAACACTGAGGCAGTTTTCAGTGAGATACAATGTGCCTCCGGCACTGCTTTACCTACGACAAACAAGGGAGTGTGCAAAAGGGAAGACGACGTGTACTGAGAAACGCAATAAACTCGGAAAATGCAAACATCAGTGATTTCCATGAACTTACATTGCATATAACTTTTTTTTTTTTTAATTAAGCTAAAAAAAGGCATTGTGTACGCTCTGCAGATGGCAGGAATAAGGGCTGCATTTGTTCCTCTTCAGCTCATAAACTGATTGAGATCCATGCGGTTTTTACCCTCGCATCAGGCTTCAGTTGTATGAAGCAAACTAAACCTTGTAACGACCCTCCTCTGGTCCTGCTAACGCAACTAGCCAAAGGCTGTGGTGGAGCAGGACCGGCCGGGCGTCTTCCTAACACCTTTGGTAGCAAGAACCAGCACCTTCCCCTCGGGAGCCCGACGCAGCCGGTTCCACCTCCAGCAGGTAACGGGTCTGAGTGTCCTCTGGGTCTTAAACATCAGCAACTAAGGCTCAGCAGAGAAGCTACAAAACCTTCCTTCCGAGGGTAGAAGCCACCAAACTTGTTTCAGGGAGGTCTGGCTTAGACCCAGGTTTAGCTTTTAATAAGTATGTCATCCATTAAGTCATGTACTGTATATCAGGAAATGTAATTGAAATACTGCAGGGGAGAAGAGATGCATTAATGCAACTGCTCCATCCTCACACGCGCCCTATGGAGGACATCAAACTAAAGCCCAGTGAGGAGGAAAGTCTGCTGTCCGTTTGTCACGGGAGAGGGGACTACCGTTTACAGTAGTGGGGGATTAAATCACGATGCTCTTCGTAAATCAATGTTATCAAAACTCATCCGAGTTTCTCCAAAACCCAACAAAACTGCAGCCGTCAAGGAGCACAGCCGCTGGCCACGAAGCGGCTGCGGTACTCGGTGGCCCATCCTCTGATACGTATCTGACAACAGCTGCAGAGAAGAGTCCATCTGCTTTCCCAAAAGCAGCCCCTAAAGCCCTGCAGAGGTGTTCCAAAAACTTGCGGGATCTCAAGCAGTTGCTCAGTCCTCCCACATCCCTCAACCACACCGCGAGGGCTTTAGGGCAGCAAACACTCATTGGGAGAAGAGCAGGTGACAAACAGACAACGCTGCGGTGCTGGCAGTTGCACGCAGGCTGGTTCTCCCTCTAGAATCTCGCCAGGGTTTACTTCTACCTTCTCTTTTTCCCTCACTTCTGTTTGTTGTGCAAGAATGCGTCCCAACGCCTACTTGCCGAGATTAGTCACCCATGACTTCAGCGGAGTACAAGACATTTTGGCAGCTCTTGGCGGGTTCGGTAATGCCCGGCTTTGAGTACGGCTCTCAGCAACTTAGGCTCACGGGACAGTCTAGCTACCTTATCTGAATGCCTTGCAGAGGCTGTGCAAGGATTCACTTTTTCCCCCCTCACACCTTTCTAATCATGGGGTTTCTCATTCCTGTCAGGACAGCATTCTCAAAAATACAAAGGAATTCTTTTAATGCTCACTTAAATTATTTTTTTGGGCTGAGAAATACTTGTACTAGAAACCTGAACAGAGGGGAAAAGTGAGATTGCTGTTAACACATTCCACACAAAAAACTTCTTGAAAAACCATTGCATTGATCTGCAAATCGATCACTTTTATAAACCGCATCCTATAATCACAGTCATGTTTGACTTCCACATTCAGCGTCTGTTTTGCTCCCCAAGCTGATGGAAACACACAGCCTAGGAAACTGTTTATTTTGAAAGCTTTTCTTTTTTTTGTTTTTTTTCTTTTTCCCCCTGCATTACCTCTTGGATTTTATAGGAAAATTTGTGGTGGAGGGAAAGACAAGCTGTAAAGTCTCAAGTGCCTGAATATGCAGCTCCCCTCACAAAAGCCTTGACCTGAGGGCGTTTGTCTGAAACCCACGAATCTCTGAAATCCTAATGCCAGCTTCCTGTGGCGAGCTGACTGCTTTTAGAAGTTTGGGACCCAAATCAGGTACCACACACTGTGAAATTCCTACTCGGAATGGCTGAGCACCTTCTGCCTCCTGCACCTCACACAGGGTTTCTGCTCCACAGCCGCACGCTGTCACGCTCTGCCCTGGGGACCGAACCTGCACCAGTCTGCCTCTAACAACCCCTAAACTCGGGGTGCCTGGGGGCACCCTGTGCCGCCTTTACAGACTGCTTGAAGTTGATACAACAACGCTCTGGCACGCTCCACCGCGCCATCGCTGTCTTCTTTGGTAGCACAACTTGCCTCTCTTCCTCGGGAGCGCTGGGAGTGGGGAGGATGCCGGGATGGGAGCACGGCCAGTGCTGTGCGCAGGGACCGGCCGGCACAACGCAGCGTGAAACGCCCGGCAGATCCGCTACCCGACCAGTGCTCACCGGGACCTGCGCAATGAGTTTCAGTGGAGGTTCCCCCAAAATCCCAGAAACAATCAAACTATGACGGAAATCTAATCATACTTTTTTTTTTTTTGCTAATCCACCTGCTGCCCAAAGGCAAAACAAGTTTGCTGCCCCCGCACCCCCCATTATCAGTTGTTGGTGGCACCAACGATGCCAAGCTAGCGTGGCACCAGCCCTGCAATCCTCGCCAGACAAAGCAGCCAACCCAGAACCCGCAAACCGACCCAAATCTTTGTATAATTGGGCCCAACGCACTGCAGCCAAACACACACACACAGAGCTGTAAATCCAATCATCACTAGGTGTGTCGTTATTATTAATTCAGGCTCCCTTTCCTCCTGGAAGAGCACACAAGACTAGAGCAATGCAGCTTGTAATTACCAGCACCAGCACCGACGCAGCATTACCGGGGAGGGATGAGCTGGGATGTGATGGGAGAGCCCCAGGCTTGCTCTGCTGTAAGGAGATGCTTGGAGGAGCCGAGAAAAAGGGGGCTGTGCTGCATCTACAGTGTTTCTGAACTGATGTTTGTGCAAATGCGGCGACGAGGAGCCCAAACCCTCACTTTCCCCTTAGCAAGCATCCCCCCTCAAGACCTCCCCCCC
>Ga0065711_1049192_pt1 | contig 11429 bp, 12 predicted proteins | sample Hoacrofraction12_FD_59098 | JGI IMG/M metagenome (GOLD analysis project Ga0065711, IMG submission 59098) | Hoatzin crop microbial communities from Cojedes, Venezuela - Epithelial fraction 12 v2 (version 2) | ecosystem: Host-associated > Birds > Digestive system > Esophagus > Crop | place... | reverse complement strand
CCCAACCCATATATAGGCAAAACTACTGCAACTCGTTGTGATTGGTGCAGAGCTGCATCTCGAAGTGAAAACAGTGCTGTGGCAGGAAACAACAACGTGGCAGGAAGGAAGTGACAGTGTGGCAGGAAACGGTGATGTTCCCCCTGCTCCAGTGTCCCGAGCTCATCGCTTTGCCTTCCCAGCAGGGTTCCGTATCACCCGCTCCCAAGGCTCACTTCCGGATCGGAACCTGGGTTGCTCAACGCACCAAACTATGTCCCCTCTCATCCAGCCAGGACTCCACAGATTAAGCCTGTAATTTGTAACAATTCTGATTTGTAGGACAGACTTCCCCTCACTACCAAGGGTGGGAGAAACACCATATTGTAACTTAATGCTGCAGAGAGTAGCATTTCTGTACTCAGAGCTCTCCTACATGTCATCCATTTTGTTGGACTGATTGGGTTGTTTTCACTTTAAGTGAAGATATAAGCATGACTTGTCTATCCACAACAGTGAATGGGGTTTACCCAATTCTAATTTGGTCAATAAAGAGTCAATCTACTCCTTCCTGCCCAACCTGAATCAACAAATAAATGAGTTTACGTCCCATTTAATTACAGGTAAGTCACTGGCTTATTGGCAGAAGAAAATGCTGTATGGTTTCTCCTGCTTTTAATTCTCTAACACTATAAAATAAACACATACATATAAAACAGAGCTGAGAGGGAAAAATGAATGACTTACTCCCTGGACTTGCAGAGAAAACAAGTTCACACAGAACCTGCATCTGCATTCACTACATGGGAAGACATAGACAAGGCTCTTACTCATCTATAAATCAGCTTGCAGACTTGCTTCTCCTCCATCTTGTAGGCACTAGTTGGTGCCGTTCATCCTGTGGTGTCATGTTGTGACCACGGGAGCACTGGACGTGGGGCTCCCCTGCCCAGATGTGGTTACACACTGCAGCTCTGCACAGAAAAAAGGACGTGCCAGGTGCTCAGCGTCCCAAGGACAGAAGCATCTCATACCCTCTGTACCAATCACAGGGTGACAAGAATCTCTGCAGCTCCCATCTCATCACTGTCTGATGTGCAGCAGAGCTGTGTGCTGTGCTGAGCTGGCTGCTGGCTTGAGCAGCGTGCAAGATGTGTTCTGCACATAGCACGGGATCCTGCACAGTCTAACCCAACATCCTCAGCCTCCATTCACCGTGATGCAGCCATTAATCCTGAAGCCTAATGATGGCCACAAACCTGGCAATTATTAAATTAATCATTCCAAAACAAACAAATGCATTTAAACTCAGTATCACAACAGTTTCTCTCATAATACAGCCATCACTGTGTTTGCGACTTACAAAATGCTAGTGTTACAGTTGCTTATTACAGACATACTGCGGTTTATTTCAGTATTGCCACTATTTTGCAAAAATACTTTCTGTCTCTTGGAAAGTTTTTCAGCCAGTCTGATGACAATGATAATTTTTTTAGGGCAAATCAAGCAAGTCAAAACAACAAATAAATACAGATACATGTTTTATGACAAAAAATCCTAAAAGAATATAGATAGATAGAATATAATAGAATATAGATAATACAGAATAACATAAACTTTGCAAGCTAGTTTTTAAATTTTATGGCAAATTGATTGTTATCCAGAGAAACTTTGTAAGGGTTCTACTTCCTAGCTGTGACGTGCATGATCTTTCACTTTTATCAACATAACTTTTTAAATCTGTTGAGAAAATGGATGTTTCTATGGTCTGAGCACTCACACACATATTTCTTCATGCTTCTGATCAGTTTTAGACACTTATACCACAGACCCAGTGTAAAGAATCCATTTCAAGCTGTGTACAGAAGCGAAGGACATCACAGTACTAGAACAAGACATACCTCTTCATCATTGTAAGAGAAGCCAAGACAATGCTACATGCTAATGAATTTGTGAGTGTTACTGAATTCCTTAATTACTAATCTGGGACTGTATACCCCAAACTGATTATTTCTCCACCCAGTCTAGAACACGTAACTCCTTGCAGCAGCAGTTGACAATTCTAAATGGGGCCCCAAGAAATCAAAGGAAGAGCTTAAATGGAGCAAATCTGGGTGTCAGCTGAGTTCCTACTTAATATCTATTACAACTACTAGGCCCCAGACTGCAGGCCAGGAACATTATGGTGCTGCAAAACATGACATTTTCTCCAGCTATGCCTGAGTCCCTCTGGGCTGTTTCGAAACCACCCTGGGACATGATGGAAGGAACATGCATTTGTCCTCTTCCTAGTCAAGGTAGGAGGACCACAGCCCTCTGGGACCACAGGAAGGGCAAAACATGTCCTCAAACTCCTGTCTTATGCTTCTGGAGTACACTAGCAGGATGCTGAAGTCACCTGGAATGGAGTTCTTCAGCCTGTTCCCAAAGATACCCAGCTACAGGACTTTCCATTGGCAGCAACCCTCCATGGACTCCAAAGGGGGTTATTCGCCATTGAGTGGCCAGAGAGCTTTCACAGGGGCTTGTGTAAGTCCTCAGATCCAGTTCCATGCTCTGTTATCTAATCCTGAAATTTTTCTGAACTTTTAAAGCCAGTTTTTCATAATTTTTAGGTCTTCTTAACAAAAAGCTTAAAATATTTGTGTTTTGCTTTTTATAAGTACTAGACCTCTGCAGTACTCTTGACCTGTGAGACTCAGAAAAGCCTGCAGCTCTGAAAACTAGTCCAAAAGGTAGCCAAAAATCAGGCACCCAAAAATGATGGGTTGCTTTGGAGAGTTTAGGTTTGTTCTCTTTTTGGAGAAGGGAGATAATATCCATGGTGTCAGGTAATACAATAAATTGTTTTGAGATCTTTGTGTAGAAGATGCTAGAACCATGAAACCTTTTAGACTGGAGTAGAGGTTGGGACTCTATAAACACCCTTTTGGATAGTGAAACCATTAACTAACTGGAACCATTCTAGGCTGAGAACCAAGTAGTTCCTATTAAAGCTCCACTGACAGGACTCACTGTATTATCTCTCTTTAGAGCATAAGAAGCAGACTTTTATCCGAAGTCCATTAATAGAGTTAGTCAATGCTGCCCTAGAGACACCCTGCAAATGCTCTGAGAGGAGCCAGCTCTTCGTAGTGCACACAAAAGACAACATTGCCTGCAATGTTTCATAGAAGTGAAAACACAAAGGACATCAGCTTAGATAACCCGTCTCTCCTCAGCGAAGGTAGCCAGGTAGCCCCTCAAGGGATTTAGAAAAGGAAACACCTGTCAGGACTCAAGCAGCCATCATCAAACCCCAACGATCTTGACCTCACCCACTATACAGATCGTCTTCACGTGCAACACAGTCAACAGGGTGAGGAAAATCGGTGCCTGAGAAACCCTTGTTTCTGCCTCTGTCTAGGTTTGGCATTTCAGTGCTAGCAATAATATTAGAAAGTTTTTTTCCCCTTCTACCATCACAGCATGATATATGCTTTCACCAGCACACTAAGGTTTATGAACTATAAACTGCTCTTTAGCAAACCCTCTATCTAGAGTTGAAAACTTTGAATGAAATATTGGCAGTGTTCTGCATCTGTGTCCAGCAACAGGGAAAAGTAAAAGCTATGAAGTAGCACAGACCTATGCAAAATCATGTGCTACTGCTTTTTGGGTTGCACAGTGATTTTTGCAACTGCTCTACAGTGTCACTTTCTGCATAGAGTTTTCTTTGCAACAATGTTAACAATTGACCCAGGGCTAGACATTATCTGCAGGGTGTTAACTCATGTTTTGGTTCACATGCAGTGCCAAAAAAAGAGGAAAAAATAATCTGCTTCTTTGTAATCTTACATAAAAAATGTTGAGATTCAAAACGGCTGAACTTCATAGCAGATCCTCTACAAGAACCAACTGTACTTGACCAGTGCTACCTAGTGAACAACCTCCTGTTTGTATCGTGCTATGAAGTATAATTCAGGATTGTACTATGACCAGCACCTGGCTGATCAGAAGCTGGTGGTATTGTGACAGGCCACAGATAATCCTGTCCCCATATATTTGTAGAGATACTAGAATTTAATTAATTTTTTTCACTTATTCAGTTAGCAAAACCAATTACAGTCATAGGATTTGTTGGTTGTACCAGGTAAAGGCTCAAAGCAAAGTTCAGTCCTGAATCTTTGGAAGTCTAGAGAGAAAAAGGCAAAAAAACCATAGCTTTGGAGAATGAACCTACCTTTGAGACCATCTCCTACTCTATGTAAAAAGAAAGCATGCGTTTACTCCTGCTGGCAGCAGAAAGGCAAGTTGCAAAGATAATATAGGTAAAAGAACAAAACCAGTAGTGTCCTGGAGGCTACTAGCAAAAAAAGCTATCTGTATCTGCTACACTTGTTGTGTGAAGTTGACTGGGGGAAAGAGGTAGTTAGAACAAACGTCCCCAGAATCTTCAAGTATGTGCTATTTGGTGTTACTGGGATCACGTCTTCTTCTCAGCTTCTGCCTAAATGCCTGTATAATGCAGAACCTGGACACCATTCTTCTATCCTTTCTCTTGGAAATGCTCAAGACTTGGCAGACAGCTGTTGCAGAGAAGCAATGTAACAAGCACATCTCTCCCTGTCTGCCATGTGAAACAAGAGGGAAATCAAACCAGTCCATCTGTGCAGGATGCAACTGACACCTGACTTCTATGTGGTATCAATCCTGCATCCCCATTTCCTCTCTGCAAGTTCACAGCCACTTACACAATATATGTTTGTACAAAAATGTAGCAGTGTCCTGCTTGAGCTGGGGAAAACAACGGCAGCAAGTTGGCAGTAGCCTTGCTGAGTGTTTGCCACCCAGCTGCTTCTTCCTGAGGTGGCAGGGACCTTCTCACACCTCACTCAGGTCATGGGCAGGAAAGAAAACAGGGCAACTGGAGGAGCTGTAGGGTTAAGGTGGAAGATGGTGTGCCTCTCCTCTTGTTCCTAACTCATGAGGGTCCTGTCTTGATGGCTCTCCTTTTTCAGGGAAGTGAGGCCCTTTGTGAAACTTCTGAGAAATTTCTCTGAGCATATGTGAGGGGACAGCTTCTGCCTTACATGGAGGAATGAGGTGCCTTGGTGATGTGTGATGCCAGAGTGCTTATACGCTGCTTATGAAGCAAGGAAGATTTAACTGCTTTTGGAGCTGCTTTGTTGTGTTTAGTTTCTTAGTTAAGCTTCCCTAGAACAAGAGACACCATGAGAGGATGTACTGTCCCCTGTCCGCAACTCATTTCCTGCTGCCAAGATGCCCCAAGGAGCTGAGACACCCAGGAGGACAGGCACTTCCAGCGAGGTGGAAGAAAACATCTTCCCAGTGATCCGAACTGTTAGTGTTCAGAAACTGGTTCTGACCTCCCCGCAAGCTGTTTGTGTATGTGCTGTGGGGAAGACTTTCCCTGCTTCCTTCCAGCTTTATAATCCCATGGGACTGTTAATAAAAAGAAGTCACAGCACAGGACAGGCAGTTGTTGTGGTGAGACACTGCAAAAAGCTTCCCCAAAACACAATATTTATCACAGATAATAAAGTGGCAGTTGTAATTAAGAAGGTGCGACATTGTTCTTTTGCAGTGCCATCAGTTTTGCACCTCACCACTTTCTATACTTGTTTCTGGGCTGCACAAGCTGGTGTGACTTGTTGTTTCCTTAGGGGGATTGTTTTGCTTTCCACCAGAAATACCAGACATCGCTGATTCTCTTTTACCGCTAAAGGGATGGCTCTGCTTGAGGGAAGCCTGGTACTGAAGGGCGATCCTCAGAGCCTCCTGTCTTGCTGAGGAGCTTCCTCCACACACTTGTATGGACACACCATCCTCCTCCTTCCCTGGCTGCCTTCCTTCTGCACCCAGAGTCTGTTGTTACACCCCAAAGAACAACAGGATGTCACCCATAGATAGGGCATTACCCTAAAGATGGGACGTCTTCATAAATCCCCTCCAGACCAGGCTTAGCCCAGGTTGCCCTGCTAAGCTGACCATGGTCTTGCCCTGGCCTCTCTGCATGAGTATCACTGGGGTTGATAGGTTTTGGGGTGGGTTTTTTCTGCCCTCCCTGAAATAATCCAGTGATTATAGAGAATGGCAGCAGAATGGCAACTGTGATGAGACTGATCATGCTGGGCTGGGTACAAATGCAAGCTGTCAGTCCAGCTAGAGCATTGAGGCAGGAAGACATGATGGCTGTGGATTTGGAGCGCCTTTGGGGCATGTATTTTATCATAGAATAGAATCCTATTTGTGTGTGAAAGGCATGAAAGAAAACAGTTATTGACTAAAAAGACCAGCCAGAAGTTCTGAGTGAGGCCTCCACCTTTGTTTTATCCATCTTCATTATGGTAATGCCTGCAGGATTCAACCTTTCTGCTGGGAGTGGAGCCAAGTAAGGAACCTCACCCGTCCCTTCTGGAACAATTTAGAGAGGTCTCTCCTCAGCAATACACCTTGGCCAATGGCTACTCTACAAAAGGTGGGACAAGCCTGGCTTTCATCCCTTGCTTGTGCCAGGGCTCCCTTAGGCTAAAGACAGTTGCTCTATTTTGCCTACCCCCTTGAGGCATGTCTCTGGATGGGGGGAACAAGGGAGGAATCTGCCAGTCTCCATTCACATGGCTGGGCGAAGCGGGCCACAAGACCCCTTCCTGTAGGCCACTGAACGAGAAAGAAAAATATCTTCCAACTGCTTTTGCTCATTCACTGCTTCTGAGCAAGACATTTTTCTCCCTAGGGCATGAAGGAGGTTGGGCATATTCTTCAGAGAGCCCGACCCCATGTCAAGCACAAGGAAGGTGGCTCTTTCCCAACATTGTCTCCCTCTTCACAGCTAAATTCAAGGGCAGATTTACTGATTTTCTTCAGCCACTGAGGATGTGGGAGGCTGCCTTGGAGAGCAGGCTTGTCTCTGTAGGCCCAGTAAGACACATAGCCTCACGCTGGCTCTCCCTGCTTCAAGCCCTGTGGAGCCGCTGCCATCCCTGCCTTTCAGGCTTTGGACTGAGCAGCTCCAGTGGCCACATAGTGAATGACTCAAATGGTCTTCATCAGCAGGTGTTAAATCTCTCCATTTTGCTTTCCAGGAAGGAGGAGGAGACCAATTTATTCATTTTTCTGGGGTGGCAGAGGACAGAAACAAACTGTAAAAAGGAACAGTATATTCTCTGGCATTATTCAAATCCTGAGGCTTAATGGATGCAATCTGCCCTTCCAGTATTTCAGCCCTCTCATGACTGATATTTTAATTTGCATCTAATTACAAATAACGTGTGCACCATTTAACTTTCTAAGGGAACTCTGACAAGCTGACATGTGAGATGCTCCTCATAGCTTAATGATAAACGGGTTGCAGAAAGCTACTGCAACTCTGTGTGTGTATGTGTGTTTGTATCATTGCTTCTCAGAGAGGTCCGACTGCTCATCTTTGTCATATGTTCCATGCTGCAAACTGCTTGGGGAGACTTTTGTTTTGCTGAAGCAGTGATAGAAGGGGAAAGGAGAGAGTGAGAAGTCCATTTTTTTGAAAGGAACATCACGCAAATACTCCCCACTGCGGTGCTGCAGTCCTGAGCAAAGGATTAGTTTTATTACTAATATTCCCTTTTATTACAATGATGATTAGAGGTATCAATACTTTTACCAGGCATGGCGTAAATGTCATAAATCACCTCTCCCCACCCCTTATATTACTAGTAATCTAACAACAGCCTGATGTCAGCAGATCTAAAACCATCAAGTGGCTGGGAATTTATCATCCTAGACAGGAAGACACATATCACTGATCGCTTCCCCCTCACATGATCAAGCCTTTAGCTCAGTCTCCTATGCAGTGACTTTTCCCTTTAAAAAACAGAGCAAACCAAAGGACTACACCATGACCTAGGATCCCAGCGGACCTGGGACTCTCAGTAAGGAGCATAGCCTTGTCCCTGGAAAACTTGGAGCAAATGGCATCTTGCAGCCAGGCAGCCTTCATCCCTGGGTGGGTTCATCGCTCTGTTAAGAGCTGCGTGTCCTGCCAGCCCAGCCTTTTTAATGCCTTTACTAAACAAATTCCAAAAGGATGCTGTCAGGACACCACATTCAGCACTGTTAAGATTTTTTTTCTAATTACTTCACTTCTATTGTTTTAATGGTATTTTCTATTTCTGCTAGTATTTTTGCTGAGAAGTGGTGACACCAATGGAGGGATGCACCTGTAAACTTGCATACTTCACTCCCGGCTAAGGCCAAGACAATACCCTTTCCTTATCTCAGACAGCGGTTGAACTAATGGTGATGTCAGTCAATGACTCCTGAATTTTTTGATTCTTACCCAGCTCAGTCACCAGGGATTCAAACTGGTCATATGGTCCACAGCTTTTCCAGATTCTTAGTGTGCCATGCTGATATGGAATCATAGAATCATTAAGGTTGGAAAAGACCTCTAAGATCATCAAGTCCAACCATCAACCCAACGCCACCATGCCTACTAAACCATGTCCTGAAGTGCCACATCTACACATTCTTTTGAACACCTCCAGGGATGGTGACTCAACCACTTCTCTGGGCAGCCTATTCCAATGCTTGGCCACTCTTTCAGTAATGAAATTTTTCCTAATATCCAATCTAAATCTCCCCTGACAGAGCTTGAGGCCATTGCCTCTCATCCTATCACTAGTTACTTGGGACAAGAGACCAACACCTGCCTCACTACAACCTCCTTTCAGGTAGTTGTGGAGAGCAATAAGGTCCCCCCTTAGCCTCCTCTTCTCCAGACTAAACAACCCCAGTTCCCTCAGCCGCTCCTTGTAAGACTTGTTCTGTAGACCCCTCACCAGCCTTGTTGCCCTTCTCTGGACATGCTCCAGCAGCTCAATGTCCTTCTTGTAGTGAGGAGCCCAAAACTGAACACATTACTCGAGGTCTGGTTTCACCAGTGCCGAGTACAGGGGCACGATCACTTCCCTATTCCTGCTGGCCACACTATTCCTGATACAAGCCAGGATGCCACTGGCCTTGGCTACCTGGGCACACTGCTGGCTCATGTTCAGCTGGCTGTCAACCAGCACCCCCAGGTCCTTTTCCGTCAGGCAGCTTTCCAGCCACTCTTCCCCAAGCCTGCAGTGTTGCGCATGGTTGTTTTGACACAAGTGCAGGACCCAGCATTTGGCCTTGCTAAACCTCATACAGTTGAACTTGGCCCATCAATCCAGCCTGTCCAGATCCCTCTGTAGAGCCTTCCTAGCCTTGAGCAGATCAACATTCCCACCCAACTTGGTGCCATCTGCAAACTGACTGAGGGAGCACTCAATGCCCTCATCCAGATCATTGATAAAGATGTTAAACAAGACTGGCCCCAAAACTGAACCCTGGGAACACTGCTTGTCACTGGCTGCCAACTGGATTTAACTCTGTTCACCAAAACTCTCTGGGCTCAGCCATCTAGCCAGTTTTTTACCCAGCAAAGTAAAAAAAAACCTGTCTAAGCCATGAGCCACCAGCTTCTCTAGGAGAATGCTGTGGGACATAGAATCAAAGGCTTTACTAAAGTCCAGGTAGACAACATCCACAGCCTTTCTCTCATCCTCTAGGTGGGTCATGTGGTCATAGAAAGAGATTGGTTGGTCAAGCAGGACCTGCCTTTCATGAACCCAGGCTGGCTGGGCGTGATCCCCTGGTTATCCTTCACATGCCCAGTGAGCACACTCAAGGTGATCCACTCCATAACCTTCCCCAGCACTGAGGTCAGGCTGACAGGCCTGTGGTTCCCAGGATCCTCCTTACAGCCCTTCTTGTAGATGCGTGTCACATTGGCAAGCATACTGTCTATTTGAGATTATATATATCATATATAAAAAAATATTAATATATATGAGTATGATTCACTCTCACAAGCAGCCAATTTCCTAGTCCTCCAGTAAAAACCCCCATAAGCCTCAGTTCTTTCCCTGCCTTATATAATGCAAATTTTAGCCTCTGGGGAGCTGGTAGCCCCAAATTCTGGGGAAAAAAACTAATTAAACAAGCTGCATTTCAGCCACTCAGGGCTTGTAACAAAAGGCAACAGCTGTGTGAGAATTATTCCTATTCTCAGTGCTGAAGTCAGTGAACTGAGAAAAACTTTGTGCATCCCCCATTCCCTCCCCATGCAGGTGGCTTGCACAGTGCACACCACCACATGGATGTCATTTTTTGACCATGCTGGAGCACAACGAGCAAGGGGGACTGAAGCTGCCTTTCTGACAAGCCAGAAAACATGCATCATCCTCAAATGACTCTATCCCCCTCCTAAGAGGTCAGCTCACCACCACCAAAAAAAAAGAGCCAAATCTGATGGTGCATTTCCACAGCCTTCTGGAGATCCTTTGCTCTCCCCCTTTAACAAAGTGGATGTGCTCCTTTGGGTGATGGGGAAGGCTTTAATGGTGTGGGACTCAGCCCCACCATTTTGTGAGATGCCTCAGAAAATTTGCTGCCATTTTGGGTCTCCCCTGGCACCCCAGCCTGGCTGCAAGGGAAGGCTTTCTGCTGCCTGATTGGCCATGACTGGCTAGCAACTGGTGAACCACTGACCAGACAAGAACTGTCACAAACTTCAAGGAGACAAGACCCACCAGATGCAGCCAAGAGACCACACCATAGAAACCCACGTGTACCAAGATGATTGGTGGAAAAGCGACGGGTACAAAATGAGTGGTGCAAACTGACCACAGCAGATTGCCTCAGATGGATATAAAAGGACCCTCTGAGGGACTGTGGGTGTGCACCCACCACCGACTGCTGAGGACCATCAACAAAGGACCCATGGGATCCAGGGTGATGACTATCCCTCTTTCATTTCCCAGTGCTAACCTATCTCTCTTTCTCTTCTGTCTTTCCTCTTTTTTTCCTTCCTTCCTTCTTCACCTTCTTTGCGCCATTTTTGTTAAACCGTTACTTCTAGAGCCATAGTAAATAAATTCATGAGGTTGGTTGGTTACTGTTCGCGTGGGTTATGGAAACGTTGTAACGATGTGACCCCAATATGAGTATGATCGTTCACCTTCATTAGTCAGCAAAACAAGGTTTATATAGCAAAGCAATTACAGCATCTGATTGGTTAGACCCCTGATCCATATATAGGCAAAACTACAGCAACTCGTTGTGATTGGTGCAGAGCTGCATCTTGATGTGAAAACAGTGCTGTGGCAGGAAACAACAGCGTGGCAAGAAGGAAGTGATAGTGTGGCAGGAAACGGTGATGTGACGTTCTCCCTGCTCCAGTGTCCCGAGCTCATCGCTCTGCCTTCCCAGCAGGGTTCCGTGTCAGCGGCTCCCAAGGCTCACTTCCGGATTGGAACCTGGGTTGCTCAACGGCACCAAGCTATGTCCCCTCTCATCCAGCCAGGACTCCACAATTCCCCCTTCTTGTTTTTGAGCAAGCCAGGTATGCTTCGTCATCTTGGAGAGAGCCTTTTTAAGAC
>Ga0065711_1049191_pt1 | contig 11429 bp, 9 predicted proteins | sample Hoacrofraction12_FD_59098 | JGI IMG/M metagenome (GOLD analysis project Ga0065711, IMG submission 59098) | Hoatzin crop microbial communities from Cojedes, Venezuela - Epithelial fraction 12 v2 (version 2) | ecosystem: Host-associated > Birds > Digestive system > Esophagus > Crop | place... | reverse complement strand
TGATATTGAATTTCTAGCATGTCTGGCACGGCAGCACTCAGTGGTGGTGTGACTTCATTCAGGCCACGGTAGTCTATTGTCAGTCTCCACTCTCCAATAGATTTTCTCACTGGCCATATGGGACTATTAAAGGGTGAGCTATTTTTGCTGATCACTCCTTGAAACTGCAGCTGGCGGATCAGCTGATGAATGGGGGTAAGGGAGTCTCGGTTAGTTCGATATTGTCGCCAGTGCACCATTGTGGTCGTGATTGGCACATGTTTTTCCTCAACCCTCAACAACCCCACAATGGAAGGATCATTCGAGAGACGAGGCAAAATGGACAGCTGTTTAATTTCTTCTATCTTCAAAGCAGCTATACCAAAAGCTCCCTGATACCCCTTTGGGTCCTTGAAATACCCTCTGCTGCTTCTGCCACTCCTTTCCAGTGAGGCTCACTTCAGCCTCCAATACACTCAGCTCTTGGGACCCCACTGTCACTCTTGAAATACAAATGGACTCTGACCCTTTGAAATCTGATGGCATTAAAGTACACTGTGCACCAGTTTCCACTAGAGCTTTATACTCTTGTGGATCTGACGTGCCAGGCCACCGAATCCACACCGTCCAATAAACCCGGTTTTCCCTTTCCTCCACCTGGCTAGAGGCAGGGCCCCTCTAATCCTCGTCAGAGAATTTGCTGCTCACCTGCTGTAAAAATGACTTGGAGGTCCCTTCCAGAGGATCGGAACCAGGATCAAACTGTCTACCTGGTCTGGAGAGCTGGTTGCTGGAAACTGCAGTGGCATTTTTCCTAACAGAATCACCTTTTGTGATTGTTTTACCTTGCAGCTCACACACATGTGCCTCTAGACTTGAGGTAGGTTTTCCATTTGAGGTAGGTTTTCCATCGACTTCCTCATGTCCTCTCCGTGGTCACGCAAGTAAAACCACAGGGTGCCCCGTGGTGTGTAGCATTTGTGCTCTCTCTCCTGAGCAAGGAAACACTTGCCCCTAATAGGTGAGATGCTGGCCTGTACAGTTGGGAAGTAGGACATACTCTCTTCAAGTCGCTGGACCAGTTTCTTCACAGCTGAGACAAGGAAGGAAGAGAGACTTTCCTCATATTGCCGGAGTCTGACAACCACCTCATCCAATCTTGGTGCCTCCTTACCTTTCCAGTTTACTATTGCCAGTGAGTTGGCATATGAGGAGGGTGAGCTCCGCACAAACTTCCTCCACATAGATGCTGTGCACTGAACTTCATCTGGGTCTGTGGGTAACTGGTCATCGTCTGGTTCACAGTAAACCAGCTCCCGCACAGCTAATTCTCTCAAGTACTGAATACCCCTTTCCAGATTGGTCCACTTTCCAGGATAACATACAAGATCCTCACTGAAGGGGTACCTCTCCCACACGCCTGAGAGAAGTCTCCTCCAGAGGCTGAGGACTTGTTCCTTTTTCCCAATGGTCTTGTCAATGCCCCCTTCCCTGACCAGGGATCCCAGCTGCTTGGCTTCCTTGCCCTCTAATTCCAAGGTACTGGCCCCGTTATCCCAGCACCGCAGCAGCCAGGTGACAATGTGCTCGCCTGGGTGGCGGCTGAAAGCTTTCCACATGTCTCACAGCTCGCTCAGGGACAGGGACCGGGTGATGATCTCTGTCTCTATCTCCTGCAATGACCCTGGCTCATTGTTATCCTTCCCAGAGAGATCTGATTTCTTTGTGTTTTTCTTTAGTTTTACAGGGGTAACTGCTATTGGCACAGGTTGGTCATTGGGCTCAGACAAGGTGTCTGCGGCTGGAGCTGGAGCTGCAGCAGCTGCCATGCGTGCCGGGGAAACCCAGAGAATGCCAATGGCTGCGTCAGTGGTGGTACCGGTCGGGGGGACTGTGACGGCCTGCTGGGCTGAAGGGGCTGCAGGGTCGGCTAGAGGGGCAGCGCCAAGCGCAGTGCCTACTGCTTCATATCCACCCCTTCCCCTTTAGGGCACTGAATCCTGTTGATCATGGCTCGGTAGGCGTGGGCCAGACCCCAGCACATTGCGGTGATTTGTGTATCTCTGGCGTTCCCAGGGTGGCAGCACACTTTTTGCAGATATTTTACTGGTATGTCCAGATCCTGCACTTGTTCAGGGGTGATTTTCAAAAACACAGGGGGTGCCCACTGCTCTAGGTACTTGCCCATGCTGTGCCACACACCCAGCCACTCACAGCTATCCAGCCCCGGGGCAGGTCTCTGCACGATGTTCTTAACTACTTGTTTAACCCTAAACAAAACCTGAAACCCATTCAGGAGGCAGAACAATAGGAGCATTCTGGCCTGAGCATCCCACGGGTACTCGAAATTCTCAAAAGCTGTTAGGACCAGCCTGAGGAAGTGAGGGGGGGTGGAAGAGTGGGGGAAAGCATCCCCTCCGGTTTTCCCGACAGATTGGGTTCTATTATTAACACATTCTAAGAGATAGGATCCGAGGTATGGAAATGATCGCAGTGCTGCATTCAAATACAAGCCTAATTTCATGCACAGTGACGTTATCATGTCATAAGTTGATATCATACAGTACAGCAAAATCGTCATCCTGATCCTTTTCCCCAAGACAATGAACAGCAGGGAAACAAACATGTACAGCAAGTATGGATTCAAATACCAGAGCCACTTGATCAAAGTCAGAAACACTTTTTACTGGCTACTGTTTAACTAACAAAATAAATGTGTATAACAAAATCTAAGAAAGCTGTTTTAATAGCCACTGTTCAGCCCTGCCATTATCCCCGCCCCATGCTTGGGCACCAAATTCAGTGTCATAGTTTGGCTGCAGCCGGCAACAGAAGCACCACGTGGCCCCCCCTCCCCCTGCCGTGGTGCGGAGGAGAATGGAAAGAAACAGGCAGAAACTGGTGGGTCGGGATAAAGGCAGTTTAACAGAACAGCAAACAGAGGGAACAGTAACAACAATGATAAAGAGAATACACAACACAAAACAGTAGAACGCAGAGAGCCGCCCTCACCGCCTGCCGCCGCCCTACGCTCCCGAGCCACGAGTGACTTCCCGCCGCCCCACTCCCCCCCACCGGAACGCAGCATGATGGCACATAGTATAGAATACCCTGTTCTGTTTGGCCAGGTTGAGTCACCCTGCCAGGCTGTGTTCCCTCCTGACTCCTGGTGAAAATTAACCCTGTCCTCTCTGAACCCAGGAAAATGCGTGTATAAATTGTTCACTTCTGTTTGGTGTTGTGATGATGTTATTTTGATTTTGGTGTGAGGAATTCTTATTTTTGTTGTTAAGGTGTCTGAAGTTTGCGAAGATTGTGTGATAAATGTGAATTTTAATGATAATTCTTAAATATGTGATTCACAGAGGTGAGCAGTGGAATGTTATGGGTTTGTATGACAAGGTTTTGGTAGCGGGGTGGCTGTACGGGTGGCTACTGTGAGAAGCTGTCAGAAGCTTCCCCCATGACTGATAAAACCAGTGCTAGCTGGCTCCAAGATGGACCCTCTGCTGGTCAAGACCAAGCCAATCAGCGACAGTGCTAGTGCCTCTGTGATAACTTTTTTAAGAAGAGGAATTAAAAAACTGCAGGAGAAACTGCAGTGTAGAGAGAGGATTGAGACGAAGTGAGAGAAACAATTCTGCAGACACCAAGGTCAGTGAAGAACAAGGGGGAGGAGGTGCCCAAAATGTCAGAGCAGAGAGCCTTCCCTTGCAGCTCGTGATGAAGACCATGGTGAGGCAGGTGTCCCCCTGCAGTCCGTAGAGGTCCACAGTGGAGCAGATATTCACCTGCAGCCCATGGAATGGACCCCATGCCAGAGCAGGTGGATGCCTGAAGGAAGCTGTGACCCTGTGGGGAGCCCATGCTGGAGCAGGCTCCTGCCAGGACCTGTGGACCTATGAAGAGAACAGCCCACACCAGAGCAGGTTTGCTGGGAGGGCTTATGACCCCATGAGGGACCCACACTGGGGCAGCCTGTTCCTGAAGGACTGCACCCCGTGGGAAGAGACCCACTCTGGGGCAGTTCAGGAAGAGTGGCAGCCCATGGGAAGGACTCGTGTTGGAGAAGTTTTTGGAGAACAGTCTCCCATGAGAGGAACCTTCACTCTGGAGCAGGGGAAGAGTGTGAGGAGGCTTCCCCATGAGGGGCAAGGAGCGGCAGATACAACATGTGACTAACTAACTGTAACCCCCATTCCCCATCCCCTTGTGCCGCACAGGGGGAGAAGGTAGAGAAATGGGATTGAAGATGAGCCCAGGAAGAAGGGAGGGGTGGGGGGAAGGTGTTTTAAGATACAATTTTATTTCTCACTATCCTACTCTGATTTGATTGGTGATAAATTAAACTTGCTTTTCTCCTCAAGTTCAATCTCTTTTGTCCATGACAGTAATTGGTGAGTGATCTCTCCCTGTCCTTGTCTCAACCCTCAAGCCTTTCATCATATTTTCTCTCTCCTGTCCAGTTGAGGAGGGGGAGTGATAGAGAGGTTTTGGTGAGCACCTGGTATTTATCCAGGCCAAACCAAGAGTACAGTATTTTTTCAGTGCTCTTGTAGACAAGCATTTGTGCGACAAACATGCAGAATTATATAATAGTGCTGTATTATGCCTAATAGTACACGCCTTTGTAATGACAAGGCTGTAGCTTTTGAGTAGCTACATAGGGAGGTGATGCAGACAGTAGAAACACATCACCTAATTAGAGCTCCAACACATAATTCAAATAATCCCTAATGCCTCAGGTCTGCTGTGGAGGTTGCACAGTGTAATTAGTTGCAAGGCACTTTATTGTAGGGACATAGTGTGGGAGCCAAAGATTAACATCACTACATAGGCATTTGGCTCCATTTTTCTATTGACTCTTTGGAAGTATTGCTTCTAGAAACTAGTTCATTAGAGGAAAAAGCTTTTCTGATTAAGCAGTTGCAGCACCAGATTTCAACAGTTTTCAGAGCTAATGTATTTTCATCTCACAGAGAGAACACGAAGGGTCAAATTAATCTGAACTCTTATGCTCTCTTTCACCTCTTAAATGTGCAATGGCAGAGGTTGTAAATCAAAATTTGCCCCTAACAAACCGCAAAGTGTGCCATAACGATGAAGGCAGGTGTCTCCACAAAAATCATCCTTTGACCTCACTGTTGCTGGTAATATTTATTTATATCTTCTGCTCTGTAATTTCAGTATCACGGTAGTGTCCATGGTGTTCTACAAACAATTCCTAATCTGATGAATTGCTTTTAGCCTCACATTCATATAGCCTTGTCCAATCCAAATTTTTTTTCTGTCACTCGGTCCTCTGATCTAGCATAAGCTATTTCATGACCTTGACTCTTTTATCTTTTCTACTCCCCTTCTCAGTTCACTTTTTCCCTTTTTGCTGGAATTGCACACAGTCTAAAGGTCTGCAAATGATATATTAACATCCTCAAAATTCTGCAGTGTCTGGATTTACTAATGTCTGGCAGGCTAGATACTAAAGACCCATCCCCTCTATTTAAGGGAGAATTTTGTGGTATGTTTTCCTGCACGTGATCCAAGAGTCCTTGGATGTGGGGTGAAGGAAGCAGAAATAAAAAGCCCTGCTACTCACAGTCCCACTGCAGTAGGCTTTTGGCACCTTCTTAAAGACATAAGGTCAGAACCAAATGGTGTGGAGTGTTTCTTAAATGCTCCTCTTGTAATTTATAAAGAGAATTTCAAGTCTTTAGTACCTTTCAGAAGGCAGTTGGACTTTTCAAGATACGTTTCAAAGCTACATTTGTTTTAAACTGAAATAGTTTATAGGCAAGTTTTAGCTCTTTAGACTTATTCTTTTTGGTTGAATACAGTAAATCTTTACTTGTGTATGTCTTACACAGTTCCAAGGTGTTCCTTCAGTGTGATTATATGTCTAAGAAAATAGTTCCCATGTATTTTAAGGTACTGTAAAACAACACTGTAACCAATAGAATGACCATTACTACTTTCCTTGCTCTGTCCCTTTTGTCTTTATAAACTTTCATTAGGATGACCTGAGGAATAGCTCCAAATGAAACTATCACAGCTGAAAAAAAGTTATTTATAATCAGTTTCCTACTCTGATGAAAAACATAATAGGTAGGGGATGACGGAGCACAGGGAATAGAGAACCGCATATGTTGGAAACAGGACTGACTTAAAGTGTTTGTGGAACTATGAATTCAGTTTGAAAGATCAGTTTTTCTGAGTGAGTTAGAAAGGCAAGTTAATAAAAAAGAGTTTTACACTACCATAAACATACAGTATGCAACAGAACAATTTTTCCTCCTGTGTTTTTCTCTAAGTTCTGAGATTGTACTTTTGATTTTAAAGTGTATTAGCATATTAGTCACTTTCAACAGAAGATGATGTGAATATTTTTTGTGCCTCATCAAGTAAGTAGCATTGATTTATAACCATATGAATGAAACTAGGAAAGTTTCTGCTGTTACTTATTCCATCTGCTAAAAAACTGCTGTGATTTGAATTTGGCAAAGGATCTTTAGGAAAAAATAGCTTTCCCATGTTGACAAATTAATACATAGAAGTATCCTTTTGCAAATATTATAGAGAAACAAACTCTTAGACATAGAAAGACCATCTTAGTTTTCCCAAGGCATTTAAAAATCATACTCTTAGGAAACATTCTAGTCTCAGCCTAGTGTTAAAAATTACATAAGGCACAGACTTAATAGTAAAACTGGGTAAAGGAAAGAGTTTGAAGTATCATATTGTGTTCTACCGAGAAACAAAATTAGTACTGTGGTAGAAGGAATAGTGACTTGAAGCTAGGAAACATTTCCTTTCTCCCCTTATCAAACACACTTGTAGCTCATAAAGGAAGAAATTCTAGTGACTGATGTATGACTGCCACTATTCTTCTCCTGTGCTTTCTCTGCTCTTCATCAGCTTCTTTTTAAGTAGAGAATACAGAGATAGCACTATGACAACATAGCTTGTTATCCGTTAACTGATGCCATTGTATTACTCTGCTTTGGCAACCTGTCCCCCTGTCTTCAAACCTGAATTCTGAAATTTTGTTAATGTCTATAGCTTATTGAGTTTCAATATACTGGATTCCTTGGGGAATGTTAGCATTGTTGTGGTTATATAAAGTATAACTGAAACTGTTCCCTGGATTAGGCCATTTACTTTGACTACATCTCTATATTACTTATACTGAAATACATACTTTCTGGTGTGATATAATTTAGAAAAATGTGGCAAATCATTACAGCTTTCTACAATGTTTGGTCTGTCCTGCTGTAACTTTGATGTGTATAGGACTAACTTTTTCTCTTTGAGGATGGTGGTTGCTTTTCCCTGTAATGAGTGAATTGTCTTTTATTTCTTTACTTTTTGTATTTCCCACATAAAAGCTGTGGAGATCTATAAAGGGGAAATTTTTGCATAGTACTAGCTGTGACTTCAGATCAAATTCAGGGATCGTTTACACAAAAACAGCAAGATATATCGTACTTTCCAAAGGTTTAGGACTGTGGATCACAATACTGAAGCTATTGTGAGTGGAAAGGAAACCACCTGTCATCATTGCATTACTGGAGCTCCGGCCTCCCATTGTATTAGTTGTAAGATAAATCCTCTTGCACTGGGCTGAATATTTCCTTTTCATGTTTATGTGATGATCAGTAGATCATTTACAGGTTCATTTTATTTGAAAAAATGTACCATAATTTATCTCACCCTCTGCAAGACTTGCAAGTCCTGTGATAATTTTCATTTAAATGCTTATTTTTCACTTCTTTTTTGACTTCCTATTCTTTGCAATCCAGTCCGGTGATGGAATTCCTCCCTTTAGTTATACTTTTCCCTTTTGTAGAGATTCCGTTCCTCTGCATGGCTGAATTTATCCTGTGTATATAAAAACTAATCCTGGCACGTTAACTACTTCAGTACTTACATCTGTAGATACCCAAGGCCTGCAAGCTTTTGCTTGTTACACATTTCCAAACATTTTATTGGGTATGTGAAAAGGGAAACAATGATGTTTTTATTCTGGACAGCTATAGCTCACAGTCACAGAACATTAAAACCGATAAACCTTCTTGTCAATTTTGGAAATGAGATGACAACTCATTTGACATTGGCTTTTCTTCTGAGATGCAGCATTAGCTCTTTTACACTTATGCTGTGCAACTAAATTATTAAGCTGCACATTACTTTTACAGTTCTTGTAGCTAGGCAGTAATGTAATTAAACCATACACATGTGAAATAAGAAACTTCATTTTCTTTTACATTAGATTCTAATTTTTAAGCCAAAGTTTCTGTTTTGTGGGGTTTTTTTTAGGTTCCTGACTCAGTTTTTTTTCTGTAACTTAAGATAGTCTTACCTTTTTTTTTAGTCTTGCAAAGCCACAGCAAGCCTTTCCTTTCTCTGTGAATTAACTTGATGTCATACCAGCCACACTTTCAAAATGCTGCTAGTATTATTATTTTCCTTGTGTGAATTCATCTATGTGGTAGGTGGTCAGAACAGGCTCTCCACAAGAGAGAGCTGCATCTCATTTGACCTGCAAGGTAAACTGTGAGCAGACTGGTAAACAGAGGTAAGTGACTTAACTTTGGCTCTGCAAAAAGACTGGATAAATCAGGGAAGGATGGATAGATCCATGTACGTAACGGATGTAAGAGCAAGGGAGTGACTTCACTCTGTGTTTTCCTCTTGATATTTTACAAAATTGATCTTTCTTCACCCCACTCCTATCTATCCCTGCACTGTAACACATCAGTTGAACTTCATTAAGAATAGGTCTAATTTTTCATATTAATCAAACCTTGTGCTCTCCCTACCTAATCTGATTTTTTTATCCTCTCACTTAGCAATTGCATAGTTGTTTGTTACTTGTCTGTTTGCTGAAGATACTTGGCCTGGTTGCTAGGTGTCAGGGGAGGATCAGGACCTAAATATTCTCTTTATTTTACTATATTTGCCTTTTCTGCTTTCTCATATTTGTGGGATGAAACAAAGCATGAAGCGCTTTACTGAAAAATCTCTTTTATTCTCCTGAGTGCTCTTATTCCACTCCCTACTTCTCTCATCTGGCACATGAATTTCTTCGCTGTTGCACATTTAGCACTTCTAAATCTGTTCCCAGATGTCCAAATGTTATTAGTTAGATCTGGAAAATATGATGCAAAACCCTCTCTGAATATTAGTTGGAATTTAAATATGAATGAAGAAGCCTACTTGACCTTGTTGAGGCAAAGTGTGTCAGGAATTCTGCAGGGCCATCTTATAATACTCTATGTAAGGTTCCCTCTGCTAACTGAGTTTGTGCTAATTTTTTGAACGAAAGATATTAATAGAATACAAAATTTTTAAAAGTTCGAAAATATTATCTCTTCAATGAAGAATTAAGGCATCACAATATTTTGGTTGAAAAAGCCAGGTAAAAGCAGATTAGGGAAAGCTATCATAAAACTTTATGGAAGGTGTAAATTGTACAACTTCGGTCTAAATATTACAAATATTTTTAGAGTGAAAGTCCAAGAAGAATATAACTTTCAGGTTTGGGGTTTTTTTTAGACAAGTGAGAAGAAATGTTTTCTATTAAATTGGATGGAATTTTTCAATCCATGTTATTTTGGGGAAGTACTGTTATTCTAGTGCTAGGTAGGGAATAAATTCACAGAGACTGGAAGGTATCATGTACAAGGACATTTGTGATGAAGTGAGAAGAGGTCATGAAGGTCTCTGATCTTAATGGTTAGCTGTCTCTGATCTGTCCTGCTTGCTTTCCCATCCGTTTTTACTCCACCCAAAACATGTGATGTGTTTATAACCTACTGCACTAGGCATCAAGTAAATAACAAAGTTCATAAAGGAAGGAACTTTGCATTTGGAGAGGCCTTGAAAGTTCTGCAGATAGAAGAATTAAAACTAATTCCTTGTTTAATCTGAAGTGGTCTCTAGTAGCTGTTGAATATTTTAAACAGGAGAAAGCACTTTGATTATATTGTTAACAGACACAAAGTTATAGATTTGGTTTTGTGAGATAATTACATTCAAGGATTTGGGGTCACTCTTATCATATGAACAGGGTACTGAACACCTTATTTACGATAAGGAACAGTTTTCATTTTCAGCACCTCTATCAAGACTGTTAGTCTTTGTTTTCTCTCCTTCCAAGGACAATCTAATGGGAATAATCCATTACTGATTGAAGTGAGCAAGAGTATAAACTGCACTGCCTGCAGGTGAACTTTGGGTAGTTTAACAGCAGGGGGAAATGTTGGAAAGTGTGGAATAATTCAGGTTAGGTTTCTCTTCACCATGTATAAGGTTTTGCTAATAAAATTTCAGTATAATATACAGGAATCATTTTTAATACAAAATCCAGTACATGTAGATGAAATCAAAAATATGAGTGAGTCATTGAGAGAAATCTTGTTATTTCTTAATGTAGACTAAGTGTGGAAGCTAATTTGGTGAATCACGTCTCCCTGGTGTCTAAAGCATGAAGTGGGCATTCTCTGATGTTCTTTAAAACTGCAAAAGCCATTAGCTACCAAAAATTTCTGCAGTTCAGTTTGTAGCATATCATTTAGGGTATGATTTTGTAAACATTATCAGATATGCGAGATATGTGTGCATTTGAGCGCTTTTTAAATTATTTTTTCCCTGCCTCAGAATGGTTCAGCAAGGGACTTGTCATGATAACTTTTATTGTCTTCATTTTCTGTGAGTTCTGTGAGTACACAGACTCTCATAATTTAAAAAAATGTGAAAATGTCATTAAAAGTCCTGTTACTTATTTAGTACTTGGACACATTTCTTGTCAGTGACAGCTTCTGGATGTCACTTCTGATATTTCAGGCAGCAAGCGTTTTTGCTGGCATGTAGTTATTTTCAGAGTTTTCATGATATAAGGTAATACATTAGCAATGAAACACAACTAGTGTTCATTGGAGGATTTGATTCATTTGATGAATGAGAAAATACATGGTTTGTAGGCTCAGAAATGTATCAGTGTAGACAATGATCAAGTGAAACTCTCTTAAAACACAAAGAGAAGAGGTGAAAATGGTGTTTTTCTCATTCAGTTTCATGATACTTTATCATTTTAAACTTGTTATAAGTCAGTTCAGCTCTTCAGCATAGTGTTGGTCTCCTGTTTAACAGCTCTTGTTATCTGTGTTTCAAGACTGCACATATTTAATATCCTTTTTTACTCTATCTGTGGTAGAATCTTGCACTGCTCTTTTCTTAATATGCTCCAATTGTCTTTTTTGCCTGTATGTGCATTAAGTCTTAATCACATAGTGTTGAAGATTGCTGTGGCTATATTTGGACTTTCACAGAATCACAGAATCACAGAATAGTAGGGGTTGGAAGGGACCTCTGTGGGTCATCTAGTCCAACCCCCCTGCATAAGCAGGGTCACCTACAGCAGGCTGCACAGGACCTTGTCCAGGCGGGTCTTG
>Ga0065711_1049190_pt1 | contig 11429 bp, 4 predicted proteins | sample Hoacrofraction12_FD_59098 | JGI IMG/M metagenome (GOLD analysis project Ga0065711, IMG submission 59098) | Hoatzin crop microbial communities from Cojedes, Venezuela - Epithelial fraction 12 v2 (version 2) | ecosystem: Host-associated > Birds > Digestive system > Esophagus > Crop | place... | reverse complement strand
TTCAAGACCCACCTGGACAAGGTCCTGTGCAGCTTGCTGTAGGTGACCCTGCTTCGGCAGGAGGGTTGGACTAGATGACCCACAGAGGTCCCTTCCAACCCCTACTATTCTGTGATTCTGTGAACAGAAGCGATTCAGTTGGCATAGTGACCTGTGCTTTATTTCTTCTATTTTATTACAACATTTGTCAATATCAGAAGTCTAGCTGTTTCTACGTTCAGCTGTGATCTTTCCCATTGCTGCTTATTGATGAGGATTTGATAAAAGCAGCATGTATTCCTGAACAATGGTACTGTATTGTGTAGCTTGAAATTCCTAATTTTTCTATCATGTTAAATTTATTGCATCTTCATGAAGTATCTTACCTCTCCCACACATCCCTGCTTTGTTTGAAAAAAAACAACCACAAATCAAAACAAAAAAAAGGGTGGGAAAGTCCTTGATGATTTTCAGTTCCTGAAGGGGTGTTCTAAGTACAAAAGCACTCACCTCTCCCACCCAGTTATTCACTGGATGGTTCAGCACATTCTTGTTAACATGGAAGGTATTTAGAAAAGGATAGGTTTGTGGGCTTTTTTGTAGTAGGTTTCAGAGGTTTGGCTTTTTGATTCCTTATTTTGGGTCATCAGTCTGAACGGTTTAGCTGTCCTGACTGCATCTTAGGCTCTCCCTGTATATAAACTTGATTGCTTTGCTTTCTACTTGTAGATAAAGAATGCTAGGGCAAAATTGTTCTCTCAGATCTTCTAGGCGAAGTGAATAACAAGAAGTGGTAGCACAACAGAAGCAGACGCATGTGAACGCCACATAATGGTAGCAAACCCAGCAAGTCCTTTACCTTTAGAAAGACCCATTTTCCTAGTTCCAGGTTGTGGCATGCATATGCTGTTGCATGGCACGTATCCTCGGAGCCACTGATGGAGGGATCGGTGATATCTCTGCTTATGTTTTCAGAGTATTTTCAGACTTGGCTTATATTTTGTTAAATTTTTGAGGTTATTTTAACAACTTAAGAAAGTTTTAAAAAAAAAAAAATTGAAGTTGTGAGTGAAGTTGGGAGTAAAGCACTCTGGCCAAGTAGTAAATTCTATGGTGACTTTGCCACCTGGATATATGCATGGACTTCCCCACCCCTTGAAATTATCTGTCCTCTTGAGCTTTCTCAGGATGCTCACTTATGAAAGTGACTGTCAAAGGAACAGGAAGCCCACGAATTAGGGTAGTGAGATAGGATCTTTCTGGCGATTCCAGTTGACTAGTACTCTTTTCATCATTTATTTGTCAAACAAAAAAAACTATAAAATAGTTTTGTCCCTTGGAAAACATTTAACATTTTAATTGAATTTACAGCTTGTTCTCTGCTTAAATAAGAGAACTGGTAGCAGTTGGCCTCTAGATATCACTTGTACATTTCTTGTGATTTCTGAGGTGTGTGTTATGTCTCCAACTTCATAGACTGTAGATGCCAGCTACTTTGTAAGACTAGGGTTGATATCCTCCGTTTCCTTTTGATGGGTCTTACCAACAGGGGGAAGCTGTGGAACAGAACAGGCGGTGACTCTGAAGTGAGCTCTTGCTGGTTTCCCAGGCTGAGGCTGCTGGGCTTCAGCGGGCATTCGGTTGGGGTTCAGCGGGGCTGGAGGCAGGTCACAGCTGCGTGCTGCCTGTCCGGGCCTCCTGCTGAAGGAGATTGTCCATGTCTTTCATCTGTTTGCGGAACTGCTCGTGCAAGTGCTTCCTAATCTATTTCAGGCAAAACGAATCTGCTTAGCTGAGAACTTAAACTTGTAAGCTAACCTGGCTCATACTGGCTGAAGCGGATTAGCGATGGTTATGTGTGTAGGTATGCCGGGAGATCTGGTTGGACGCAGTGATAAGCAGGTTGGACGCAGGAGGCTGAGCTACGCCTCAGGAAGAGTGTATGCACGTCTGTCTACACTCCTATTCTTTCTGAAAGTTTCTCTAAATAGCTTATTTTAATGTGTCAGGAAGTCTACTTTGAAGACAAAATAAATCTTGTGCAGAATAAGCATGCTGGGGAGCTTGCTGAGCACGTGCTTTCTCTTAGCTGCTAGTCCTTACCTATTCTAAACTTTTTTTTCTGATATAGGAATGCTCTTTTGCAGTTTCATCTCTTAATTCAGTGAGCTGGGATTTCCCTGTGATGCCTGTTTTAGTCCTAGTATATCTGGCTATAAAAAGTTCAGCAAATATTTCAGTTTCTACTGGAACTGTATGTGCACAACTAAAAGGGAAAAAGACTAACTAAACGATTTTTCAAAAATATCTGTTAAAAAAACTACTGTCAGACTTTAGAAGTTGTATTTTGAAAAAGTCCTGCTAGAAAATCCGCTGAAGCTTTAGTTCATTTTTTAAAGAGATGTCACTAAGTTCTGTTGCCTAACTAGGAGAATTCTGTACAAGCTCATAGAAATCTTGTGCTTTCTTGAGGTTGTAGTGTGATTTCTACGAAGTCAACCATTTCTTGTTGATGGATGGTTCTGAGCTGCTTAATACTTCCATGTTGGGAGTGTAAATGATGCAGTACTCATCATCCAATCTCTGGTCCTTCACCAGTGTCAGAAAGCCTAGCAATGTCCAGCCTGCTGTCCTGCTACTGTGAGTTGAGCCTTTGCTTTTTCCAGATATTATGACTCTTTACAAAAAGTTTCCTGAATGCATTCTGTCTTGTAAATTTATTATCTGGGACCAAATAGACTTGGGTTCAGACTTCTTAAGTTGTCTGCTCCTGTCCACTTTTACCAAGTCCTTTAAAACTTACAGCTCCATGTCTGTTGAGTAAAGATTTCTTTCTGGTGAGCCCTAGCGCTGAGCATGGCAGATGTTGCTCTCTGGGACAGTTCCACATCCCAAGCCAGATGTGCAGCAGACTTCCCCCTCCCCCCGCCAACTCAAAAATCAATAGATGCAAGAATGCAAGACTGTATTTGGGCAGTCTGTAAAAAGTGGCTTTGGGCCAGAAGTTCCAAAAAGAACCACAACTGCCTAAATTTACACTGACTAGTACTTTTAAAATGGCTAGTTCCTCACCAGAGAAGTGAACATTGAGTGCAGGAGTGGCACCTAAAAGAGTGTGGGGGTTTCAGGTCAGTGCCTACCCATGAAGATGAGATATCTTGGAAACATATGCTTGCTGTCACTAGTGACTGAGGAGTAAGTGCAGATCTGTGGACCTCCATTGGTGCCATTACCCCATGTTAACTGCAATACGTTTGAGAATGGCTATGAACTCCGTGGGAATGGATTTCGGTACCTGAGCCCTGCACTGTTACAAGTAGAAGGTATGTTCTTGCCAGGCTTTGATAAAAATCTATGAGTAATTTCACCGGGAAATGAAAGCATTTCTTAGAGTCTAGTTTCTTTCCAGGATTCTTACTGGAGAAAGAAAATTTATTTGCTAGATATTTCACAGGTGTTGAGATGATAGGGATGGAAATGTAAATATCTTAGAAAGTTCAACTGTATTTTTTTGTACCATTTTACAATTTATACCTAATTACGGCTTCTGTTAAGCAAATAGCTGACTCCTATGTCCTGGTGACCAAAAAGTGATTTCTGAACTTTAACAAATGGTACTGTCCAATCAGTCTTGCATCTGAGAACATGGAAGGCCACACAGATTATAAGAAAAGTAAAGACAGGCACAGATTTTGATGCCATGATGGATGAATTGGACTTCACATTGCCAGCATGGTTTGTGCTATCTTCTGTTTTCCTCAGTGGAGGCCTGGACCTTTTGAAAATATGAGCTATTTAGTGAGAGACACTTACAGTTGCTAAAAGCCTTTTTGGGCTGCTGCAGTGAGAATGGTTACTGTAAAGTCCATTTTGCAGGCTTCAAGCTATGCTTGTCATAGGACATAACCTAATCAGCCGAGTTTTCCAGTAAAGACAATACAGACACCGTGTTTTGTTGGTGGTGACAGTGCTGTTGCTACCGACAACCAATGTATTATTCAGCAAGTCATCTAATTTAGCGTTCTATCAGTAGAAACTGTTGCAGTGAAATGCAGCTGTTAGCAGCTGGACTGTTCCACATATCACTCCTACATGGTAGTGATAAAACCACGTTCTGAATTAGTTGGATAATAGCCTCAAAATTTGGTTTAAATCAGTCACTTATTTTACAAGTCTTTTTCTTGAACAGCTTTTCTCTGTTGGAAAATAAACGACCAACCCAGAAATGTGCCTTGCCTGTTCAGTGCATCTAGAGCTCTCTTTTGCTGTGTCGACAGGGTTTGACTGTTCAGGCTCCCTTCCCTATTGTGTTGTGGGTCCCTGTGGCACGTAGGAGACAAACCATCTTGTCTCGCAGATCGTACCATCTTAGGTGCTTTGGATTTCCACCTGTTACCGGCAATCTGGCAAATCTCTCCCTCCAAACATCAACATGTGCTTCACTGAGGCCCAAGCAACTTCATCTACTTACTTCAGAAACACGCTGGTCTCCAAGATGAGCGTAGCAGCTGACCTGTACGCCTGACGTAGCAGCAGGGGCAGCCACCAGGTTGGGACAGGGAGTAGTACAGTCTGTGTTTGGTCAATACAGCTGATGCTTCTTAGCACTGCTGTCCGGGAATGGTAGCGATTGCTCTTCACCTACATGAATCTGCACTCTCAATGCCCTTGAAAAGTCAGGAACGTAGACTGGCCTGCAGTAAAGGTGGATACAGGCAGTGGTGTCAGGGCCTCTTCCTCTCGGCAGCTGCCATTGTGTGATGGGTTCAGTGGTGCAAGGAGCCAGTCCTAGCCCTTCATGCCTTTCCTCAGAGGCATGAGAAATGGTGGCTCATGCATGCCAGCTCTGGCAGACCGGTGGTTTCGTGAGACTTCTGACAGCAGTCACGTTTAGATCCGTGATACTAGCAATGAAGCACGTCTTGCTTTTGCTGACGAGTGTAGCTTCAAGTTTATGGGTAGGGGTTTATTTTGTGGGGGTGTAAGAGGTTGATTTGTCCCTAGCTCTTACCTGCTCTCTGCTGGAAAGGTGTAAAGTCTGCTGTTCTTATAATAGTTCACACCAGTCATTCTTAATCCAGTGCCAGCAATATCACACCAATTATAGTAAACTGGTGAGTTTAAGTTGACTTGCCTCATTTTGTCTGGAATGGGTTAGGGGGCATGCCGTTGGCTTTGGTGAAGCTCCCCTGAAAATATCCTGTGGCAGAGCAGTAACAGCATTTTAAATGACATTAGTCTCCAAAAAGGATGTCTCTGTACAACCTGTTTTTATCCATTCAGATTATGATCCTAATTTCAAATTTTACAATTGTTTATATTTGTACAGGCTGTATCAGTATCTCTTTTAGTTGGTAGTTCAGGTAAATCATTGATGTTCACTGTATCTGTGGTCAGTGCTTTCCTGCATTGGACTTGGCTCGTTTTACTGCTTATATTCACACCACCTTTCTGTAGTAGGAAAGTGCTGTGGAGCAGAAACATAGAATATTTAGAGTTGATGGCTTCATAGGATTTGAAAGAAAGTTTGCATGCCTGCCTGACATTAATATCGTAGGCCCTCTTACATTCTTATCTAGGCACCTACTTTCATCTCTGGTCATGCTGATACAAAAAATTACTTTCCTGGTTCCAGAAATAGTTTGGCCAAGCAAATTTACATTTCCGTAGGTTCTTAGATAAATGCCCTGCTGCTGAACTGTACTGCTTAATCAGTTACTGAAAGAAGATTCTGAGAGAGCCATTTTAGGGGCATTAAATCAATAACAATAATTGCAACCATTTACATTTCTCTAGTGGAGCCTGCTAAGAGTCTGTCTGGGCCAGGGCCAGATTCTTTTAGACAGGTTGGGATATCATCTTGCTTCAAACCTGGTAATCTCTCATGCTGTTTGTCAGCAAGTGCCTCGTTGTTCTGCAAGGTCAGATTTTAGATCTACTGCCGGAAAGCTTCCCTGTGACACAGAGAACGTAACATTTAGGAACCAATGTGTGGTAGGCTGTGTTCTGGAGACATGAGGTTAATGAGAGGGCATTTACTCTTTTTTTTATACCATGTGGAGACCATAATTAGTTTTTTTTGCTTTTAAGTGAGACACCGGGAAGGAGAATTTGTTCTGCTGTGTCCTGGTAGTATGTGACCTTGTTTTACATATGTCTTTGTACTGCTGAAGACGCTGAAAATGCAGACAAACCAATGTATTAACAGATTTCAGTAAGTCTGGTAAATGCTGCTGTTCTATTTCTCCCTTTGTATTTCTTGCTTTTATTAAAAGGAAAGAAGTGCAGGTCAAAGGCTCTGTATCAGATGTTGATGGAAAAGCATTTAACGAGCTAGTTGGCTAGCTCTGGAAGAAAATACATGATTCGGAGTTCATATTTGAAAATACAATATTCGGAATGGAGACAATACTGCCCAGCGGATACTGCACAAAATCTGATTGAATGTACACAGCTGAACATTTAATAAGATGTGAATTGGGACTGTGGACAGATAGGCATTCTTCATAAAATATATATTACTCCTTGTTCTTCTAGAGCAACCTCACAGGAATAAGGCTGAGTTGTATTTGTTTCCCACCAAAATGGTAAAACACGCCACTGTTAATATCTTGTGTTGCTTGCATGAGGCGTGTTTTCTACCTCAACCGGATCCCCAGCTACCTTTTCTTATCTCAGAAATTCAGTTCATAACTCTGCTGAACTAAACACAAATAAGAAATTATCTTTGCCTGTAATAGATTACAACCTTTTACTCCCAGCTGCTTTAACAGTACTGACAGAATTACTTTTTTTTTTTTTTCCTAGCAATTAGGACTACATGACTGCTGAATATTGTAGATAATCGTCCTTCAGACTTCTTTTAAAGAAAGGCAACCGAAAACAGGACATTAAAATAGAAATTTTTGGCAGTAGCCTGGAATATAAGCATTGTCCACTATGGATCTTGAGGTAGAAAATGTTGCTGTTGATAGCTTTGCAAGACTTGGGGGTTTTATTCATTTTCCCTTGCCTGTCATCTCCTTGTATGCTTGGAATAATACAGAACGACTGGGAATTTTTAAAAAGCTTAAAAAAACCCCAACAACCCTAAAGTGTAGTATTCAAATTAATAGATGGCTATTTAATCTCTGGTAGGGCATTAATCATTTTTACAATAACCTGATAATCTTTTCTAGAAAGCTAGCCTGATGCAGAAGCCTTCGTCAGAACAGAATAAAGAGATTGCACTTTCATGGTGTAATCTGCATTCCTTCTCCTTTACTTCATTAGTCTTTACTAAGAGGCTCGAAAATATTGTTCTGTGCCTTGAAGCTGCTTGGGAGTAAAGGGAATTGATTATTCTTGGTGATTAGAGGTAGTATAAGAGCAGCTTGAAAAGGGGGTCTTTAAACTTTTTTTAATTGTTCACATACAAAGATTCTGAAACTGAAGTCACTGCTCTTGATTCTCGCTTTCCTCAGCTTCAATCCTGCTGTCTTTTTAACCACTAGAATGCTTTTCAGTGTAAAAGGTTTATGTGTTTCCATCTGTTTGTGTGTTGTCATTCCATATTAGAGGTGTCTATCTCAAACAGCGTTGAGGTATGGGAGGGTTTAGTATTTTGTGCTAATTTCTTCCCCTTTCTCTCATTTAAACGTAACTAAATTAAGTTTAAATTCAACTAAATTGAGTTGCTGTTTGTCCTCAAGGTCTATTCCCCCACTTCAGCTAAAGATGACCTTTTTCTGGTCCGTCTTTTCTGCTCTGTGTTCTAAGCCGACCTTTTTTTTGGCTGTCTCTGCTGTTCTGCATGTCTGTCTGTTTCAGTTGCACTTCTGCAGCATTTGAGTTGGAGATTCAGTCCAAGAAATCATGCTACCATTTTGCCAGAAGCTGACACCAGCCATCTGGTAAAATTACAATTCAGGATCAGTAAAACCCGTAATTTGGGGAAATGTACCCAAAATGACTTTTATGATTAATGGACAGGAAAGAAACAGAGACAGATAAGTCAGTTGGGTACTCCGTAAATCACTTTGAGGTTTTCAGACCAAATGTCTTAATGGCAGCATTCTTGCTGCCAAATGCTGTTTTGCTTTTGCCTTCAGAATAGTTTGCATTAATAATGAGCAACTCTGCTTGGAAGTTATTTATGTATTGCTCTTCTGATACAGCTTCGCAAAGCAGCACCATGCTATGTCACGGACTATGTGAATGGATTTGTAAAGCAGTTTAGCATATCGTACTGCTAAGGTCCATGGGTTTTCCCAGTGGAAATACATCCCAGTCCCATGACTGCATGCATCAGTGTTGTGGATGCTGAAGAAAAATTTAGATTAAGGCTGTTTTGGCCATCCCATGCTAGCCTGTGCGTTAAGCCTGGTCGTCATAAAAGAAGTCTGCCCTGGAACTGGTTTTAATCAGTAGTTCGGTAACACGTTTTGCTTGTATGTCACCGTGGGAACAGAGGAGGTGACAACAGCACCTTGTTTGTGTACATAGCCAGGGAGAGGCGGTCAGCTAACTGTGTCTTGGACGCTGCACGTGTGCTGCATGTCCTACAGTTGTTGAATGTGTGTGTTAAATGAAGATGGAGTATATTTCTAATTTAAGACTTAAAGTGGTGATGAATTTACTATCTTCCTAGTAAGCTATTACAGTGAGTAATTGTCCTCATAGTTAATTCCATTTGGATTTTTCTCATTTTAGCATTCAGTGATTAGATCTTCCTTCTTGTCTAATAGATGAAATCCCTGTTAGCCTAGATAGTTGCACAGAAAGTTGTTTCTGCATAGTAATCATGTTGCCTGTTTACTTAAAGTGTTACTGAAGGATTGTTCTGGACTTCATAGTTGCGATTTCCAGTTCCTTCTGTTGGTACCTATAGCTTTACATCTGTGTTAACTCGGAGTTTTCCGTGACACAGTAACACTCCAGCATAGCTTAACCAAAGTTTACTACTAGAAGGCAAGACTAGCAACGTCATTGTTATTGCTCCTCAGGCTGCTTGCCTATGGGTGAAAGGCCTCGTGCTGCATAAAGCCATCCTAAGCAGCTGTCCTTCAGACAGCTGGGGAGGTCCCCATGTGCAGTGCTGTTGACAATGCTGTAAAACTGGCTGCGAGGACTTTCTGTGATAGGAAATATATGTGGTCTGGTTTAGGGGGCAGAAAGGCATGTGTGGAACATAATGCTTAGTGCTGTTGAGATTTCAGGCGAGCTTGGAAAGCTATCGCAACTACCACATACCCACAAACCTCATTTACTTAACTCTGGGGGAAGAGGGGTGAATTCAACCCCCAAATTATCCAAACCTGTGAAGTTTTAAGGACTGCTTAGTCTCCTGTTGCACTGTAAGAGGATTTGTGATCTTTTTTGTAGAGAAATTCTGTATTACATGTGTGTCTATCATGAAGGTAGAGTTGGGATGATTCTGTTTGTACACTTCTAGCATTTGCTAAGTAGGCATGCAACAGCATCTTTAAATTTGAAGGGAGTAGAATAAACTGCCTATTTTTCTAATCTGAGAATTTTTCAACCTATGTGCTTCTCAACCAATGTAACTAAAGATACTCTGTTTATGTTGCTGTAAGTATGATCTACTGTTTGCTTTTGGCAAGCAACTCTTCCTTGTTAGTATGCACAGAAGGCATAGTTTACATGAGACCGAAATATTAAGAGATAGAAACTTGCTGTCCTAAATTGAGCAAACGTGTGCTTGTGCTACATCGCTAGCAGTAGTAGTATAGGCTTCTTGTCATAATCTAATTTTTAAAAAAACAGGTATTCATTAATTATGCAAGGTAAGAATTTTATATTTAGGTAAAAATTTTAATATAGGAACCCAAGTAATGGTACAATTGTCAAAGCAGAAAGGATAAGACAACGTAATTGAAAATTGTGTGCTTTACTTTTCTACCATAGAGATCCTTTCAATGAGAAAATGGATGCTACTTGATATTAAAGATTAAGTGGAGGCATTGAGGATTACATGGAGGACTTGCTTGTTTTGTTTTCAATAGTTGCTGGAAAACTTGTCACCCTTTAAACAACTCAAAGCTTTTTGTCTGCTTTCCCTTTTCCGAGGAAAAGGGGAGAGAAGCCTTTCATTAGTCACACATGATAGTTAACTTGTCACATTTTACAGCTGAATCCTTTTTTTTAATGAGTTGTTAGTGAGAAGACAAACCAGCCATCTTCTGTATAACAGTCAGTATTAATAATAACTACTAAAAATGATAATTTATATGAACACGGTAAGATCAGTCATAATACTGATCTCCTCCTACTGTGGATTGTTGCCTCCCATGATATCTTTCAAGGAATTTCAAAGATGCTATTCTAAATTATATCCATTCACTCTTCTTGATGAAAACATAAAAATGCAGAATTAAAAATAAGGAGTAACTTTTGTGCTTTTACTGTTGGTCTTGGCTTTCAGGGAGCCCAGAGGTATGAACAGAATTCTTGATGAACAGACATGAGCTCTCCTCTTCTTCAATAACACTGTACTGGTGTTAATAACTTGTCAGTTGGGACATGGCTTTGAGGAAAAGGACTTTGATTTTTAATTATTTTTAGTACAGTTTTTGTATTACTGGGCGGTAGAGGCTTTCAACAGTTTCCTCACAGGTCACTTTTGCCTTTCCCTCTTATCTCCACCCCATCCTTACCACAGTATCTCACAGTAAATCTCATTTTCTTAAGTGTCAAATTTTAAGGTAAAAACATAACTTGTGTAACATACTGTTCACTCATTACTTGCCGTGAGATTTTTCTCCTTTTTGAAACAAAGGAAAATGCACTTCACATACAAGAATTAAGGACATGAATTACTTACGGACAAGTGTCTACAGGAAAACAAATCAGTTATTTTCTCTCTTCCTGTTATGTGTTGATTGCTTTAATTTTGTCATTAGGTTTCTGTTAGTACATTTTATAGCATGATTCTCTGTGCTAGAGCATTAAAAACTTGCTTCAACTTTATCTCAGGTTGATTTTTTTTCTTTGTTTTTCCCCCCCGCCTCGCATCTGCAAGAAGTGTTTCTGGGTTAATCTCTTCTGTGTAAAATTTTAGCCAGAGCAGTCCTGTTTTTGAGGAGAACGCATGAGGAGGGAACAAAAGGGCTTTTGGTTTAAAGCATTAAGACTTGACACTCCTCTTGCTGTTGCAAAGAGAATCCGTGGAATCTGTTTTAGCTGCGATACGTCCAGATTCTGTGTTTATGTGTGCATGAGTGCATGAGCCCTGCAGGTGGTTGTGTTGCCCACGTGAATGGGATGGATCCGTGTGTGCCCTGCCTGTGCACAGCAAGGATGCATGTTGCACCTTTTGCAGCATCACTCACTGGCCACAGTCACTATCTGTATCTTGCCTGGACAATGTCCTGTGCAGCCTGCTGTAGGTGACCCTGCTTCGGCAGGAGGGTTGGACTAGATGACCCACAGAGGTCCCTTCCAACCCCTAC
>Ga0065711_1011697_pt1 | contig 11429 bp, 9 predicted proteins | sample Hoacrofraction12_FD_59098 | JGI IMG/M metagenome (GOLD analysis project Ga0065711, IMG submission 59098) | Hoatzin crop microbial communities from Cojedes, Venezuela - Epithelial fraction 12 v2 (version 2) | ecosystem: Host-associated > Birds > Digestive system > Esophagus > Crop | place... | reverse complement strand
CCACCCCCTCCCCCGCCTCAACCTGAAGTCCCCGTGTTTTCACCGCAGGCTGTGCTCAGTCCCTCCGGGTCCTTTTGGCGAGGCGGTGGGCAGTGTGGGCGGCTGGGGTCGGGTACATAGGGGTTTATTCAACCCTTCTTGCTGGTTTTCCTTTGTCTCTCCTTCGCTCTGAGTATCCCTGCCTGGCACGGGCCATGCACGCGCTTCAGTCCCTCAGAGGCGTCCCTCGTCCCTCCCCAGCATGGGCTGCCCACGGACTGCAGCGCCTCAGGGGTCCTCCCGCCCTGGCACGGCTTGCCTGTGGGCTGAGCTGCCCTGTGAATAACCCTCTTGGCATGGGGACCGTCCTGCCAAGAGTGGCACTGGCCAGGTCTGCACTACAGCACCTCTGGCAGCACACCTCCAGCTGCCTCCTCAGCCACGTGCCTCTAGCCATCTGTCTCCACGAGCGCCTTTCTCCCCTCGGCGGCGGCAGGTTTTTCAGGAACGGGCTGGAGCCGGGGTGCCTGGCCGCAGTTTTGACACGCCGCGTGTTGCTGTCGCCGGCTCCGGAGGCGGCCAGGCTCAGCTGGGGCTGGCGTGGGGTAGCCCATGGCGGCCTCCGGCGTGGCGCCCGCCACAGGGCCCGCTGCCGACAGCCTGCAGGTGTGTCCCGTGTGGCGGGTGGGCCGAGCGCCCGAGTGCCACGCTGCACTGGAGCTCGGAGCGCGCGTCTTCTCCGCAGGCTGGGGGGGCATGTCGGGAAGGTATCTGGAAAGCAAGTCCTCTGTTTAAATCTTCATTTTCTCTTCATATAAATATTTGGCAGTGGAAGCGTTCCTTGTAAAAAGTAATATTAACATATTCGTGTGGGCATGCACGCGTGCTTTCCTCCTTTGTTCCTGCTGGGTACAGTGGAATCATTACATATGTTTTTGTTGTTCGGAGCTCTGCAAGGTTGTGACATATCGTTCAGACTTTCTTTTTATTTCCTGATCGATGGAGGTGCAGCCACAGTCAAGTGCGAAATGATATTCATGCACCTTCTGCCAAGAAAGGAAAAAAAAAAATAATAGAAGAACAACAAAGGAAAGAGAGAAGCTTTGCTGATAAGAGTGAAATCAGAACAAGATTGCTTTTGATAAAATATTGATGAGGAGGCTATTCACTACTTCCAGGAGAAAACATTTGTGAAAACAATTGATTTTGGAAGCTTTTGATAAGACATGCAAAAAAATTTCATTTTAATATTTATCGCTTGTTGCAAAATAGCTAGGCAGCTTCTACATGATGAGGTCATGAAATACGGGATTGGTTCAGGCAAATTCATTACTTTCATCCTTTTTTTTTCTGTTTTTATATTAGTCTGCCTCTTCCCACCTTTACATAATGTAATTTTTCTGTCATCTTTTATAACATACTTGGATGCCCATCTGGTATGAGAGCAGGCATAAAACTATCTTTCATAGCAAAGAGGGCCTATGTTAACGCACAAAGAGTCAGTATTTGTAAACAGTATTGGAGATAACCTCAGTAAGATGAATTCCCTTCCATGGATTTGTGTTAAATTTCATTGACTGGTGCCAGGGCCGTCTGCCCTTTTTAGTTCTTCTGTAATCCATGAAGTAGACCCTAGGGGTTTAAATCAATAAAAGAAATTACTTGTGTAGGTATTCTGCAATATTCTTGTAGAATTCTTGTGTCATGTGGGACTTGATTTTATGTCTAATTTTAAACAAACAGGAAAATAAATACAAAATGCAAGATTAGGGGAAAAAGAAGGCTCCATGAAGCGGAGGTGCATTATCTGTTAAAATTGCACCACACCGTATTACTGTTCGGTCTAGACGTTAGCAGTGCAGATGCTGCCATGGTTCTTAGTGCTTTTTTTGACTTTTCCTGACATGTTGCAGGGCTACTACAACAACCAGTTGCTTGAGGTCAGCTCGGAATACCAGCTGTGGTGTGAGTTGTGGGCCATATATAATCACTAGTACCACAGAAAACAGAAGAGAAACTGAAAACACTTGGAATGTTAATGTGAGAGAGAAAATCAGCGAAGGGGCGTGATAAACATGTATAACATAACAGCTATAAAGTGCCTATAGATGAGAAATTTTCATTCAGCTGTTTCGTGTGCATGATGCAGTGGGAGTTTAGAGTATGGGTGCTGTAGTTTGAGGAAAAACGTCGTTACAGCCAACATGTGGACAGGCCCATTGGAAATCAAGGTGGTAGGTTTCCAAGAGGTTTTCCATTGTGTTATAAAACTATACATCTGTGTACGCATAACGAAAGTATCTAGAAAGACTAGGAAATTAATGCATCCCCACACTAATATTACAGGTGTTAGGCAAAAAAGCCTTCCGTGGGTAAATTTTGCTGTAACAGCCTTCTGCAGAGTTCCTTATAGTTTTCCCGTGAAGCAATTGATAGTGAGTGAGGTGTAGACCCTTATGGGTGATCCACTGTGGCAGCTCCTCTCTTCTTACCACATTACTGCTATAGAGCACACCAGTTCCTTGACTGGACTTTGCGTCGTAATCCTCCTGTGCCTTGCTGCCCCAAAATTCTTCCTGCCAAAGTATGATTTTGTAGTATTCTTTGAAATTACAAAAAACAGTGTTAAGCTGTAAGATGAAAAATAAAAACTTTTTTTTCTTACAATAAGGGCACTGTAGAGTCAAAATCGTTGTACTTATATTTATGGGGAACGTATTTGAAGACTATGTTTGCAGCTTAGAGAGAAAAGACGTCTCACAGGATGTTAGGAATTCATGAAAGTAATTAGTGATGTTTTACTGTATACTAGATTAAATATTAGCTTGGAAAGCTATGTAAATGTCCTGAGTGCAAGAAAGAGCTGCCTTTGGGCTTCAAGCATTTGCATATGTTCATTTAGAGAAACCTTTAAGTGTAACTTAAATACGTATAACTATGTTTGCATTTCTATCACCCACTGATTTGTGCAACTTTTGGAGCACAGATTAAAATTAGCTTTTATTTTTACCATGAGAAGACAGCTTTTAATAGTGAATTGCATGATTTTGTCTTTGCGAGTATATCAACACTGCCCAGATAAGTTGTTCTGTTCTGCCGCAGCTCCTGAAGTGCTAATGTATTATGATTAATACAAACACTGAATTGAAGTTTTTTAAGGGTTTAGAACATAATTTGGAAAATATGCCTTTTATCCATTTCTTCTTACGGTTTTTTTTCCTCAGGTACATTGGGGGTACTGTCACTGGTGACTGCTGTCAGAAAATGACAGCACAGGTTTACAAGTATAGCAGTCTCATCTTTTAGAACACTGACCTCTTGTTGTAGTATCTGTATGGTTTTCAGGATTTTTTTAAAGGTTTTTATACATAAAGCTTTATAGAAAAGAATTCCATGATTTTTAGGAGTGCCTTGTGGCTGTATATACAGCCCATTAGGTTGCTAATAAGGTTCTAACTTATTTTCTGGTGTTTATATCTGGAAATTACTGTGATTTAACTTGCATCAATTTAATGTGGGTCTCTGTGCTAAGACTGGCAAGACTCCTGTGCCTTGAAGTTTTCCTTCTTGAAGAACATCCAGCCTTCCTGGACTCCTTTGCCCTTCAGGACTGCCTCCAAAGGGACTCTGTCAACCAGGCTCCTACATAGGCCAGAGTCTGCCCTTCCTAAGTCCAAGGTAGCTGTTCTGCTAACCCCCCTCTTTACTCCTCCAAGCATCGAAAGCTCTCTTGTTTTGTGATCACTATGCCCAAGACAGCCTCCAACCATCACATCACCCACAGGTCCTTCCCTCTTCGCAAACAAGGGGCGTCTTCCCTGGTTGGCTCACTCACCAGCTGTGTCAGGAAGTTAGCTTCCACACGCTCCAGGAACCTCCTGGACTGTTTCCTATCTGCGGTATTGTATTTCCAGCAGACATCTGGTAAGGTAAAGTCCCCCATGAGAACAAGGGCCAGCGATCGTGAGACTTCCCCCAGCTGCTTATAAAATATTTCATCCTTTTCATCCTGGTTGGGAGGCCTACAGCAGATTCCCAGCATGATACCTGCCTTGCTGGCCTTCCCCCTGATTCTTGCCCATAGGCACTCAACCCTATCGTTGCCATCATCAAGCTCTAGACAATCAAAACACTCCCTAACATACAGGGCTACCCCATCGCCTTTCCTTCCTTGCATGTCCCTCCGGAAGAGTCTATAGCTGTCCGTTGCAGCCCTCCACTTGCGCGAGTCATCCCACCATGTTTCTGTGATGGCATCTATATCATAGTTTTCCAGCTGCACGATGGCTTCCAGCTCCTTCTGTTTGTTGCCCCTGTTGCATGCCTGGGTGTAGATGCCCTTCAGTTGGGCTGTTAATCCCACCACCTTTTATAGGGGAGAAGCCCTAATTCCTACATGACCATTCTCAGGCCTTTCCATGGTTTCTAACACATCAATAACCCTTGTGTCTTTGCTGTTGTATGGCTCTCCATCAACTACCTCCCCTGACATGGCAGACCAAAGGAACCTTGCTAGCACACCATCCCTCAAACGTTAACGCGCTGCCCCCAGTCTTACCTCTAGTGAGCCTGGTTTTCTCACTTTCCCCCTTCAAATCTGCTTTAAAGCTCTTTCAGTGAGTCCTGCTAACTCCTACACAAAGCTCCTTTCCCCCCCGCGTTGTACCCTGTCTGTGTCCAGCAGGTCTGGTGTCATGTAAACCAACCCATGATCAAAGAACCCAACATCCCGCTGGTGACACCAGGCTTGGAGCCAGGTATTGATCTGGTGGCTCCTCCTGTTTCTTCCCTTATCATTCCATGCAACTGGAAGGACAGAAAAGAGCACTATTTCTGCTGCTGAGTCTTTCACCAGTTGTCCCAAGGCCCTGAATCAAGAGAGACTGATTGCCTTTGGGCTTCTTGTTGCAACTTCATTGCTGCCTACCTGAAAAATCAATAATGGATGGTAATCTGAGGGCTGTACCAAGGCAGGAAGCTTTCTGTTCCTGTCTTTAACCCGGGCCCCAGGGAGGCATCAGACTCCCCTAAGAAGTGGGTCTGGGCTGCGTGTTGGGCCTGTTGTTCCCTGCAGAAGGCAGGCTCCCATGACAATGACCCATCTTTTCTTCTTTTTGGAAGGAATTTTGACACAGGGCGTAAGCCGATTTAACCTTGGCGACACCTCCAAGCTTAGACGAAGTGTCGTCCTCATTGCTGGGTTCCACTCGCAGGCCTCATGCGGGTGGTGCGTGGGCCCTGAGAAGGTGGGGCAGGTGTGGAGGAGACACGCCTGCCGTGCCGGGCAGGCCCTTGTCCCATCGCCTTGTCCCTCAGGTCGCTGTTGAGCCAGGCGGGGAGGGGACGGGGAGTCCTCCTTGTGCTTCGTCCCGCCTGCCTGTCGGGCCTGTCCCGGGGAAGGCCGGGCACGGTGCCGGCAGCCTGCTTCTCTCTGATCCCCCTCCGCCTGCTCGTCTCCACCCGGAGCTCTGGCGCTCAGCGCTGGCACTCTGTCGCTCTCATCCTGCTCGCTTCGTGCGGGAGCCACATCCCGCTGTATCCAGAAAGCCATCCGGAACTGCCAGTGCCTTGTGACACAGTCCAAAACCAGAGCAGTGACCGTCGTTATCTGCAGGTAACGCTGTGTCCTTTGGCCTCGTTTGTTCTTCCCTCCCCAGTCACAGGAAAAGTGAAAGCAGTAATTGGTAATTTCTTACTGATGTAATAGTATTGAAAATCTTATTTTATTTGTGAGTTTGCTTTATTAAAATATTTTTATACATTTGATTTTCCTACTTTAGGAAAAGAGAAGGTCAAAGTAGAGGAACAAATATACCTGAAGTTGTGAAAGACGTGGATGATCTGGAGTATGACTGGTACTAGAACCCAAGTAAACTGAACTGCAGTCCTCTACCTGAATAAAAAAAATACACATTTCCACACATTTTAGAGACGAAATATGTGATAATTTATTGAAATTTTCAGGTTTCTACCTGCTTTCCCTTGTGTTTAACCTACACATGTCAGTGTTAAAGAAGGGAAATTCCTTTCCTTGCTAGAAACACAGGAGAGCTCCCAGATCTGTGGCCCTCCCTATCCACTCAAACCAGCCCATCCCTGTTTCCTCTGCATATTTTCTGTTTTCAGTTCCAGTGGTAGCTTCTTTGAAGAAAGGAGGATATTTTATGCTATACTTGTAAGGGTTTCAGTTTTGCATCCTGTTAATTGCAGCCAGCCAACTCTACCGTCGTTTGAGTGGACACGGATAAAAGCATGTAAATATAAGCTCCGGATCACTCTTAACTGTGTGCTTCTAAACATGCACATACTGTCACTGAATTCACTTCAGAGCTTTTCTCACTCAAGGCGAAGAGAATAAAAGAAAAAGAAAATGGAATGTGACTTTGTGCTGGTGATTGGCATGAATATTCTCGGTCACTTTTTGAGAGGGACCGAAGTTGAGGCTGGACAAGATCAAAGAGCTTTAGGAAGCGGAATTTGTAGCATCTGTACCACGAATTACAGTGTTCACCCTTGCAGGGATAAGAGCAACGTTGACTCTTACTTCTCGGTAAGGTGAAAATTCCAGGACTGTTAAAGCCAGTCCCCAGCTGAAGTCAAAAAGTGTTCTCACACCATGAAACAATAATTAACACAAAGAGGTGCAGTGAGGGTAAGGGTTGCATCTTACCTGTTGGAGTGTCCATCCACTCTGATAAAAAGCGTGCTAAAAGACAGGGATGACGTGTGCTGGGTTCTGACATGCCAATTCCGGTCACAAAGAGCTAGGAGCTGTGCTGGTAGTCTCTATGCTCTTTCTTATTAAAGTGTGAGAGTCATTTGTTTTGTCTGGGTTTTTTTCTTCCCTTTATTGTGTGGTTGAATTACCTGTTTTCCAACTTTAAAATGTGTCTGTACTGTACTGTTTGTTCAGCTCTAAGACAGAGATGGTTTCCAAATCCAGGCTTACAAAGCTTAATTCCCACTGCTAAGGAAAGTTCGCAGAGTTTGTATACTTTCTTGGAACAACAATTCTTTTTAAAATGCTAGATTTTTAAAATTTGATTTTTAGTGGAGCTAGCAAAGTGTCTGGTCCTCTGGAGAAACTATTGTGGTGGTTTTACTAGATACACTGGTAGAAAGAAATAGTTGACAATTGTTGTAAAACCTGTTGAATCTCCACCCTGTAAGAAAAATGGTCAACTAATCTTTTAAAGAGAAGTGGTTTGGTTCTGAACAGAAAGCAGCATACATTTACTAATCTTCATTTAGTCGTGCTATGGTACCTTTATCTGTTTCCTTCAGTCTATATAAACCTAGACAATCTTAACTTCCAGCGAGTCACTGCAGAGAAGTCTGTGACTAGCCAGTTGTTGTGGGCATCAATTTTACTAGAATTATTACCTTTAAATAGCAGTAGTATCCCCCCCTCAGATAATCTGAAATGTGTCTGCTGATGCCTTTGGCAGGAGCTCAGAATTAGACAGTTAGGATGTGCCTGCACTGGAGTCTTAGTTTGAATCAGGAGTGTGCTTCTGAAGTGGATCTCCTGATCATCGCCATTTGCCATGCTTTGGTTTGTATCATGGAGCATCCCCAGAGCAAATGAAGTAGATGCCTGCTGACTGACACTAAACAGGGAGACGAATTTCAGGACTTCACCTACTACACCCTAGCTGCAAAAGAGTGTGCAGTCATTAAGGNGAGACTAGAGGCAGTCTAAACTAAAAAAAAAACCCCAACCATTTCAAAAACCTCAGCCCCCAAACNTCAGTGTGTANGTCAGGTCCTCAGCACCAACTGTTTTGCTGTTTTGTTTTTGTGGAGAGCTGCTTCTATTGGTCTGCATTGCTTGGTAATGCAAGTTCAGTTGCTTTCTTGGCTACTTGGTAATGCAGGCATAGCCTGGCAGACTTGAAGAAACCTCCATCTCAAGAAAACTTTTAGTTTCTGAAGCCTTGTCACCACTGAATTTCACAACACATGTCCCTTCTCCATGAAAGCTCATAGATTCCCATTCTTCCTGCATGGGTTTTCAGAATCTGAATCTTGATCTGCATCCATATTACACAATTTGTTATCCACATGAAAAGATCTGAATATTCCAGATTTTTTAGATGTTCAAAGTAAGGGTTAGAACGTATCTATGACACATCTATAAAAAGCATGTGATATGTTGCAAACTGAATGTATGCACAAGAGAGAAGGCCGTGATACAAACAATCTTCAAATTAGTTTACAGGAGCCTTGTTTGTCTTAATAATCTATGCTTTCCTAACAAAATCTGAATACTGATCTTCCCTATCATAGCTTGATGCTGTTGTCACTGAAGATTTCTATTTTAAAATTGAATGGTCTCAGGGGGAAATTGAAGCAGGTGAGGATAAAAGCATACTCTTAAAGCAGGTTTCCTTTATCTTTTTTATGGGTCGTTATTCTCTTGTACTGATGTTCAAAAACATCTTTCATCTGTGACTCAACAAGGCTTTCTCACCTCTCTTTTGTAGTGCTACATTTAATATACAGGTTGGTTATTTAGCAGGAGTCTGGATTCACATTTCCATCATGTTTTCCATTTATGCTAGACATTTTTTGAAAAATCACACAGATTACTTAGAAGGAAAACAAAGGATCCTTTCATGTTAATAGCAAATTTTAATTCTTTATATTATATCTTCTTAGCATTCACCTGGTTTGTGCTCTTCCTTTTAAAATAAGAAGTGATTGCATATGGGATGGGAAGGAAAGAGGTGACAAACTATGCCCACATGCACTGGCCATAGGGATTATTTTATTAAATGGGTGTTTTCTGATATGGCACATACCTTACAATTAGGGATTGTGAAGAAACTGTAAGCTGTCTGGTTTGTAACATACTTAACTATACCTCTAGCAAACCCTTCCCAGCCTCTTCTACCCCAAAGTGAAGTCCAATTAGATGTGTAGCTGTACTGTGTGATACTGCAGTGCAGAGATTTTCCAGCAATGCCCAGTAGGATTGCTTAGACTGCTGGGATATTTTTGGTAGGCATATGCCAAAAATCAAATCTAAGGCCATTTTCACCTGGCATAATAACTGTTAGGTTAAAAGCAAGCCTTCAGATGAAATCAGGGAAAGCTCTGGAAAATACTTGATTTCTTGTCCGTGTTTATACTAGTGTGTTACGAAGTACCAAGTAAACCCACACAGGATGCCCACTGAGCTTGATTTATGGCTGCTCTCATAGCAGCTCCTCAGACTTGTATGTAGATGCATGCAGTGGGAAAAGCAGAAGACCACAGTGCTCTTTGGTCGGGGTGTATACCAGACGCTGGCCATAAAGCATGAAGAAGTCATCTGTGAATGACTAGTTGAAGTAATTGAAATAAATATTGATAGGCATTAAAGTTTTGATGCACTCGGCAATAAATTCATATGAAAATTCACTTTCCACAGTGAAGCATTAACTGTACATAGGAATTCTTTCAGAACTCCTTGGAGTAGGGAATTTCCCAAATTCCTTGTTTAGAGAGTGAAAGTTCTATCAGGTAGTTCTGTGCTGAAGATGGAATTCTAATGAGGTGCACTCAACTGCATTTAGGAGGCAAGCAAACAATCACAAAAGCTTAACCGTACTCATTTTTAATTTAGTCTTACAAACTTTTCATTGATCTGTTACTTTCTATACAGATACTATAATAAATTGCAATTTTATAGGCTTTTCTTAGTGTACAGTACGTGAAATTACAAGAAGAAAAAAATTGTTCATTTACTGAGGAGAAAAGTTTCATGTGAATTTAGTGTTTCTTTGACCGTATTTCTCTTCCATTTTATATCAGCATGATAAGTTCTGGATGTCACTGTTGAGATACTAATAGCTTTGTAAACATAGTATCAGAAAGTCTGTCTGCCTTGTATGTCTTTTGCAGATCATTATGCAGAGTTTTAAAGGGAATAACAATAAGCAGGTATTTTAATGTTGCGAACTGTGTCATATGCAGCCAAGAAAACATTTTTATTTAGTTTAAGGATTAATTTATCTCTCAGGAATTTGTGCTAGCAGGTCTACATTCAAGAAAAGTTGTATTAATAATGTCATGGTATTAGTAAAGCTATTTGGAAATATGTATTGCTAAGGTATAAGATTGTGTACAAAAAATAATAACCCCCGTAAGGTTCCTAACTAAGAATTATGTCCACATTCCTTCCACTGAGCTAGAAATTAACATTAAGATTTTGCATCTTATAATGTGAAAAAGATGGAAATGAAGCATAAAGTGATTTGTAAGTGAAGGAAGAGGGGGAATTCTGACTTAGTTTAAATTTACTTTGAGAAAGTTTAAATACTATTAGTTGAATACATTTCCATTTCCAGCAAATTATTAACTCATTAAGGGACTAGTCGGTAAAAAATTATAAGTCTTGTACTTCTCTTTAAAAAGTATCACTCAGAGCAGAACCTTTCTAATATATGACCTTTTGTGTTATGCTGTAAGTCAGAGGATTTTGTTTTTGTAAAATGTTGTGAAGGCTTCCTGCTACCTGGAGGGACCAGTAGCTGAAGGAGCTGTAGTAAATCACACAATATCTACCTCTTTCCTCTTGTCCAACTTCCATTGTTCTCTTTGCTAAAGAATAATGGAGTCTTAATTTGAATGTGTATGGATTAACCCTTTTTGTATGGCATTGCATAAAAAAGTACCTGATAAAAGCTAGGTAGCAAGCAGTTCTCCTAGTGGGTATATCACGTTCCACGTGGAAATTCAAAGCAATGGTAAGATTTATCATTTAAGTGAATGTCTCAGGACTCTTAGGATCCTATCTTTCCTTACAAAGTGTAGATGGAGTTTCTTCCTCTCGCCTGGCACTTGCTTATGGGACAGAGTCTTTACAGAGGTCTTCAGAAAGTTCAGTCTCACAAGAAGAGAAAATATATAGTAATATATACCAATATTACTCCTATCCTTACTGTTTGCTCTAATCCTGAATTATCAGTTGCAAACACGATCAGGACTGTGACAACTTCTCAGAACATGAATGTTTCTCTAGGAGAGGTTATAGAGTGGCTCTGATTTGTTACTCAGGAGCCTTTCCTGGATTCCACTAAACTTCATTTGGCTCTGTAAAAATAATGATTTTGCCTTTTGCTCTGCTATTCTCAAACAGGAAGGGACAAACCCTGTATCATATTTCCAGTACGGTAACATCAGATTAGTCTTTTGATATGAAAATATTTTTTGGAATGCTGTTGTGGTTTTGGATGAAAGTTTCACAAAGTCTTTAGAGTGTCACATTAGCAAAAATTTGCAGGCGTTGCACTTCATCAGTGTGGGTCACTTTATCAGGCCCTAAAATGAGTCTAACGTATTTAGTTCCATGTGGGATGGTAAAAAATCTTATTACCGTATGTCTCAGTGAGAGTGAGGTTTGAATAAGATACCTGCAAAGACCACCAGTACTTAAAAAAAGGTACCACGTAAGAGAGAGAGAG
>Ga0065711_1049188_pt1 | contig 11430 bp, 10 predicted proteins | sample Hoacrofraction12_FD_59098 | JGI IMG/M metagenome (GOLD analysis project Ga0065711, IMG submission 59098) | Hoatzin crop microbial communities from Cojedes, Venezuela - Epithelial fraction 12 v2 (version 2) | ecosystem: Host-associated > Birds > Digestive system > Esophagus > Crop | place... | reverse complement strand
GCTGCCCAGGGAGGTTGTGGAGTCTCCTTCTCTGGAGATATTCAAGACCCGCCTGGACAAGCTCCTGTGCAGCCTGCTGTAGGTGACCCTTCTTCGGCAGGAGGGTTGGCCTAGATGACCCACAGAGGTCCCTTCCAACCCCTACCATTCTGTGATTCTGTGATTCTGTGATTCTGCGATGTTTCTATTAACTAGTTTTCCAATGTGCTTTCTAGATAAGAGAATTTCAGTCTTTCTTGGAATAACCATGGAAGTGGTTTCAGACATACTCATTCTCTACTGAGACTCTCTTTTTCCTCATTTAATGATAAGAACCTAATCATAATAATTTTTCCAAATCATTTTTAAGTGGGGAGAACAAAGATCTATGAACTAGGCAGATTTTATGGTGTCTTCAGTACCTAAATAATCCATTTAACTGGAAATCTCCGCAATATTCCAAAGCATCCTTGTAATATACAAGGCACAAAATACTTGCCTTAACAGTTCGAGTTTTGCACACCAGTGCCTATTTCTGATCATGGAAATCTGGTCTTACTTCGTTTCCCAGTAATGAATATGAACCTGGGTCATAGTTTGTTAGTAGATATACTGTCTTACAGAAATATGCCTGATGTACGATTACAATTTAATAATATCAACTCTGCTTTATATAGATTGAATTGAAGAAAATCAAATCTCTTTATGCATATTCTGGTCTTAGGTGGACATAGTTTCTGGCTGGACCATTGTAGTTCAACATGAGGAAAACATTAAATTTAGTCTCTTGTTTGTTGCTGACAACGTAAGATTCCTCATTGCACTTCTAATGGTCTGGATTTCACCATTAGGATTTATAATATGGAACTTTTGGTAATCCCTTCTGACAATACTCCTGGTGGAAAGGGTTGGTTTTCAACCACCACCTTCTGGGAGCTCTCAAAATTTGTCTTCACTGATTCAGGTCTGTCAGGGAGAGCAGTTTCAGGAGCATTGGTGAAGGCAGAGCTAGGTCACTGCTGGTCTGAACTGATCTGTACAATAAACTCCTTATAAATTGTAATGGCATTGACTATTTAGTTTACACTGACATCATAGTAGGCCTATGCTTGACGGGAAGACACATTCTAGTGTAAACTTAAGGAGGATAATGGGGAATCATAACCATTGTCTTAAGGTTAACAGAGAAGTTGAGTTGCCCCATACAATCTACTTACTGGATCTAGATAGGCATAAGGGAAAGATAACCTACACATATCTTGTCAGCTATCTTGCCAGAGCACGCTCAGAGAAAAACTGAATAACATAGAATATTCAATTTCCATTTTTTCAATTGGAAGATAATGTAAAATAAAAAAATCCCTGATTTATTACCAGTTTCCTCATACCAACTAGTGAAAGTTAGTGAAACTGACTTTACAGAAATTTCATTTCTGTTGCAAGAAAGGAAAAAAAAATTTTAGTACAAAATATGAAAAATATAGAACAGATAAAAGTGTGAGGGGAACTCCAGCAGGGATAAAATACCCAATGTGACTTTGAACTTCCTTATTTTCTTTTAATAGACTTCAGGTTAGCATGTACTTTTTTCTAAAAATTCTATGTAGTTGGTTTTGTTTAAGCTCTACATGAGTGTCCTAGCATAAGAGAGATTCAGTTTTAGCTCATATCTGTATTTCCAAAGGATCTGTATATCTTACCTATGAAAGAATAACTGAATTTGAGTAAACCAATGGTTCACAGATATTTAGAGGCCACATTCTAACTGAATATTCGTTCAGTTTAGCCGTATTAACAAGGGTAGCTTCCACAGGTGTAAAAGATGGTCAGATATGCTAATCAGACTAGAAATTACTCCCCTGTGAAGACCAAAACATTGCTATAAGCAAAGAAATTGATAAGATTTAGCTGGAAACTGAATTTGGCATGTTTGTTGCATCTGAAATGATGTGCTCACCTTATCTGTTCTTCACAAAGTATAAATATTTGAGTTCCTTATTTCACTTAAATGCAGCTATTTATTTTCTTAAATTTGACTTCTTTGAGATAAACTTGAATAAAAGGGACATGCTATTTTAAAATTAGATTATTTTTAATTTATTCAAGTGTTAATTGTGATTTTACTATTTTTGATTGCTGTTTTAGGAAATACATTTATGCCCAATGCATTGTAAGGTTTTGTAACATGTTGCCGAGCTTAACATTATTGTTTAATTTTCGTATCTTTTTACCTTCAGGTAAATTGGAACAACTAGTGCAGTTTTCAGTTTGCCTAAAATAATTTTCCCTGCTGGATAGAGTAGATTATTACAAGGCAATTTAAAATATATATAGAAAGTGGGGAAAACTTGTTTACAGCAAATGTATTTGTCAACCCTGTGATAATTGCCTACAGCGTTTTGAAGATATAAACATAAATATGCCATATGAATTTATGCATGAATTTAATCTAAGAATATCTCAGACTTGTCCTAATAACTAGCAATACATTGTCTAAAGCAAATTGTTATCTGGGAGTAAATTGCATGTTGGCTTCATACTTCTTCCCGCCGTCACTAGTATATCTGTAGCTGCTCTTTCTGCTTTCTGCTTTTTCCTGTTTGAGCAAACACATTTAACAGCTGTGGAAACAAACAGGGCAAATACTTGGCAAAAGTAGGGACCAGATGCCAAACTCTGCAATGCTTGTTCTAGCAGCAGCATGCGGGTCTGTTTCTAACTCCTTGGTGTCACCTCTGCTGGCTCCTTTTTCAGTTTCACTACTGGCAGGCAACAGAGGTGCATCTGGAGATGTTGTCAGGGTCATGCAGCTGTGGGGCTCTCTTGGCTCCTGTGCCCGTATTTATGTTTTATATTTAAATGTTATTTTTGCATGCAATAATATTAATTACTTGAATGTAGAAAATATTTCTTTCAATTTTCTGGAGATAGGACAAAAATAATTTTTTTTGCTGTATCAGTAAGTAGATACATTCTATGATTAATTACTGTCTTCAGGGGAGATTTGGTTCCTCTTTAATGGGGTGCAAAAATACCAGTTGACACCTGGTTGGCACTGCTGACACACTCTGGGAATCTGAGGCATTTCGATTAGACTTTGCCTGGCTGTGATATGGGATCACGTTAGTGTGTGGGGAAAAGAGAAGATGGGTGGGGTAAGAGAGTTCTTCTGTGGCCTCATTCACCATTAACAGCCTGTAAAATAAATCTAGCATCCCAGAGAGAACGAGAGAAGAAAAGAGAAAGCTGCAGGGAGCAGAATATGTTAGCCCAGCTGAAGCATGCTGGGGAAGGTATCCTTGGCAAAGGCTGGACTCTAAACTTGGATCATGCTGCTGTATGCTTCCTCATTTATAATAACATATAAACAGAAATGTAGACCTTTTTGGCTTCAGTATCCTGCTACCACTATGTGACTAATACTAGGTGTTATCTGGATGTTAATAATCTTTCTTTGGCTAGTGTTTATTTTCTGACTGGAAGAGTCTTCTTGTTCTAGAAGTTTCTTTTTGTTTTTTCTTTGGGTTCACAGTTCATGGAGCATTACTCTTTTATTTACAAATTAGCTTTAGTTAATCCATGCTGTTCAGTAGGTATTTCGCTGCCTGCCCACACCGTCAATGGCCGTCTATACTTCACCAAGACTTCAGGCTCCCAAACTGTCATATCCACTACTGACTGACACATGAACAGATACAAAATTATGTGCCTCTCCTGAGTTGGGGTCGTGGTAGTAGGATCTGCCTATTGCCAGGTAGGTCCTGATGCAGCCTGAAAACATACCTTCCCTTCTGGTTTAGGATAAATTGGGAACAAACCATGGGAAGAGACTGAATGCATGGAGAAGAGACTGAATGCATGGAGTGTGTGCTTCATGTGGGTGAGGAAATGAATTTATGTGCTGGGCTTTAAGCAGGGCAGTGAAAGGATCCAGCGGAAAAAAATCTTGTAGTGCTGATTTTGAGGAGGTTGAATATGCATTGGGAAGATGGGTAGCTGGCAATGTGGAGACTGCCATTGCAGAGGAAGCTATGGACCTCTAACCTTCACTTACCTTTCACACAGCAAGCAATAACCAGAAATTAGTGTGATTGCTGGTCCATACCTATCAGAAAGATTTGTCATCAGCCAAAAGTTTTCATATATTTGTTTTCACCATGTCAGTTTTCAGTGCTGTAACATTGCTTTTGTTTTTCAGTGAGAGCGTGTTTATGTTTTCCAGATAAAGTTCTTTGAATTGCCAATTTTATTAAAAAGCATCACCCCTTAAAATTGGAAATGAAAATACTGCTGCTTCACAGTTAGTTTTGATGTATGTTAATGTTCCAACTTTCCCTTATAAAGCAGCCAGAGTTAACATTGTTCTTTTCAGTAGATATTTGTAGTCATTTCAATGACTTATTATGCATAACATTTTTTCTTATAGCCAGATAGTATAATATGAATTTACTTAGGCAGCACAATTTTGTAATGCATTGTTGAAGGTTTTAGACTATTCTGCATATTTTTGCTACAAAGGGAAGGCACATGATTCTCATATAGTGTTCATGACACGCATCAGCAAGCTACTAAAAAGCAAAGAAGTGAGATACTGTATGACTTAATATGTCCATTTGCTATCTTTTTAGTAGTATTACAGTAGGTGTTGATTTACAGTGCGTTTGGAACCAGGTTAGATGTATAACTTTTTTCCTACACTGAGGTAATGAATAGAGGGACCAAGTCATTTGGGAAATACAAACTTATTCAGGACTGGGTGATTCAAAAACAAACAAACAAAATACCACCTTACTTTTTTTCTAAACTCCAAAACTGTGATGAATAATTAAAACAATATTCAAAATATATTCATTTAAAACTTCTCCTTAATATTATTTCATATTATAAAGGCTTATGTTTTTGAGGATATTTATTATCGAGTTTAGTTATATTGAGGCATGAGCACTGAGCAACTAGAGGAATGTGCTTGCACATGTAAAGATACAGATAGTATCTGTCCTGGAAATTTTACAATGAAAACAGACAAGGCATACGTGATGTAGAGGAGAACGATGTACTGCACACATAGTGCAGCACACCACATGCAGTGTAGTAATTTGTCAAGCAGAAATTGGAGAAGTGAGGAAGTGGGAAATGAAAAGTGTGAAATGAAAATAAGAAGTGGACAAAAAGGGAAGTGAGAGGGTTAAGTGAGTCCAAGATGGAGATGCTCTGTGACCACTAGAATTTAAAACAAGATTGAAGCCAGTCAGCAAAGGACTGAATCAAATCAAAATGGTTTTAGAAAACATTCTTTTAAAACTAATCAGTGGACAATAGTACTAAATAGAATGCTGTAGAACTTAGATGGAGGTGCAAATCCTCCACAACTTGCTTTATAAGAAGTAACGTGTATTGTCAAAACATTTTAAAATAGTGAGATATGCATCCCAAAATCACATTTCAAAGTAATGCTATTTCACAGTACTTCTAAGTATGTTCTGCTCGCCCATATTAGGAATACCTCTGTTGTGATGATACAGTTTGTATTGTGATTTCAGATAAGTATATTATTGAAAGTAAAAATTAAAAAGGAAGGTAAAATTACTTTTTCACTAAAAAATATTAAATTAGGACAAAATTGATAGTTCTAAGTCAACCCAATGAACTGTCAGGACAAAGTGCCTGTATATATGTTATGAATTAATTAAAATTGTCTATATTTCTACACTGGTTTCTGTCAAGGTAAATAGAAAATAATACAGTCATCAATGAAAGTTATACAACAATCACAAACCAGTACACAGCTGTATAATTTGTATACCTTGATTTTATTTGTATGATCTGGAACATTTAAAAAAAAAATGTTCATATTTATTTCAGCGAATAATAGTGCTTGGTTTCATAAATATTATTTATGAAATTTATTTTAATAGCTTTGTTCATGAAACACAGAATAGAGAATTGTTTCTGTTTGATTGTCACTCCTCTAGAAAGTGAACTGTTATCTGAGTGGGCTGAAGAATCAGCGTCCAGTATCGGGACTTTACAGTACGGTGACACATGCACTGGAAAAAGTGTTTGGAGTTCCGAAGATGTTTTTAGTCCTCAAGACATACAGATTTTAATTTGGCTTTGAAAATATATTTTCATTCTTTGAGAGTTCAAGGCTTGTGTTCAGCTTTTTATAAGTGTAGTTGTAACAGTTAACTTCAGGATTTGTACATTAGAATTTTTTTTCATAATTCAATAAGGTATATAATGAAAGAATGATAAACACATATTTACACGTGAAGAACAGAATCTACAAGCATTTTAGGAATTCTGCTTCAAATATTAAAAGTGCTGAAATTGCTGTCCAGTGGTGTCCTCTGTGCACAAAGGGATCATTTGTATACAAACATATTAATACTTGTATAGCCACTGAATTGTGTATGTCAGCAAACATTTTGAAGATAGGGATGAAAATAAAGAGATACTGTGAAGTTCTCAGCAGTTGTCATTATCACGACAAGAAACGTGTACACTATGGCAAATAGTCATATAGCAATTTGCAAATAGGAAAGGTTAAAATAAATGAATGGTTAAGAATGCAAAGAAGGAGAGCAGATGGGTTGGATGTGAAGCCAGTCATATATAAGAACAGAGAGCAATTAAAAAAAAAATCTCAGAAACTTCCTAATAATGATACAGAAATAAAGAACAGAACTCATAACAAAATGATAGGTCTGACAATTTTCATGGCTATGAATGGGAAGAAGCAAAATGTGTGACATAATCTTGTTAAGCATTTTTTTGTAAGTCAGTGCAATAAAGTTTATGATTTTGGAATCAAGATTCATACCTAGGTGGAATTGACAGCTGTTGGACAAAGCCTTTAATTTTATGTGATTACCGTGTGTTTGGTATCTTCTCTACAAAAATTGTCAGCATAGTAAGATAGAACATTATTACTTAAATCACTGTGATTATTTGCTTTAAGTGTAACTACATCTGGAGAAAGAATAATGTTGTGGAATGGCTACAGAGTCAGTCCTGTGTACTCTTTAAATAGATTGCCACAGCACGCTGTACCCCAGTCACAGACCTCCTATGGTCTGTCATAGGAGCTTTGCCTTATACTACTCCAAATTAATAATTAGGGACCATTGCATCACACTCCAGTGACAGTCCTTCCAGCTAGTAGTATATATTGTCGCTTTGAGTAAGAATGTGGCAGGTTTTTCTTCCTTTCTAACTAACCTTTCTTTCATATGATTGCCATAGGAGCAAAAAATAATGCAATCAAATAGGTATATGCATACAAACACTGTTTTCAAATTTCAGACAGGTATTTTTCTGATGCTTATATGCCAGTAATCTGTGTAAAAAGAGAGTGGTAAAAATATTTTTTCATTTACATCACTTGTTATTTTGGTAGTAGCCTATTGTTTTTTACAGAAACCCTACTTGTGATCACACAATATCGTCTGCAGTCAACATACAAAACAAATAGTGCTAGTGATACCTGATTTCCTATGTATTTTTTCTCATGGTTTATTTTTTTTCTTCCTGGAAAAGTGAGAATTCCAACTATTTTTTTTTTTTTGAGGGGGGCAAAGGCATTCTCAATGTTTCACTTGGATCTTGGTTCTTCATACCAAGTCAGAAACAACTAGATTCTGCAGTTTTTGCTTATCAGGAGGCATTAATTAAGTCTCATTCCTTCGTTATTTTTGTGAAAACAGCAGGTCTGGGAGATCTGTCCTACTGTCTCAATTTTGATGGAAATTAGCCAGCAAGATCAAAGTTAAGAGTGAAGGATGAAAGCACAGACAGACCTTTGTATATCCCAGAGGTGGGGGAAACAAATACCAATGTCTTCATCAAACAAATCTTGTTTTCTTAGGAAATCAAGCTAAAAATACTGTTCATTCAATGGTGTAAATTACCGTTCATCTCTGTAGAGATTTTTAAAATGTCATTTCACTCAATGTGAAGTAAATCATGCCTCACAGTCCTTCAGTTTTATGAAATGAGGGCGATTAACCACTGAAAAATTGGTGTAACTTCTGGTTACCGTCGCTGATGATCTGCTGGTGGTAGGTATCTGGGATTGGGGGAGGGGGAAGGGATGACTAAACAATAAAGTTAATTTAAAGAGACACACCTTCCAGAAAATCATGCAACCTCTCTTATCCAAGAAACAACTTCATGACAACGGTAGTCATTACTGGCCATTATAGTGAACAGCTGGCTGTAACCCATGTTGCTGATCATTTGGGGCCATTCTTTCGCTTTTAAGGGTGTGATCTGACACAGGTAATGTACTAAATGGCATGTCTTTCAGAGTCCTTAAATGAAAGTGTATTCTGCCACATGTGAGAGTGATGTCGCAGAAAATGACAAGGGAAATTTCAGGCATTACAGTAGTTCTCAGTGTTAGAATATTAAATCAGTGCATCCTGAACATATTCTATGAGAGAATATTTAATTTTCTGTTTCCCCTATTAATTTTGTATTCATCATGGTGACACAAGTGGGTGCAAAGATATATGATCCACTATGCATGAATTTGGAGTAATGTGGTCTACAATCCCATGTCTGTCTTCTGCCTTATATCTATTAAAATTGTTCATATTAATCACCAACTGGAATTTCAGGTTGATGCAACAATTAGTGCTCCTAGAAAACTACATGAAGAAAACAGAATCTCTGATGTAATGAACTGGCATTTTGATAACTTTGAGGCAGTGTCAACAGCTGCTGAAAGTGCTTGATAGAAATGCAGAGACTTCTGAGAGACTCCATTAGTGAAATTGTTGCCGCGGTATCACCTTGTGCTCAAATGGGTTCAAGGGAAATAGCACTCAGTGAAGAGTACCATTAGAGGCCAAGACTATATGATTTATATGACTTTAATATTAGTTTTAAAGGTGATCAGTGCAAATGTTTCAAACTAATGTCTAAAAGTAGGTCTATGTGGTAAGCAGTAATGAACTAGTGCTGTATTGGGATAATTAGACAGCAATTGAAACATTTAGGAAGGATTCATTGACTTCCAACAAACACAAAAAAACAGCTGTCAAGCCTTACTTAAAATTCTCATCACAACAGTAGACATGTTACTTTTGGATACATTTGAAATATTGGCCACATTTCTGTCATGGGGTTGATGGGCAAAGTAGAAAATTTCATCATTTGCAAGTTAATGTCATATAAAACATTTCAGTACACAGTATTATTTGGCCCACTGGTTTCTCTTATTTGTCAGAGGGTGCAAGTATACACATCTGTGGACACTGTCTGTAACCGTCATGCTTCTCCAAAGGTACAGTAAAACGGAAAAAGTGCAAAAGTAAAGAAGTAACTCACTAAAAATTAACTGTTCTGGAACATGCAAAATCAGACATTGATACAGACATTTACAGAAACAGACCTTTCTTTAATTTCATATTTCTAAGCCACCTACTGGAGACTGCTAGTACACTGAAAATTTTTTCAATTAGGAATTTGGGCTGAGATTTTTGCTGTTAATATATTCATACATGGAAAATACTGTAAGTAGGGAGATGATTGTAGTTTTCGGGTGTTTGATGGTTTGCAAAACGATTCAACTAGAGCTGATCTTTTTTTTAACACATTATTTCTACAGCATCTTGAAATTAGTGACTACACAAAGATTTTTTCCTATGCAGTATGAAAGGCAAATGAGAATACGGGAAATAAGATGTAAGCTGAACTTCAGGTAGTAAGTCTGTTTAAAAACAAAACCAAAATAACAAAAAAAATCCCACAAAAATCTAATCACATATTTTTTATTTTTCCAAGGGCATTTGCCCTTTTTCTGTTTCAACAGACATGGAAGCACTAAAAGCTCAGAAATACACTTTATAATGTTGAAAAAGATGCTCTAGTTTCAGCTTTTGCATCTTCCAATGTCTTTTCTCTTTCAAAGTGTTTCCGAGTGTCTGTTTGCTCTTCTGACTTTCAAATTGCGAAACTCAGTGAACTGGAGGTGTCATTGCTGGAGCTAGAGAGGATGTGGATAAAGGTCCCTGAGTCATTTGCACTCTCTTTTAGAGGAATAATTTGATAACTAGAGCTAGCAGGTGGATCTGCCTACCCTTTCTCCTCATGGTATGAATCTCTGGAACACTGTGATGGGTTTGAATTTGTAGCGCTTTTAGTAGCAAATAAACTGTGACATGGTAGTGTTTTACACAGAGGAAATCTGGAATAAGACAGAGCTGTTTGGAAGCCATTTTTATTTTATCTGTGCCTTCCCACTCTGTCCCTGTAGGACTGAGGCATATTACTCTCAGAACAGCAGTAATTTTTGGTAGCTTGGAGCTATGGCATTCCTCTTCAGGCCCTTAAGAGAAGAGCTCCCTCAGCTCTGAGATCTGGCTCATGGGTCTATGCTCAGCTCCTCTTTGTAGACCCCTACTCACCATTTCTGCCACTAGCTCCCTGCTTTGCAAGCTTTCTTGGGCCCTCCAGAAGCTATCCCAGCCCCGCATGATCAGTTGCTCCCAGGGGGAGAAAATCCGTCTTCCTCCAAGGGCTTTCACCTTCTTATGACAGTTTACCTCCTTGCTTTCAGCCTCTCATTTTTATCTGAACAACAAAGTAGCATAGTATGCTGCGAACAGACAAAGCCTAGGGCTCGCTTGTTGTTGGAACAAAGAATGAGCAGCCCTGCAGATCAGGAGAATGATGGTGGTGCCTGCCCTCACTGCTGGCGAGCAAAGTTAAAGGGCTGTTTCTTCCTCTGTGAAGTCATGCAACGTTCAGGCACTAACCAGCTCTGAGCTAAAAGGTTTCCCTTTAAATGCTGAGCTACAAAATAAGGAAAATCAGAAAACCTTGTAGTGCTAGAAATAATGAAAACACTGTCAGGTGATCGCTGTAAGAAATCACTTTTTCTTTATGTCTTAAACAATAACATTCAAGTGTTGTTTATACCTATATAAGGAAAAAAAAGAAAAGTCTAGTTCTTGACAACTGATTGGTATAAAATCACTTGTTCTTTCCTTTCTCAAACTTTATTAAAAATGTCTTTCGCTTGCAAAAGAAAAGGACACAGTCAAGGTGTCGGCAACTGAGAGCTGCAGATTTTCGCCATCTCAAAAAGAGAAACAGAAATCACTTGACTGTATCTTGTTTGCAGAGGTTTTTTTAGATCATGCAAATGATTACAATAATTTCCTTTAAAGATACAGCACTGCTGTGTCTTGGGAATCATGGACTAGAACTGGACATTAATTGGGCAGATCAAGAAGCTATGATCCAATCTACTCCCTTGCCTAGCAAGTCAGTGGCTGTCCAGATTAGTTTAGAATTTTGGAACTGTACTGGTAGGAAATAGGTTCAACAAGGGCAAGTGCAGGGTCCTGCACCTGGGGAGGAACAACCTCATGCACCAGTACAGGCTTGGGGTGGACCTGCTGGAGAGCAGCTCTGCGGAGAGGGACCTGGCTGTCCTGGTGG
>Ga0065711_1049187_pt1 | contig 11430 bp, 6 predicted proteins | sample Hoacrofraction12_FD_59098 | JGI IMG/M metagenome (GOLD analysis project Ga0065711, IMG submission 59098) | Hoatzin crop microbial communities from Cojedes, Venezuela - Epithelial fraction 12 v2 (version 2) | ecosystem: Host-associated > Birds > Digestive system > Esophagus > Crop | place... | reverse complement strand
CGGGGCTGGCGGGGCTCGGGCGGTGAACGGCCAGAAGCCGGCAAGGGCGGTCACGGTGGCTGCTCAAACCGGGAACCGGTCCCACATGTAATGGTTTTAGGGTGGTGGTCTCGAGGGCAGGGAAGAGAGATGAGCTTTAACGTTTCCGAACCCCCCAAAAGCTGGGTGCTCTCACCCAAAGCCGATGCGTGGCATGGACCCAGGCCTGGGCAGGGGGACATCGGCCCGGAACCGCTGCAAGCACTTCGCTTTCTGGTGGGATTCCTCACGGGGTCAATGCCTCTTCCCTTCTCACACGGCACTTTTCTTCTGAGAAAATGAACAATAAAACCAGGTGATGGTAAGTTTCTGTTTCTTAAATGAGGCAAGTCCCAGGAAATCAAAAAAATGGAGGTGGGAGATAAATTTTTTTGAGAGTTGCTTTAAATATGTGTTATCCACAGCAGTATCTTCTGCTTTGAGTTGTCCCTGTGATCACTGAGCAGGTCGGAGGTGGAACCACACCTCCAAAGCTGCTCTGCCCTGTTGTGAGGATTACTTTGTCCTGGAGGAAAAGGCAGGAGCTGTTTCTCTGCAAGAGCACAGGGCAGAGAGGCAGTGGACTAAGAGCAAGAGGGCTTCTGGCACACCATTTTTTCATATATAATAGCCAAAAAAAGCTGTGGGTGGTCTTTCCCTTTTATTATAATACAACGGTTTAAAAAGTGTTGCCGAGTGCAGAGCAAGAACCTGAGCAATTGACTTCTGTTAAAAACATACATAAAACAAAACACTTTACAACAACTATCAAGAACAGGGGTCATTTTTTTCACCTATGACTTGGACTCGTGGTGCTTTTTCTCAATATTGGGCGCCAATTAAAAAAAGAAAAAAAAAAAAGAATTCTTAGTGGGAGAGGTTTAGCAACTTTTCACCCCTACAGGAAATAGCGATGCTGTTTCCCAAGAAGTGATGAAACAGGAAAGCTACCAGGAAACGAAGAGGTACCATCCAGTCACACGGCCAAGAACTACAGACTGCCGACTTTAGAGCTGGGTGGCTGAGGTGGCTCTGAATCGCAGCCGCCTCACGCAGAGGGACTGCTCACCCCCCTCGCAGGGACAGCACCCGCTCCTGGGGTGGGCTGTCCACCCTGGAGGCTCCTGTGCCTGACACTGAACTGCCACAGGCTGTGGTTGTGCACATCGCAGTGCCATCGATTCACCTTTACGTACTCACAATAGTCGCAACAGAACTGGCAAAACCCAGCAGCTGCCTCAGAGCAGTGGAGCCATCCCTGCCGTGGAACTTCCCACAGCAAGCACAGCTGGAGGGGCGGAGGGGGGATCGGCACAGCCACCCCCACTTGCGAGGCAAAGCCTTCAATCCCTTGTGAACTCCGTTTCAGCAAGTTCACCTCCTACTGAGTACAGCTTTCAGTAAAGCAGCACAACAGGTAATCCTTCTCAAAGTGGTGGTGTGGGAATATTCTTCATCATCATCAACAACACTAATTATATTTGGTTTGACTTTTTTGAGAGGCACCAGCTCAAACTGATCCTCGTGTAAGTCCACAGACTTCACTAAAAGAGTACTTAAGGAGGACTACACCAGGCATGAAACATAGCATTAGCATACTGAATTGATAAGCAAGAATGTGATTGGAATTACTACACTTCATAGTTTAACTTCATTTATTTTGGTATTTCTGCATCTGATTGCATGGTTTTATACTATAAAAGCATTCTCTATTTAGAGCTTATCTGTCATGGTGCAGGTAGATCACAACATGAAAATGAGAACCCCCCATGCAGTGTAGGAGTTCAACGCTTAAAAGGTAGGTGTCAGTCACTACCTGGAAACCTCTCGGAAATGCTGTTTCTCTCTTCTTGCTCTCCTCATTCGTTAAACACTAAACTCTCCTTTGGCTGAAAACCAGCAGGAACTGCAAAAGAGAGACACAAACAACAGTCTTCTCCTGAAACTTCATGGCTGATCATTCCATCAGTCTGAAAATATTGGTTTGTGATCAACCTACAGTGTTCTGCCACCTGCAGTCAGTTAGGAACTCTGAAACTCAAAACCCACCACCAATCCACGACTGGTTTAACATAGGTGAGAGAAGTGCGTGTACCCTAAGGGGCGACAGCAACCTCCACCTTGAATTGTGCCTCCAGGAGAATTCGGTCATATGCACACATCTGCCAACAGGTCTCTTGACGCGGTGAGAGTTATTCTCATACTATCCACATACCGATAACAATGTGTGTCCAACAATGCCTCTTAGGGCATTAAATACCTTGTTAGCACTTGTCAAAGCACCACAATATCATCCGATAGAAGCATATAGGCATAGCACAAACCACTCTGCAGGACATTCACTGTGGGACTCAAAGGCAGAAAGAATGGTGTGCACCAAAACAATAGACTCCCCAAGTTTCTAGTTTAGGGGCTTAGTATTTCCCACTCAAAAACACATGCACAGAGTGAGTAGCAATAAGATGTAAAATACTGAACTTGTTGATGACCTCACAGGATTATTTACAAATAAAATAGATCACAAACTGATTGAAAATATTTTCTGTTCCCTCAGATAGCCCTCCTTTCCTGTAAAAAGTACAAAAATAAAAATGCCTTTCCCTTTCTTCCCCAGCAAAACAATCCTTAGAACAATTAACATAACAGACTGTCAAAAGGGTTCAAACCAAAGTGACAAACGCCGTGAGTGGCAGGCAAGCCCAGCCTGACCCACCAGAACGCTGCATGCTGGATTTGTCATGCAAATCAAAATGGAACCTGACATGCTCTTTGTTCATTCTCCTTTCAAAAAATCTACTTTAAATGCCTCCCATGTGCCTTGTTTTGGAAGCTGACATTCCAAATGCATCAGTGCAAATTAAGGGAGGGATCCATTACCGATAAAGACGTTGCGATACAGAGAGTTTCAACAAATCTTATTGGGAAGACTGGAGAGCCAACTGCTGCAGCTTGCACCTGTAGGGTCACTCCGCTTGCTGCTGCTGCTTCTTTTATGAAGTCTCTTTAGAAAAACTCCATCAGTAGATCCTTGCAGGAGAAGCTCTGGCAAGCTGTCACAGCGTAATATTTGTAGATCATAGCCTGCGAGCAATGGATATATTGTGAATTAGGAATAATTACTGGGTCTTATTTAGATTAAAATGCATGATAATGTGCGTAAGGCAAATATTATAAGTTGATTTAGATATATCTTATTCATTTATGCTATTTTACTACCTGAGCGCACCAATAATTACAGCTTTTTAGAAGATGCCAGCAGATTTACAGTATTTTACAGTTAACTTATAATATGTGAAGATGCCTTTTAAACAATGACAGTGATGTTCTGACCTCATGAAAACAATTGGGAAACTTCCACTGACTTCAGCTGAGCTAGCGGTTCATCCTTAGGGACACATTTTTAACAAAGCCCTCAAAGCAGTTACTTAGCATGTGGCGCTTGGGTTTAAAAATACATGAACACATCTGTTAATACTGCAGCTTGGAATTTACTCTCAAAAATAAGACTAACCCAAACTTTGGACTGTATTGACTTCCCTAGTTTTCTAATTAAAAGGCAATTTACATGATGATTTGGTTTTGTCTCTGCCAAAACCAGCAGTTAATGTGCATAAACAGTGGTTTCATCACTGCAGTTCCACTCTGAGCCTGCAGAAATTTGTATTTAAGACTATGCAATTGGTCAGTTGGACTGCTCCATACCTACATTAATACTGGTACACATACCCGTCCTACACAAATGTTATTTTTTCCATCCTGATAGACAAATGCTTGTCTTTGTCAATGTACTGCTTTACGCTTGCAGCTTGTTGGCCCTTACCCTGCAGCATTAGATCTGAATGCTTCCTAGAATTTCATTCAGTCACTTATCCTTTCTTCAACTACTATTGTTTAAAAAAAAACATTTTCATTCAATGCCTTAACAGAACTATTATCCTATTATTTACTCTTACATATAGTGTCTTAAAAAAGGCAATAACTTTACTTTCTTCTCTGCATTGACTCTGAACTTGAATTTTTATTAATCACATTTTTCCTCCTACTCTTTTTAGGCATTCTGTTTCCTCTCAGTTGTCCCAAAATCTGAACATCTATATGCAGAGAATTTTCAGTGAAGGAGAGTGATGCCTCTGGAATTGTTTCCTTGCCAATTCATATCTGGTACTTAGTACAAGATCCATCTGTTTATTCAGGATCTCCAGGGGCTTGTACAGTAGTGGCTATAAGTATGCCTTTTAATTTGATGTTGTCATTTGGCTGGTTAGTAAGCAGTTGACAGTCTGTCTAAATGCAGCAGGGCAGTTATAACTAGTCAGTCATCATATTCTAGTTGCCAACTCATAATGCAGTGGAATGCCAGTCACATTTCAACAATTTAAAACTGTATCAGTCATCTCCTACATACTCCCAAACTGTCAACACCATGAAATGTATTGCTTAATTAATTTCAACTTAATATCATTTCTTGCATGTACATTTGCCAGAGCTCTGTAGACCACAGTCATGCTAATCTTAATTTACCTCACTAACGTGTCTAGGTTTGAAAAGTAGGTGAAATTGTGGCATGGCATTGGGTGACCTAGCTATACCATAAGTAACAATGCAAGTAAAGATAGAACTTCCTCAGAGCAAAGACTCGTATCTTTTAAATGCAAAGATGTCAGTACCAGCATCAATTAAACTGGCATGCCAAAGAGCATAAATTACGCCACATATAAATTCATTTCTCCTTCCAAAAAGTGGGATTAGGATTGGTCACAATTTGCCTCCTTCTATTTTTCTCACACCTTCTGTGGAGATGTGTTTAGTGTGGTAAAAGTACTTTGACCACAGTCATGGCAACAACCAGTAAAACTACTTCTGGAGCATGGATAATTCAGATTATAGTGTGCAGAATCATATACCCTAAGCAGCATTCCAAAACCAAGATAAACTCTTGTAGAAAAGCCTTCTGAAGCAATCTCTGGCACACAAAACCATAGGTAACATGTTAACTTTCATACAAAACACTTACATAAGCTCTCCCGTGTGTGAATTTTCTATACCTGTGCTAACTGGAAAACACTGGGAAAACAGTTTCTGCCTTGATCATATCATGTAAGTAATCGCTGATGATAAAATGCAAAATTCTCATCTTATTAACCTTACTTGGTTTAGCCACGAAAGAAAGAATTTAACCCTGTTAAAACTTACCCCTTACTTAAAGCTGAAATTAATTGAACTAATTAATTTGAGGTTTGATTTTACTATCTATTGACGTTCTTTGACCCGCCTATATTTTTCTTTTTTGATTGATCGAAGCTTTCATTCTTGCACTGTCAACAGACCTTCTGGTGAGAAACTTCTGTTTACATCGGTCACTGATTTAATTCTCACATCTTCCCAGCAGTTTCTCTTTGATCTCTGCATTTCTGAGTTTAATCATTAAGTTTGCATCAAAAGTTTTTCAGTTGCCGTATCTTTCACTGTTTCTGGGACTCAATTGAGAGAACACAATTCCTGAAAGTTCACTTAGAATTATTTTTTGGTAGTTTTGCAGTAAGTACTACACATGCTGGATCTCTGAAATTACAGTATGAACTAGCACGACTCCTATTCCCTTTCCACGTATTAAGCATTTGAACTTCAGGATTTGGCATGGGTTTTTCTGTGTATTTGGTTTGGAATCATACATCAAATATAATGTAGTGTGGGTGGTTTTTTGTGAATTTGTCATACACAGGAGGCCTACAGAGATTCTGTAAAAAAGGCAAACAACTCTGGATTAAAATATTGAAAGCCTACAATTTTCTTTTCTGAAGCTGAAGTTTAAAAAGGGGACTCATCACAAAGATCCAGAGCTTCTCCGAGGATAGAAGGGACAAGAAGTTTTACACCTCACCTCAAATACCTTCAATTTTTCAAACAATTACAAATTTGATGAAGACATTTGAAATGAAGGGCACAGACCAACGAGTAAGCCATATAAGGTCTGTTCTGAGTGCTGTATGAGCTCAGCTGAGCAACAGCAATCCTTCTTCTGCACAGAGATTCCATGAGTCCTTCTTCTACCTATGGAGTCTTTGGTGATACATGGAATTTATTCAGGTTTTAATAAAAGTGAATAACTACCTAATTTTCTTTCAGCAGACACTTCCTTTTAATTTTAATCCAGTCTTACATGAATAAGGATCTTGGGTTAGACTTTGTCTTTAAAACTAAGCAGATGTTATCCTGAATTTACTGTTTTTACATTATAAACCTTTTATTGCACGTTCATTGTACAAGATGTATTTTTCTGTAATGAACGCTTTTACTGTTAGTACATTTCTGGGCTTACTGTTAAATAATTTTAAGAGATGTCCTACCTTTCTAGAGCAAATTAATGTATTGGGCCTAGGCTTTTCATAATGCTTTTGAAACAATTCTGGTATTTTTAGTCCACTATCTAAACACTAAAGACAAACACTACTGCTAAAAAGCCACCAAGCAAAAATAAATCATTAACTGAAAATCGGGAAATAAATTTCACTGTAGAAGAGTCATGAAAAATATATTAAAATATCACTAAGAGACCTCCAACAAACAACTCCTGAGCACACATTTCTGCTAAGCAATAATGACTAGTAATTATCACTTATTGTTCACCATGCGCAGAACATAGGTGACTCAGTGCTGCAAAACATACTGTGCATTCACTTTTCACTGTCTACAATAACTCAAGACACATAAGCAACCTGCTCGCTGAAAGCTGTGCATTGTGGGTGCATTAAGATTCCCTGAGGGCCAAGTTCCTTGGGTACTGTGCTCCTGGAACACATTTGAACAGCTCTGTACAAAAGCAGTCCCCAGCCATACACATGAATGAGAATCACAAGTGGCTGCTCTGTCAATCTTCCACACATACTGCATTCATAGCTATACATCAGGATACTGGATTGCTGTGTCAGACCTTAGCTCTTCCCTTTGCCATGCTTCACTAGAGTTGTTCCCTTACAGTAAAGTTTATTTTCTCTTTTCTTAGTTCCCTGCTTATAAAAACAGGGCAGCACTAGACGTTAACATGCAGAAAGGCAAACTGAAACTGAGAGCTATCACCCCAATGGCAATACGATCCCGCCATCCTAAATATACCCAGTACTCTGCCTACCCACTCTCGTGCCTTTACCCAGAAGACTGTAGCTACTCCCTTTCTCCAGTTGCAATATTATGTAGCCTCTGTTTACAAGAGACTGGGAAAACACAAAGTGGGAGTTGACTTTTGCTTTCCAAGTAGGTAGGGAAGAGTAGCTTGTAGCTTGTCTAGTAATTTCTATGGCCTGTTACTGCTGATTGACATTGAATCAGGCTGAAAATAAAGACTATGAACTGAAAAATGAATTAATAACTATTGCAGATGAAATTAACTCAGCATCTAGGGAAGTTTATTTGGGTAAGTGAAAGAAAGGGATGCCACTGAAATGGATCTGTATTTGGAGTACAGTGATACAGCCGTGGGACACATACCTTCCCATCTATGCATGAAGTATTTTTGTTTGTCTCGCATTTGTGCATTCTCACTTCTCTCATGGAAAACCTGAGTTTGGTGGGCTAGGCAGAGAGTGGGAAGGAGAATCTGGAAGCACAAAAACAGAAAGAAGTGAAATTTGGACATAACCACAGAAGAGGAGTGTGTAAGGTCTCTTCCAAGCTGGATGCCCTTGAATCCCACTGAATGTGCTCATTAGCTCAAGGCCAAAATAAAGAAATGCAGCTACCCAGAACACTTGCTGTGGATTTGTTATTCTCAGCAATACCCTGAATAGCAAACTTCAGTTCCTTACCAATGTGATACAATAGTGCTCCCTAATAAATACTGACACTGGCTTTCACAACGGCCTGAATCTGTAAGCGACTTTTAAAAAAGTGACCAGATGTTTATATTCTGCTAGTAAGCACTACTCATTTGTGCCAAAGTTATATTTAAAATTAAGCTCTCAGAAGATAAGCTAGATCTGGGGTAGTATTGAGTTAGTTACTAACAATCTCTACAGACAGACCGGTGTTTAAAGATGTGAGGAAAACAGTGTAATTACACTGACAGAGCTTTCATTTAGACTGAGCTCCAAGTATCCAGGTATTTATTTCCCCTTTAAAAAAGGATTACTTTGTAAATATTCCTGTGCTGAGATACAGCAATTTGAAGGACTGGAAGCTGGAAAGTTAAGTAGTGTGGCTACAGGGGTACTATTGGCGACCAAGAAAAGCATGTAACTATGAAATGTAGAAAAAATTCATAAAGTGGTATAAAATATGCATGCACTTTTCCATACATATCTGAAAAGAGAAAAATCGCCTTTCAAGATGACAGGAATGCTGGGTACGTACAGGCTTCAAAAAGCCTTAGGAAAAAGAGATTTAGGAGTAGCATGTGCTTTCAATCTGCAGGAAACAAATCTGATCTTTCGGCTACCAACTGTAAATCCCACTAACAGTACGTGAAAACAAGAACGGATTGGCCATCTCAAGACATGAAATCTGATATATCATAAAAGCACCTCTGCCAACTACTGCTGTCACTACCAGGGGTTTGTCCCAACAGCAACCCTGGTTCACAAAGGATTGTTTCTTCCAGTTATCATATTAAACTTGTTAAACTGCCCTTTTTTGCATTGATAGGATATTTTCTATATTTGTAGCAAAAAACAATATACTTTTCATCATCTTTTACTCTTTTAATTTTATGAGTTGATATCTATTTCAGTACAGTACACTGTATTTCACTGTTTTTTTACATTACTTTATTAGAAAACACATTTTCACTGGCTTTGCAGATACCCTGTCATTTGCTAAATATGGCCAACTTCTTCCTGTCACCTAGTGTATATATATAAACAAGAAATTATAAAAACTTACTTATTTTTTCATAAATGCATCTGTAAAATCTATAGGGGCCTATATTACCAGACAGGTCAAGGACATAACAGCTCATGCCACACCTTATTTCTTCTGAAGAAAACATAATGATTTCCATCTTTCTAAAAAGGAATATTTATTTTCTTGCTTCTAACTGTGCCAAGTAAATAAAAATTACTGGCTGTTTTATGCCCCGCACTCTTCCTAGCCATCCGTACTATGAAGCCCCAGAAATGACATTTCAGAGGTGTTGAGGCTCTTTCAGTTGAATGTCTCTTAACAGTACTCTACGCTCTTTAAGTACACACGAACAGCCCAGGGCAGCAGATCTAAACAACTTCAAAAATGAAGAGTCTCTACCAACTAAGGAAAACAGGCTCAAGCTATCAAAGCTCAATTTGGCAGTCAGTCCCATGCTTCCAGAGGGCTCGCATGCACACGTTTTGTGTTGTGCTGTCCTGTCCCACTCAAGGCTGGAGTTGCATCCTTAGTTCCTCTGTTCACAAGCAGATCCAACTCCAGTGCCAGAGATTAATTGCCTAATTATCTATCTTACTCCTGCTTGGAAAATTGCCCTCTGGCTCCTCCTCCTGGTTTTGAAATTTAAAAGGATGAGCCACCAGAAGCAGCAGGGGCTTGTAAACAGTAGGGAGGAAACAGGAACAGATTTTAGGCAATAAACAACTCGCAAGGACAAAACTGCAGCTACGCAACATTTTGGAGCCTTTCTCACACATGGTGCAATATTTGTTACCTGTTGGCACAGGGCATCACTGACCTCAAGATCAACCTCTGGTCACTTAAAGATGCTCTCCATTTGGTGTACGGTTGCTATCTAGTCTATGAGTTCAGAAGACTGGCGAATATGCAGCGCATCAGAAGGCTCACCAGGATGTCCCCTGGTATTAAGAGCAAAGAAGCTACATGTAAGGTCCTCAGAAATGTACAGGGCATCAAACATTGCTGCTGCCAGTAGGTAATTAAAGACATATTCAGCAACAAAAAACAACAAATGAGTGGCTGTAGAGAAACTGAGTGGGAAACAGAAGATCAAGAAACTAAGCAGAGACAATTATGATAAGCAGGATAAAATGTGTAACAGAATATTTCAGAAATATCACTTTTTGTTTGGAGGGAAGAAAAATAGAATATAGGTAAAATGGTGACAAAGATTAATTTCTAAAAATGTATGAAAATTAAGGTTGAAACAAATTATAGAAAAGACTGCATGTAAAACATCAGCATCTGATAAAAATGGAAGGAAAAAAGAAGGGTAACAAAAAAACAGCATAAGGAAAGAAAAGATCTTTCCAGGACAAACATGAAATGGTGCAGCAGAAAAGCAAAAAGAGGGGAGGTAATTGAAACATAAAATGATCATTTCAGATATTAAATAAGAATAAATATTATGGAACTGTAAAAAAACCCACCAAATTCAGGGGTAAGGAGAGAATAGTAATCAATAAAGACTTATTTATCCGAGGGTGTGTTGGCTGTATATACATATACTTTCTTAAAGCATAGTAAGGTTAGTAACAGACAATGGAGACATCACATTAGAATCCCCCTTTGTTGATAATGTAAGGCACATGTACAGCACGACTGACTTTGATATGTGGTCTTCCTCTTAGTATTTATCATTAAGCTCATTTTCCTTAACACTCAGAACTAGAAGATAAACCGAGGCAGTATAGTGCCAGCATCACAGTTGTATCTGGTATCAAAATTCAAGGCTGTATTTCACACGTAGACCATTTTTACCCTACCTTGTGCAATTACTCTTGACAAGTTTTGCAAAAGAAAGCAAATAGGATGGCTGCCAATGGCTTTTATATATTGAGCTTGCCGCACCAATAAGGACTCAATTAAATAAAGCCAGTGCTGAATTTTCCCATTGCACAGCTGGACTCTGTTACATTCGATCACATACACGAGGCAGTCCGAGAGCTTGCCCCGTAGGCCTGATCCTGAACGTGTGCTCCGCCGTACCGTATGCAGGCGGCCGTCAGGACTCTGGAGGCAGCCACAGCTGCACAACTTCTATTTCCCCGAGGACTCCATGGGTCCTCATTAAGCGAAGAAAGGCGGGAATAAAACCAGAGAGAAACATTTTACCTCAGACTTCAAGTCTCCCTGCACCTATGGGCTATTTTTTGTGCCATCCTCTGAGGAAACCTCACGGTTTGTTAAGGCTTAAGGTTAGAGATAAGGGACATCAGCAGGACCTCACGCCCGACACAGTATAATGATTTTTACCACAAAACCAATAGCGATTTATACCCAAGCCTCTATTTTGCCTGATTTAGCTCTTTCAACGATCGAGCCCCAGCTCCCGCGGGCAACCCCTCAGCGGCAGCTTCCCTCAGGCGAGAGGACCACCAGCGACGCGCGCGGCCGCGATGGCACCGGGACGCGGCGCGGCAACGGGGCACGGAGAGCCCGGGGCTCCGGGCAGCGCTGCGGGGGCGAGCGCAGCCACGACGGCGAGGTGCGAGGGCCGGGGAAGCGGGGCGGCGAGGGGCGGCGCCGCGCGGCAGG
>Ga0065711_1049186_pt1 | contig 11430 bp, 2 predicted proteins | sample Hoacrofraction12_FD_59098 | JGI IMG/M metagenome (GOLD analysis project Ga0065711, IMG submission 59098) | Hoatzin crop microbial communities from Cojedes, Venezuela - Epithelial fraction 12 v2 (version 2) | ecosystem: Host-associated > Birds > Digestive system > Esophagus > Crop | place... | reverse complement strand
CCCCTCCGAGCCCCTCCGAGCGGATTCCCGTACCACGGCCGAACTTTATTCCTAACTGGGACAGAGAATGACTTTGAGCAGGTACAAGCAGCGGGTCGGTTCCACTCCTCCGTGTCGTATTTAGAAGTGTTGGCTGCTAAAGGTTAAATGAAACCTAGTATGCGCTCAGAGATCAAAAAGTACCAAGCCAATGTTCAAAACTGGAGGAGCTGATAAAAAATAGACAGGGAAGGTGTCAAAGCAAACAGCAGCTCGTGAACAATGTGTCCCCTGCCAGAGTCAACAGCTGGCATCAAGCTTGGGCACAAACAGGCTGCTTCCAAGCACAAGCTAACGGAGATAATCCTTTGTTACAGGTCTAAATCTGCATAAAAGAAAAACCCTCATGAACGACAGGTAAAGCTAACATCTACTTTTTTTAAGTTTTTAAACCCTATTTAACACTGCACGGATGGTGGAGTGGGGACATAGAAAGATACCACGGCAATCCAGGAAGTAACGTTGATGATTACTTGATTTCCTGTTTACTGTTGCTGTCAATGACCATTAACCTTCTGACAAAGGGAAGAAGATCACCAGTGCAACTTTTCAATGAACTGTATCTCAGCCTCATGAAGGAAATAAGGATTGTATCTGTAGAAATCAGCCTGCAAGGCTTTAAACAATCACACTGACTTGTACATAGGTATTTTTTGATCAATTCATGCAAGCCCCAAGTTCAAAAGGCAAAATTTAAGAGGCAAGCACAAGAGACTAACATTGCCAAGCAAAAGACAACTCCTTCCACCACAGAGTACATCCTAATTAAAACTTGAGTTAGCAGAAAGATTCTGACATACACAGCTCACACTATGCAAGCAAAACCAAAACACACACAGCAAAGCTCTCCAAAGCTCACTTTACCTTAAGTCTTCTTAGAACTTGTAAGCTCAGCAGGAAAAATACTGGAAGTGATGACAATACGGTACTGCAAGTGGAAAAGTTTGAGATTTCTCCCACTCTTTCACTTGAGAACAAATCATAGATAATGAGGTAATTACTCTTGCAAATCATACTCTTCAAACAGAACAGCAAAAAAACCCCCAAAACTAAAAAATATTTTTACTTTGCGCTTGACAAGCCACAGAGCAGCAACTGCCAAGACGGGATTCTGTAAGAAAGATGGACGAGTAGAAAAAAAAAATCAGAAAGGTTGCCGCTGCAAGAGCAACATCTGATCACTAGTAACACTTTTCAGTTTGAAAGCATGACCTCCAGTGCCAGAAACATAAGCTCCATTGTGCTGTCTCATATGGAAGTAGTAAAGAACTGGAGTAAAGCTTTCAGTAAATGCAGCATTGAAGAACTTTTCTTTGGCAAACTAACACAACGTTTCAGAGCTGGCACTGAAAAAGTGAGGTTGGTGGAGCTGCATTTGAAAGAATGCAGAAAGCCAAAATCTAAAATATAAAAATAGGAAGATCCACATTATCCCCACAAACCCATTATTTTCATCATGGTTTAGAAGAAAAAAACCACTACTGCTGAAACAAAGTATTTCTCACTAGTAAATTTATTCGCATCCAGCTTACAGAAAGAAAATTCCAATCCAATGAAAAAACCCCGCTCACTGAAAACCACCATGACTATATGAACAAAACTAATCTTTACACAGATCTCCTCAGATTATGAAAGCCTTAAAATAAAAGGGGGAAATGTACCACAATTAAAGCTGAACTATCAGTATCACAGCAATTTACAAATTTTTCCTTTGTCATAAAGTGAAGCAACTACATCTTAGCAGATGTTCACAGCTCATATCTGTTGAAGAGCATGTTAGAGGAAAGAAAATGAAAAAGTCACTCATAACAAGTCACTTAAACACTGTGAATGCTTCTTTCAGATATACCCCATAATAGCAGTAAACAGCAAACAGCTATGTTGTCTAAAAAGAAACACAGGTAAAGCACAGTAAACTAGAGCTTACTAAGCATGTCATCTACTGAAAAATAATGATGGAAAGTCACAGGAATTATCCCTAGGCAACTCAAATAAACAATTCAGATGACATCCTTTGCTTGATCACCCTCATTAAGACTTGGATAGTTTCAACTTCTTCATAGATTCATAGAATGCTTTGGGTTGGAAGGGACCTTTAAAGGTCATCTAACCCAAGCCTCCTGCAGTAAGCAGGGACATCTTCCACTAGACCAGGTTGCTCAGAGCCCCATCCAACTTGGCCTTGAATGTTTCCAGGGATGGGGCCTCCACTACCTCTCTGAGCATCCTGCTCCAGTGTTTTACCACCCTCATTGGAAAAAATACCTTCCTTACATCCAGTTTAAATCTACCCTCCCTTAGTTTAAAGCCATTACCCCTTGTCCTGTTGCAACAAGCTCTGCTGAAAATATTTTCTCCATCCTTCCTGTAGGCCCCCTTCAGGTACCGGAAGGCTGCTGTAAGGTCTCCCCCCAGCCTTCTCTTCTCCAGGCTAAACAGCCCTAACTTTCTCAGCCTGTCCTCATAGGAGAGGTGCTCCAGCCTTCGGATCATCTTTGCGGCCCTCCTCTGGACCCGCTCCAACAGCTCCATGTCCTTCTTGTGTTGAGGGCTCCAGAGCTGGACACAGGACTCCAGGTGCGGTTTCGCCAGAGCGGGATAGAGGGGCAGAATCACCTCCCTCAACCTACTGGGCCACCTGATGCAGCCCAGGGTACAGCTGGCCTTCTGGGCTGTGAGTGCACTTCGGTGGCTCATTTCCAGCTTTTCATCCACCAGTAACCTCAAGTCCTTCTTTGGCAGCGCTGCTCTCACTCCCTTCATCCCCCAGCCTGTACTGACACCAGAGGTTGCCCCGACCCACATGCAGGACCTTGCACTTGGCCTTGTTGAACCCCAACAGGTTCACATGGGCCCACTTCTCAAGCTTGTTCAGGTCCCTCTGGATGGCATCCCATTCTTTTGGCATGTCAGCTGCATCTCTCATCTTGGTGTCATCTGCAAACTTGTTGAGGGTACACACGATCTTGCTAAGTCATTGATGAAAATAGTAAACAGCACTGGTCCCAGTAGAGACCCCCTGAGGGACACCACTTGTCACCAGTGTCCATTTGGACATCAAGTTCACTAACAGCAAGACTTACAAAACAAAGAACAAAACCAGAATGCAACCTCCTCCCCAATCAAAGACTTTTCTGAAATCTAGATGGCAAAAATTAATCTGTAGAATGTTTTGTTTTAAATGCATATCTCAGTTTTACAGATGTGCAGTTATGCCTCTCCCACGAGAGGGGAATAAGGCAAACAATAGCAGGCAATCTCTGCTAAAAGCTGCGTTGTTCTCTTTTTCTGCTTTAAGACTCCTAGAAAGAATGAGTTTGCTTATTCTCAAGAATGTGAAATATGAAGAATAGGAGAAAAAAAAAAATCACTTGGTGCCACAGAATTTACAGACAATTTCAGCTCAGAGGAAACTCACAAGAGAACATAGGAAAGAAAAAAATTACTCTGTTCTTCAATTACTCTTATGTATTAGAAATCAAATCATTAACTATTTTCAGTGCCAGTTGCTCTACACAACGGAGTCTCACAATTCTCTGTACACTTCTCCAGTACTTCAGAACTGCACAGATTGCAAAACCGAGACAAAGCTTGCCGTGGTGCTCTATATCCGTAGAGCGCACCAAAATTGTAACCATGCAGACCACGATGATGTTTTACAAGCTATACAAGGCACAAAGTAACAAGCAGCTTCCATGAAGGAATTACCTATTTACTCACTCATTTTTCTAATGAAAGTTACACTCCTGTTTCTGTTTTTTCAGTCATTATTTTGTCCCTCTCAATTGCAGCCCAGTTTACCCTTCACCCACAAGATAAGTAGAATATTGGCATTAAGAGAAAAAAAAAAAATCTGCAAGTGCAGAACTCCACAGGTTCCCTACTATAAACAGTAAAGCATTTCCTAGGTCATGGATTCCACACTTTGGATAGATAACAGATACAAAAATCCAAGTTCTCCTTAAAGGAGTTGTTCCCAAATAGCCTGTGCTGTAGATCTTTCATTTCCATCACTGAAGAATCAATAACAACATTTATTCATACTTCACAACTTCCCCATTTGAGCTTAAACAGATTTTTTTAACCTTTCTGATTTTCATTTTCAAAGGACAGGAGTTTGCGCTCTGAAAGAAATCAACTCAGCATGCCAGAATTTTGTAGCCTTTACTCTTCACGTCTGTGCAAGAGTCACAAACATAGTAATGTTAAAAAAAAAAAAAAGGAATGCATGTGGCTGAACAGGAAAGGTAATGCTTTCCACAAATCAAGAAACACTGAGATAAAGTAAGTTTTAAAAGCAGGCCCAGAAAATTTCTCTAGTTTAGCTGCAGGAGGAAGCAATGCGTAACAAAAGCTCACGTGCACATGACATCACGTCTGTCAACACAGAAGTTAGACCTGCAGGACACATCCTGACGAGTCTTCAACTGGAAGAAATCCCTCCCATCTCCAATAATCTGAACAGGTTCCATCCTATTGTAAGGAACTTGTTGCGGCAGCACATTTCAAAGAGATTATGAGCAACAGTTTGATACCTGAATTTACTTCTGAAACCCCGAGTAATATCTAATTCTTATTTCCTACCCAGGTTTACCAATATAGACTTTCAGACCTTTCCAATACTAATGCAATTTTTAATATAAAAGTATCAAAGTACAACATCTGAGAAAAATAAAAACGCGTATTTGAGGAAGCTCTGTAGGCTGCAGCTCAGCTACTGTCAACACAAATGCTAACAAAGCTCATGTGTTAATTTTAAATACTATCTCGCCATTAGTAACTGATATGCTCTCAGATTCACAACTGTTTCCAAAGTGTAGCTGTACATGTAGACTTTTGCCACAGCTGTCTCCATTTACACACTTGAAACAGAACATGGCAATATTGACCTGTTTTCCCCAGTCCTTTCCAGTTTATCCTTCACCTCCACTAAAGCTTTATTCCTGCAGAAAGAAACATTTACTACATACACAAAACTCCAAAGCAGTGAAACCAAATACTTAATGGTGACCTGAAAAACATATAGAGGCTTCGGGGTTAGAAGAACACTGCAAATCTAGTTCAGTGGTTGACCTAGACTGCAAAGAACTTGAAAGCCAGAAGTATACAGAAGCACACATACTAACCTTGCTCCACGCTTTGAGTTCTGAAAAATTTAAGCAAAGTGTATTGCACCAAAATACTACAAAGTTTTTGCCCCAGGAATCAAATCCAGTACTTTCCTAGAGGTAACCAAAGGCACGGCTATTAAACCTACTAAAATGTGATATGCAAATTACTAAGCTTATAAAACACAAAGCCACACACTCCCACACTACTTACACAACCAAGTCATGCTCAGGCTGACTTTTGCCTTTTTAGGTCACTGTGGGGAGGTCATAAAACGCCCTACAGTGAAGAGTTCCTTTCAATATACAAACTAATACATCACAGACTGTAGTGTAACTTCCACACTGAAAAAATGGCTGACTCTGCTGGCAGCTTGACCTTCCTCCTATCACAGGTTATATAACTAACCTGAAAACCTGCCAGGCACTCACCGAGAGAGCACGGAAAAGAATCACTTTTCTTGGAAATAAAGGCTTCCATGCTGCAGATAAACTGACAGAAACTAAGAAGTTCAGGTGGTGTAATAATAAAGAGCTTTTTCTGCAATATTTGCAGAATAAAGTATGTTTAAAGAGTGGTTTCCACTGGTAGGAATGAAGACATTTTCATAAACTGCAGGAAAAAGGCCAAAAGAGGATGATATTATATTAAATAATTTGCTTTGAAGAACTGATGCAGAATTCATTGACACTGCCACATACTGATCAGCTGGGAGAAAAAAAATTTCTGTATTCTTGACTGCCTAAAAAAGCTGCTTTTGTGTTCATCACAGACAGTGATTGCTGGGGGTTACCACCCTCTCCTTTTATGACCAGAGAAGGTACCACCACAAGCTGTGGACAGATTACCTTCCCCTGTTCAAATAAATAATGTGATCTATAGATACTCGGGTAAAATGAAACAGAGAAGGAAGACTGAAATCATCCTACGGAGTTGTATCAAGACTGCATTTGTCCCTCGATACTCAAAGTCCACATGCTACTCTTACATACCAAGAACACTACCTGGATCTTCTCTTGATAGCCACAAACCTGGAGATAAGTAACATAAAACCAGGTCTCTAAAATCTCAAAATTTCTTAACCTGAGGAATTAGATTCCTTCGAGACCAATCCTGTAGTCAACAGGCAAACTGTATAAATGCTTACTGAAATTCTTCTGGCTACTCGGAAAAAGCAACTTCTTGAACACTTTGTATAAAATTGGATTTGCCGTACCACCTGCTCTCTCCAGACCAGACAGTGCAGAGTTCTTGTTCAATTTAATAAGAGTTACATTACAGAATCTGGCAATACAAGATCATATACCAAAATAAGCAAACAAGCATAGTGTAATTTCTCAGCTGGCAGAGTTATTTCTCACATTCTGACAGTTTGACAAAAAATAAATCAGGCCTTTCCCTTAACACAGTAAAAAGGCCAATACTTATTTTCAACAATATAACTTCAAAGGGTGTCAACAAATGGCAAGCCACAGAAGAAACCAATAATCACCTTCCAAAAAACACCCAGTGGTTACTACACACCGGAGCAACGCAGGCCACAGTTATATGGCCATTTTAATCTGGAACAAATCCACACTGCCACTGAAAGAAATGGTGCCTGCCCCTCCCGCTCTCACCTTTGCACTGCTACTACCACAACCACTTCACTGCCACAATCTACCACAGAGCTAATCCCATCAATGCTAGTAACTACTCTCTTTCGGACAGGTTGATGAGCTAACCTCGCTCAACACAGGGCTGTGTGCTGTCACGAAAGGGTGGAACCACCTCTTTCATCAACACTGCAAGATTAAAACCATGAGGACAGACGTCAGCGCGGTTCGGTGACGTACTCTGTAAATCACAGGACTAGATCATATAACACAATCAACTACAGAGGGAATCGCTGAACTGTGGGCACTTTCGGGGTAGATGGGGCTTTCTGTGAAGGAGGACAGCCGGGCAGCCTCGGTGCGTGGCACTGGGAGGCTTCTCCAACCTAACCATCTGCACCACAGACCTCCCATCAGAACACGCAGCTTCTGAAAACAAGTTACCACTCCTCGATAACAGATATTGAAATTCACACACTAATCACTCAATCTAGTGGGCTGGCTGGACAAAAGTGCTCCAAGTTGTGCACTGAGCTAGAGCTGACGCCACTCATTAAAAGGCGTGACGGGTATGCCTGGAACACAGCACAGAAATACCGAAGGTCCCCTGCGGACCTGTTCCACCCTGGCCATAGCAGCGGAGTTCAGCACATGCTGCCTGCCCTGAAAAAGAAACCCCAAAGTATATACGGAGTAGATATGAAACTAATCTTACTCCCAAACCTGATGTATGCCTGGCTTTGTAACTGCAAAACCCAGAGCCTTGTCTCTATTTAGACATTAGATGATTTGCTTGATGTTCAATATTTCATAAATCAAATAGATTTTCATCCTAAGTGCTACACCATGAAAACAAAATTAAAGGGATGTTTTTAGCAGGGAAGTCAATTATTTTGGTGCACTCCTTTTTACGTATCAAGCATGTCACCAAAATTAACAAAGTATAATACACAAATTTTTCCTGCCTGAATTACGGATGTGTTATCGTTTAAAACTCAAATCACTCATAGGACCATTCTGTTGACAAACTTTTTTTTCACCAATCCCACATCCAATAGACAGGTGTCTATAGGGCAAAACATTACCTACATAACCTGAAACGATAAGCACATTTTCGCAACCAGATGCACAGAATAGCAAAATCTAACATGTTACAGAAGGACGTCTAGGTATTATTTTCTCAAAACAAGCTCCCGTTTCCATGAATTGCAGAGATTGTCCTGGAAATGAAACTTTTTTTTTTTGCTCAGGTTTTTCATTTTTAATATGCTGTGAGGTAGGAGTATTAAAAAACCCACATCTTTTCTTTCTCCTAAATCAACAGGACTATCTGCAATAACAACAGCAGCTAACTTCACAGGATGTTGAACACATCAATATTCTCACAAAATCTACCAGATATACAACCCAAATTCTACTATTCTTATTTTAAAAGTGAAAGTTGTTCTCTTCAGGAATGATTCAAAAAAGAAATACAAGGATTGGCAAGATTAGAATACCCATCTTTTTAAATTCATTGCTGCGTGACAGTCTCTTAACCAGCATATCAAAAACATACACACACACTCAAAAAGACAAACTAAAAAAAGTAAATTATTAGCCAAAGTAAATTCTTATGCAGCAACTAACGGAATGTTTGCATTTCTTTTTAAGTATTGTGATCAGCTGCCACTCTGTACTAAAAACAGAGCTAAACAAAACCCTCCGCAAAGTGACATTGCTAAACATGAGATCCCATTCTCCTTAATATGGAAAAGTCTGTGAGCACATACGAACACATTTTTTCATAAGTAGGTAATGGTTACTTGTCCAAGTACGTAAGTTACATTCTTTGCCTACTCTGTTGACACAATTAGATGCACGCTAATTCTGGTGCCAAAAGTTTAAGGGCCATTAACAAAACTTTAAGTGAGTGTTAGAGGGATCTTTCATTTAACATTTCCCTCCACCATTTCTCCAACACCTCTTACCTCACCAAATAACCTCTCTCTCACAAGCCTTTATCTGTGACCGACACTGGAAAACTCATTATATAGAAAAAAGCATGTCTCCATGGAAGCACATCTTGATTCATTTGACAGCTTGAAAGAAGGAACAATATGAAGAACCAGAACAGAACCCGAAAAAATGAAGCTAGTTGAGGAAGGCCCTGGCACTTGTTACATAGCATTCATGATTTTAAAACAGGTAGGCTGAATGCCAGGAGAAAGGAGGTCAGTAAGACCACGTGACTGCTTAGTAATTAGACTTGCTCAATAGCGCGATTACGCAAAAATATTAGTTCAAGAGTGTTACATGACTGTTTAAAGCAAAAAGTTATCCAGAAAGCACCTATGTATTGAAGACTACTATTCGCCAGATTTAAAATACCTTTTTAAAATTAACTGTAACTGGTAACTCTGCAGAGGGGCAGTATTACTTCCAACAAGAAACTAAACCTCCTGGTTTCTCGTACTCTTGCACCATTTTTCCTCAAGTCCATTGTGTTAGTCATACTTTGAACTCTTGACAGACAAGAGTTTCACCCAGGGCATTAGGACCATAAACTCACCAGAATATATACTCTTGGTGTCAATCAGCTCAAAGAAAGGATTGCTGTAAATTCAATAGAAGATTAAATTTGACTCATGTTCCAAATGCTGCAGGGCTTCTGCTCCTAATCTCACATGAAGTATTTTTTAATACTACAACACCCTACTCCACAGGCATGTTAGCAAGGATCTTGCTTACAGTCATCAAGTGACCAAAGAGATAAAACACTTCATTATTAACTGCAAGTCCCAACTGTGACTGGCAAACCAAAAAACTGCATTATAATTCTCATGTATGTGCACTGTGAATGTATGTGTTACCACTAGTTAAAAATAGCTAATTAAAACCACTGGAATCTAAAATGGATTCATTCCAAACTAGTAACTGTTCATTTAAATAAAAACCTACTCAGATCACTCTAATGAATGTACAGCTCTAGCAGAGAGTTATTCTATTAAGTCACTGTACTTTTAAACTTCAAGAAAAAAAATCTCAGAAAACCGGGCTGTGAAGGCAGTGAGATTTCCTACCCGAATCCACATGCAGCATGTGCCTGGAGAGTATCTGAGTCCCAGGAGGTTGCCTGCAGTGCTTTGGATAGGGGAGTTGTAATTTACCCTTCTTCTGGGAGATCTTTGCTAGGGGGGAATGGGACATGGAGAGCAGCTCACAAAAACAAAGGACTACAAGAAGAATGCTCCTCTTCATAAAATAAATAAAACCCACATCAACAAAACCTCAGCCCCTCTAAACAGCAACTAGAAAAAAAGATGGGTTTTCTTCAAATGCAAAATGCAGTGCAGGGACTACCTGTCTTTTAGAACACCGAGAACACTTAAAGTAAACCGACCATCAAATGCATCACACGCAGACATACTCAAGGACTGTATTAGCTAACGATCATATTAAATAGTCGTCGAAGAGCCAGGGCAGTAGCACTGAAGACGTGAACTTTCTTTTGCTAGAGCCAAAGTTCACATTTGTCTATCTTTCACTAGCTCAGAGAATACAACAGAAAAGAGTTTAGCATTTTAATTGCAAAACACATTAAGAATACTCCATAGGTTTCCAAGACCTGTGATTTCCTTAACACTTAAACTTGCGCCAATTACCTGCGTTCTTTAAAAACTTTGGTTGTTCATACTTCACCCACAAAACTAAGACCTCTAAGCTTTCTTTATAAAGTTAAGGGGTTTTGAGTAACAAATCCTATCCCTTTCAAAACAAACAAACAAAAAATAGAGCTTCTAGAAATGTACATCATAAATCCCTCAGATAAGAGTAATAATTGTTAAGATACTTGCCTTAAGTGGCATGAAAATTGTTTTTCTCAGTGAAAATGGAACAACCATCAAGTTAAAGTTCACAGAAGGCATTTTTAATATTTCTGTATTGTGAAAATCAGAAATAGGACCATAAGGAAAACGTCTCAAAATTTTATTGGGGGGGGAGGGGGCAAACCAACAAACTCCAAAGGCAAGTTACCTTACTGGTAAAGTATTTAATGACTGGGATAAAAATCATTAAATCTGAAAGAGTTAATCCTTGAAGTGAGGTAAACTGAACTGAAACCCAGAGTATCTCAACTTCGCCATTCTTCTATGATGTAGTGTTAAGCCAAGTTTCACTGTGCTCATTCCATAACTAGACAGCTCTTCTCAGCACCCCAGCCTGGGCAGGCTAAGCTCACGAGCGTTTCAGGTTCCTGACAGTGGACAGACAGCCGATACGGGAACTCTACTGCACTACCAACCCTTTCCAAGGGGTAACAACTCTCAGATTCCTAGTGATATTCTCACTAACCTCATAAGGTAAGTGCGCACAGGTGTCCCATTAACCTCTGCCTTATTCTGGTGCACATTCAGCACGGAAGCGTCAGTCCCAACTCCATAGTAAAGTTCATTTTCGCATCAGACAGGACCACACCTGGCTTGCAGGTGTAGGCACAGATCTGCACGGTCCGGAAAGGGACACGACATGCCCTTCCCTGCAGGACCGCGACTCGGAGAATCCGCTTCGGAACCCCCCGAGCCGTTCGTTTTCTCCCGAACGGAGCCACCCTGCGCCGGCGCGGGGTTCCCGGCACCCCGAGGTGCAGCAAACCCCCCCGGGCTGCTCCTCCCGGAACCCTTCCCCGGGATACCACAGACATCCC
>Ga0065711_1010815_pt1 | contig 11430 bp, 9 predicted proteins | sample Hoacrofraction12_FD_59098 | JGI IMG/M metagenome (GOLD analysis project Ga0065711, IMG submission 59098) | Hoatzin crop microbial communities from Cojedes, Venezuela - Epithelial fraction 12 v2 (version 2) | ecosystem: Host-associated > Birds > Digestive system > Esophagus > Crop | place... | reverse complement strand
CCCCCGCCCGTCCTCGGCCGCGGGAGGTGTGTGCGGGCCCGCCCGCCGGCTCCGGGCGCCGGGAGGGGAGGGGAGCAGAGCGGAGCGGAGGGGTTCCCTGCGGGAGCCCGGGACACCCGTCCCGCCCCGCAGCCCGGGTCTGCCCGCAGCCTTTGTGCCCGCGCGGGCGGTGTCTCCGCGGCAAGGCTGGACGGGGCTGGTGGAAGGTGCCCCTGCCCGTGGCGGGGGGGTCGGACTGGGTGGCGGGCAAGGGGCCTTCCAGCCCAGACCCCGCCACGGCTCCGCGGTTCTCGCTGCGCCCGCGTGGGTGCATCGAACCCAGCAGCCTCGTCGCTCCTGAGCGACCGGGCGCGGCGGCGGCGGCGCTGGAGGAGCGTGTCTGCGTGCGGGAGCAGCGGAGAGCTGCTGCGGCCGGCGGCTGCGGCGGGAGAGCGCGGCGTGCGCGTCCCCGCCTTCGTCCCGGGCGAGAAAAAGGCCGCTGCTCTTCGCGGGCGGCTGTTCTGAAACACAGCCGAGAAGACCCACGGTGTTCGCGTTGCGTACTTTCTGTTTTGTTTTCAGCTCCCTGTCTTAAAACCCGTCTTTGCAGGACCGCATCAAATCCTGGGTGGAGGAATTGCTGCCTGCAGCTACTGCCACAGAGAGGACTGCAGCACGGCGGCAGCCGGGCAGCAGAGAAATCCCTGCACCTGCAGAAACCGTGCGTGACCGTCTCTCCGTGGGAAGGGCTGTCGCCTAAACAGAGGCTGCGGATGACAAGGATGTTCAAGTGGAGCAATGTGGGGTTTTTTTTTTTTCTTTTTTCCTTTTTGCAAGTGTTGTAGTAGGTCTGTGTCTCGGGTGGAGGTTCGGAGGGAACAACAACCTCTTGAGAGGTTAAGGAAGAGGTACGCCTGACGGGCGTGGGCCGTCCCAGACCTGCAGCTCACGCTGCTGACCAACGGCCTGTGCCTGCACGACAAGTTACGTACCGCAAACGCTGTGTTTGTCACGCTTGCGCGGGCCGCATGTGCCGCACGCGAGTGGCAAAGCTGCTCTGCCCACGCGCGGTGGGCGCAGCAGGGACTTGGGGACTTTGGCAGATGGGTCAGAACCGGCGCTTCGACTAAACAACCGAAGGCTGTAATGTTTCTTGTACAGTCAGGATTATTTGACATCATATGATAGATTTATCCTTGTTTAAGAAAACCTAGATTTTAAAAATCGTGGTGTTTTTGTATTATCTTCTCAAAGATGCTGTCATACGGATTTTTAAATGGTGCACCTTGCTTATTTACCTATGGCTTCATGGTTCTGTATGAGAAATTGTGGTTTGAAATAATAAGAGGTCTTAAATGACCATGTTAATAACAACACTGTTCTGTCCAATTAGTTTTAACTCTTTTCTCCACAATTCACCTTCTGATTTCTCTGATAGCATGGAGATAGATACAGGAGTGTTTTTATTATTCTTTAATTAAAAAAACACATAGTTTAATAGGCACTGTCATAACAAAAGACATGTATTGAAATACAGATAAATCTCGGTATTTTGGTCTTATGGAAAATATCTCCCCATTTTCATTATATACATTGGATTTCCTATTTGTCTTTTCCCATAAGGAAAGGCTATTTAGGTGATTGCAAAACAAGTATGTTCATTACACTGGACAGAAAAAAAAACCCCACCTACCAAACCCCAAACTTTATTTAGATAAGAGATCTGATGGTGTTGGTGATTCTTAATGAAATAAGTGATTCTTCCTTACTAGTATTTTAAGTTAGCCTCTCCTTTGGAGGAGTAAACTTATAAAATGTGTATCAGTTGAGTAGGTTGTGTCACCAGCTTCTCAAGTAGAAGTCCTTCTCCAAAATGAAGATTGAGCCCATCCTAGTTTCTAAAGCTAAAAGGAGTAATGTGACCTTGTAGGAATCAAGCCTCGGAAGAAATTCTCAAAAAGTACGTTAAGTCTCCTGGTCTGCATGAAATTTTATTTCCTTTGCAGGGCACTTCAAATAACATTATGAAAGATGGATGCCTTGCATTTTTTTTTCTGTTATCTGTTTCTGACCATTTAATTGAGGTTGGAACTGCCTGTGTTTCACATACCTATTAGGGGTTCCTTAACAAAGACCAGAACCTTCCAAGTTATTATGCTACTGCCCAAACAGCCCAGTCCTCAAATTACCAACAGACCACAATGACTCCTTTAAGGCGCCCAGTGACTGAATACAAATTATGCTGTAATAGCAGTATGATTGTGCCAAAGTAACTGAATTTGCCTGCGTCTTTTCAATTTCAAGGCCGATTAATTGTGAGGCAGGGGAAAATGTTTCATTCGGATGAGAGTTCTTGGGACATCCAAATGAACAAACCTGAAAATACCTGTGGTCACTTTGACCCTGGATGCATTATCACAATTGCAGTTCCCATTCGCAGAATTAAAACCTGAATTGCTCTGTCATAACAGTCCTTGAGATTTTGTTACCATCAAGAGCAGCTGACTACCTCACCTACAGCACACACCCAACTGCTTTTGTAACCAGATTATCACAATTTTATCTGGCTTGGTTACCCCAAAGCAGAGAAAACATCTGTTTCTCTATTTGGCAGCTTTTTTTTTAAAATCCGTAACTTCGCGTTTTATAAAAAGCTCCATGCCAGGCTGGTGTGGTGTCATCTATTTTATATCAGTGTATTTTGCAGGAATTCTTGCCAGGAGTTCTGTTCTTCTCCAGCCCAGACTAACAAGCCATGAGCGCGCACTGACAGAGCTGTACAGGCAGCAGTGGACTCTGCAGATGGTGCAGGGAGGGGAAAAGGAGATGGAGAAAACTAATCGAATTGTACAAACACAGGAGCCTGTAAGCAATGTGAAGAAGGCAATTATATTCAGACTTCCTGCTGGTGTGGTTCATTTGATTTGTACAGATTTAATTCATGTTAGTAGTCAACTGGAGGGTTGACTGGATAAAACTCAGCCAAACGATTGACTTAACAGGGTCACATTGCGTATGCCTCAATATCCACTTAAGATGTGTTTAATTAAGTTGTAGATCCAATAAGATGCATGAATTCTTTTGGTTGGAGTTGAACGAGGATTTCCCTACCTGTCTGTCCTAGTCACAGAAGAAACAAATATCTTTTCCACTTACTATTTCTTTAATAACCTGGGGGAGCGTCATATTAGTCTTTGTCTTTTAACAATATATGCACATCTTATGAAATTTATTGTGATGCTCTCATTACATTGAAGACCATTTGCTGTAATTGGCACGGGTGCCTTCTCTCTAGCGTTTAGAATTCTTCTAATTCCCAGAGTTAGCAGAATATATAACTTTATTCTGAAGCTCTGACACAGTTGTATAAAAAAGCTGTATGGTTTCATGAATTCCAGAGTGCATTCACACAGCTGAAATAGGAGACAATGGAATATAAATGTCTCCCAATGTTTTATTTATTGTATTTAATAATAGGTGAAATTAAAATATAATGGTGAAGGATGAACAGTCAAGAATTAATATGCAAAAAACCTCAAGAATACCTACCAGAAAACCCATCACGTGCTACTAGCCCCTGAAGAATTTTCTGGATAATGTATTTTCAACTACTTTTTTTAATTGGCATTTAGTCTATTTTTATGGCTTTCTGGAGTGTTTTCAGTGTCTTTCTGAGCCTCTCTGGTTTGACTAATCATCTGATATTGAATTTGTGGCATTCAGTAAAGCCTTATCATCTGCTTAAATGAACTGCCTAATTTTAGAGAAGAGTAACAAAATATGAATGAGAGAATTCTACTTTCCTGGAGTTCTTTCTATTTGCCTTTTCTGTACCTCCCTCCTTCCCCAAAATACTAGGAAAGGTCTGTTGTATTCAGAATATTGCCAAATTCAAAGTGGAAACAAGCATTCCCACTCTAATTCCTAATTGCAACTCACCAGAGCATAATGGTGAACTACTGTAAGAGTGCACAGACCTCTTAAAGCTTGCCAGCAACATCCAGCATCACGGACGGACGTCTGTTTCTTATTAAAATAACAACTCAGGTACATTGGCTAATCTCAACTTCCTGAATCTTCAGGGAAGAAATACTGTATTTCAAGCAGTTAAGGCCCAAATTTATGTAGACCTTTAGGAGTTCAAATTAAATCCTGGATATGTATTGACAGTAAATACAAGTTAGAAGGTGTTAAGAAGATGTGTTCACTGTGAGGAGTGTCACTGAAACTGCGGTGTTCTGTTAGTCACAGTTAGTCCCCATTATAAAATAAATCAGCTTCAAATTGGCTGCATTGATCATAACTGTACCAACAATTTTCAGTATTTGTTCTATGCAATGCAAAGTCAGTCAATATCCTGAAATCCTTTCCTTTTGATAGCACAGTAGATGTCTGGGGAGTTGAAAAGAACTTAGTACAGAAAGACTGTCTGTGCCTACGGGATTTCGCAGCACTGCTGAAACATGGTCAGTTTGATGAATCTGTCAAGCTTTTAGACATTTGGGATCAGTAAATCAGCTAAAGTTGTTACAGGTTTTAAAAATCACATTAAGTATTTATACATGCTACCTTATCCCATTTTTTCATACTGAAATGCAGTGCTTTAGGGTACAACATTCATGAAATAAAAATGAGAGTTGTAAATAACTTATTTTTCCAGTTTGTGGAACAAAAAACCCAAGTAAGAGGGAATGGGAGTGACTTGACTTTGTTGCTACTAAGTGACGTTAACTGTGTTCTGAGCTTGCTTGTGAAGCTGGAGGAATGGCAAAATCAACTGAACCTCGCTATAGGTAAAAGAAGAATGCAACACATAATACTATACTATAACCTGTACATGTCCTAACTCACTGCTGTATAGAGAAGCCTAAGAAAACATTGATCTACAAGCCGTCCAGAGAAGCTCAACAAGTGGGCCTGTGTGAACGCCATGAGGTTCAACAACGCCAAGTGAAGGTCCTGCATCTGCCTCGGCGCAAACCCCAATATCAATACAGGCTGGACGGCAAATGTATTGAGAGCAGCCCTGCCAAGAAGGACTTGGGGTACTGATGGACAAAAAGCTGGACATGACCCAGCAATGTGCACTCGCAGCCAAGAAGGCCCGCAATATCCTGGGCTGCATCACAAGCAGCGTGGCAGAAGATTGAGGGAGGGGATTCTGCTCCTCTACTCCGCTCTGGTGAGAGCCCACCTGGAGTCCTGTGTCCAGCTCTGGAGCCCCCAGCACAAGAAGGACATGGACCTGTCAGAGCGGGTCCAGAGGAGGCCACTAAAATGTTCAGAGGGCTGGAACACCGCTCCTATAAGGAAAGGCTGAGAGAGTTGAGGTTGTTCAGTGTGGAGAAGAGAAGGCTGCGGGGAGACCTGATTGCAGCCTTTCAGCACCTGAAGAGGGCTTAGAAGAAAGATGGGGACAAATATTTTAGCAAGGCCTGTTGTGATAGCACAACGGGTAATGGCTGTAAACTAGAAGGGGGTAGATTCAGACTGGCTATAAGGAAGAAACTTTTTACAAGGATGGTGAAACACTGGAACGGGTTGCCTACAGAGGTGGTAAATGCCCTATCCCTGGAAACATTCAAGGCCAGGTTGTACGGGGCTCTGAGCAACCTGGTCTAGTTGAAGAGATTCCTGTTCATTGCAGGAGGGTTCAGCTAGATGAGCTTCAAAGGTCCCTTCCAACCCAAACTATTCTATGTTTCTATGATTCTAAGTTAAATACACGTAATCCTAAACACTGAAGCTATTGTTAATTCATTTTAATTTTTCTAGCAACTACAAAGGAAATACTATAATATATTTATGCAATGGCTAGTTGACTCAATTTCAAGAAAATTCATGTAGATAAGCAGTGCAAAATTAGCTGTCTTTTTACATGGTTGTTCCTTAGGTTTTGAAAATATCTTCATTTTATGAGCTTTACTTCAGCAGTATAGTAACCCGGAGTAAATCTTTCAATGCCAACTCCACTTTTGCACAAGGATCTTACAAAATTTAACTGTGTGTAAGAAATCAAAGTCTGTTTTCCCACACAAAAATGTCTCCATGCGATGTGACCAAAATCAATGCATTAATGTAAAGAGTCCTGAGAAGTGCTCAACAAATCAGAATCCATGTTAGGAGTGTGAAAAAATGGGAAAATTACAGTGGTTTCAGTCCAGAATCACAACTAGAGCTGCAGCAGTGTGATTCAAAACTGACTGTGAAAGTCAAGAGGTTATATCTGATGCTCGGAGCAGAGTCAGGAAGATACACGGATCTTTCTGCCTGGGTGTAGCAGGCTGCTGGCACACGTAGCACTCAACGGTGAGTGTAGAGCTACTGCTCGCAGGCCAGACATGCGCGATCTAGAGTAATTTCAGCGTTACTGCACGGACAGACTGTAAACAAAGAAGATCACAGAGTTATGGTAAGACGGTTGTCTTTTCTTTAGTCCCGTCAGAAAGAAACCAGGCATAGCTGAACAGGACATCAGGAGAGCTGTACAGGTTTGATTCTGGTCTAAGTGAGACTAAAAGTAGCTTCTCCAGCATTTCTTTGTCTCTTTGAAAGCTTGGGCCTCCATTGGAAGCACAGGTTCTGCAACAGATTTATTATTTTATCTTCTCATCTTATATTTGTCTCCTCACACCCAGGGTGTAGAAGTTATGTACTTTATATTTCAGCAATACTTATAATAGCAACAGTACACACTGTTGTAGAACAAATAATTTCGAGAGCACTCAAAGCGTTAGTAGGATGTAGCCACCTGCTGGCTTTGGGAAGTGGCAAGGAGAAAATGCACATATCCTAAAATGCTGCTCCCACAAGTAAGTCATATGATTACAATTACCGAGCAGTTATTAATAAATGCTTTCAAAGTGTGCTTTCTTAGTGTCTCTGATGTTTTTTGCATTTGGTTAGTCCACATCTCTTTCCTGGATAGCCAAGCCTTCATTCTGCAATCACATACTTGGCTCTCACGCCACAGAGCCTCTCGTGTGCAAGGAAGTTTAGCAACAAAGGTAACTGCAACTTTAAATCCAGTCCTTACAAGCTCTTAAATAATTAAAAGAGCCAGATCAATAAAGGGCAATAGTCCTTTACAGCAATTTGGAGAGGAATTAATGACAAAAATCAGAGGCTATAAAGACAGCTGAATCAGCAACTGAATATTGTTGCATATTATTATTTAAAAATCATGGTGCTGATTACTTTAATAACAGACTCTGGATAGAGATTAGATGCTGGCAAGATTAACAAACTTGAAATACTTTTTGTATAATATGATACATGTTTTTCCTGTACTACTTACTTTGTTCACAAAACGTGCTAGGAACCTGACTTACCTCATGTGCAAAGCAGAATTTTTATTTGCTGGACTTCATCTCAATTGATGCAAATTAGACATGGTGTAAAATCTGATTCCTCATGCAGACCCCAAATTCGAGGACCATTCCTGGCTGCAAAAGTGCTTGAAACACATTTGAAGTTAGCCAACTACCAGTGCAGACAAGGGATGTAAAATTCCAATTGTATGATGGGAGTATTTAAAATCAGAATAAGCCCAAGAGAAGAAAAGGAACTAGAAAACCAGCCAAAACTGGTCTAAGTGCTTTGAGCTCTTTTGAAGTGCTTGTGCAGCAGCCATGGAAACAGGACGTTACCGCAAGCAAGTTCTGCCCATCAGCATCCAAATTCTACCTGGTAACAAGCACAGCATAAAAGAACACACTGAATCGGTGCGTGGTGGGGATTATGTCTCTGTGCTCTCAGTGGGCAAGGCTTTTGGCGTGCTGAGAGCTGTTCAAAGCCTGGCTCTGAAGACCTTGCTGGACTGGCCACCTGGTAACCGATGATAATGTAGTTTTTGCACATGTTATGACTAGTGTTAGTGTTACAGTAATGATCAGCTTTTACCCTTGTTTTTATCCTCCCTGCAATGATAAAGTTGAAAAAATGTGAAATGGTGTAACATTAGACTGTATTTTAAATCGGAGCCCTACTAAACATTCATTCAGATGTTCATACTGTGAAAAAAGGAGCTGTTCAAGATATAGGTAGGCAATACCTCTTTTCTCCACCTGCTAACACTGTCTGAAAATATATCTGTACCTATTCAAAAAATGAACTTTTTTGATGGGCAGATGTGCATTGCTATATTCTTTGTCTATGCACAAATACAGTCAGGAGAGCATAGCTCTGAATTTCAGCTTGACCAGGGGATGCAGAGTACCTTTAATTGGATTACAGAGTCACAGGTGAGGGCATGCCTTTTTAATTCACCACAGTCTGGGGAGATACATGGATGTGGCAGCCACCCTTCATTCAGCAAGAGAAAATCAGGTTCCTGTAGGTACTGAATTAACTGTAGGAATCTGAAACCACCAGTTGTGTCACATGCAAAACCTGTTAGTCTTTCAGCGGTCTGAGCTGCAGGGTTTCTCTGAGTCTGTGAACAAGCCTGGAAGCTTACTGCATGAATTACGTGAAAATAACCAGAGAGAACCAGTAGTGAAAGAAGTATTTGGGAAAAAGCATGGCCCTCAGAAGCAAGAGACTCCTTGGAGAGGCAGCCACGGGAAACACTGAGAGAGTACGCTGCCTGCTGTGGTTTTCCTGACAACGGTGTTAGAGAAGCAGGGCTGCCTGTATGTTCCCTGAAAAGAGTGCACCATAGAAACGTTTCAATCCCTACTGGTAAAAACAGGTTCGCAAGTCCCAGGACCCGGTGAACGGTGATAATCATCTCACTGACTTTGTACGCTCTGAACCAAAGTCTGGGAGCTGCTGTTTGCCTGCATGGTAGTTGTCTTGCGTGGATTAAAATCAATGTAAAGTTTGCTCCAGTCAGAAACGATTTCAAGTCTGTTATTGTGCAATACAGTTCAATGGAAACAAATACTGATAGAAATTTGATCTTCCAGGTGAACATCTTCAGGAAGTTTGTACAGTTAATTCAACCCATCACTCTCCGCTGGAAGGGAGTATTGCAGTGTTCTTCCCATACCTACTTCTGAATCTTTGCAGAGGTTGCTAAACTTCAGCAGTGGAAGAAAACACATACTTCTGACTCACTCCTGCTCCCGCTTCGAGCCGTGGCTGTGACTGCCCTCGTGACTGCGCCTGAGGGAGCGGGAGGCCAGCAGGATCACCAGGGCCGTGCAAGCTGCCATACATCCCTACGGATTGCAACAGGGCTTTTTGCTGGGATAATTGTGGCCAAACATATCACATCTTTTAGTGGATTTGGACCGAGAGCATGTTTGGCTCACAACAGAAATTCCTTCTGAAGTACAAACATGAAAATCCCGAGTACTTTGGTACTGCTGTCAAGTAATGTCGTACTTTACAGCTCTTGTTGCCTTCTCATTCATGCAATGAATATGCGATGGCTTTGTAATTTTTTTGTAGTGTAAAAGAAAGTAGAAACCCTATGTGAATTAAAGTTTCAGCTTCTGGCTCAACTCTTCCCTCATTGCAATCAGTAGAACCTTTGCTATTTCAATATTTTTTCTTTGTAAATTGTATCCTTAAATACTCTCAGGGTTTGTTAGTACAGTAGTAAGCATTATAGAAATATGCATTAATATTTCATATACAGTTTTCAAATTGCTGATGTAGTACTCAGATGTGAGAGACCTTTTACTCCAAGATGCAAACCCCTCCTTTTTCTTTACAATTGTTTTTTGCTATAAAGTGAAATGGACTTTTTTCCCTTCCAAATGCTTACTTAAGATTGAAACGAAAGCATGCCATAGGTGTGGGATCTGTCTGTGTACATAATGTTGTATGAGCATGCTTGTTTTCATATTTTGAGTGCTGCCCGGTATGCCCAGCTCTACTAAATTAGCTCATTGCTAATTTCAGCTTGGCTTCTGGATGCATTTTACACAAATAAAAGGCAATTCCATTGAAGAAAACAAAGTATATGCACCAAAATTTGGAGCCTTGGTACGAGCAAGTTGTTTGCCTGGCGAACCGGGTCCTTCAGCAGTCATCCAAACCTTCTGTGCAACGGGACCTTTGGGACACCTACGAATCTAGCTTTCCCGTGGACCTTGTGACTCTGAGACCAAAATGAACACTTCCCTGACTGTAGTAAACTGCTCCCTGAAGTTCTGGTTCACTGCTAGCTCAACCCCCAACCCCCACTCTTTATGTTCTGGAGAAGCCTAACGTCCAGATCATCTGTCTTCCGATGAAACATTTTAGAGTTGGAGATCCTAATCCCATTGCAGAAGCAAACCAATTCAAATCTAGACTGTTCTAGACTTCATTCATTTTAATGAAGTTGCTGTTGTTTGCTTATGGCATAGCGATCTCTGAGAGTCCCAGCCACAGCTAATTGCTGTACGTGCTATCCGGCCTGGCTGCGAGAACCTCGTGGGGGGCCCCAGCCCAAGATGATGGGTAGGCATGGGCCTCGGAGAAGGAGGTTAGTATGCTGCGCAGGGCACCTCTGTGGGGACTGTGAACTGTGTTCCAGCTCTACCTGTGCTAGAACCAGAGGTCTGACCCAAGGCAGGCATGTTTACAACTGGAGCAGTTGCATATACGGATTAATCTTTGAGTATATTTGGAAATATATATACATATATGTGTACATACTTGATTAAATTATAAACATTAACTTAAAGAGCTAAAGTTGCTGTGATGATCAGTCACTGAAGGGAAAACTCTTGACAATTATATTCTGTAATTAGGCTCCATGCAGAATCATCCAGAAATCAAAAGCACTACTCCAGCTCATTAGTGCTCCCTGCTGTCACTGAATCTAACTTCTTATCTGGCAGCAGTTCCTCGGTAAATAGGAAGTATAGGCTAGTGTCCCTTGCTCTGTCCAGACGTACTCAGCCCAAAGCAAATTCATTCCATGACCACTTAGATGAGCATAGAATGAGGATGCAGCTGTCGCACTGAGCGGTGACCATCCTGAGACGGATGAACCTCAAACGCATTTTGCGTGTGTGCCTACCCACCAGCATCTGTTCTTGCAGCCATAACCACCTGGCAGTGAGATCTCCCAACACATCTCCCAAGCTCTGCGGTACGAAGCCAGGCGAGTGGTTGGATGGGCATCTCTATGACATGCCGTGGTCTTGGCAGCAACAGCAGTAACAATAACCTTCCACTGACTCAGAAACAGATAGGTGTACAAGCAGGGCTTTGGTTTTTCTTGTTTTTAATACTTGACCAGCTCAGCATTTACTGGTAACTGAATTGAATTTATCTGTGCGTTGCTTTGCGTTTTCCAATATTGGCCACACTGTTTAATGCCAGTTCCTGAAGTAGCTGACTTGTCAGGTGATCTTTCAAAATGCTAGCTGCGTTAAGGACTGTTTGGCCTCCAAGATATGGCAAAAAGGGATGTAGTCAGTCAAGCATGGCTGTTGAAATATGTTTGTGAGGTTTTCTGTACAATTTCTAATAGTATGAGGCATTTAAGAGCCTCTTATCTGGGGGGGG
>Ga0065711_1049185_pt1 | contig 11431 bp, 3 predicted proteins | sample Hoacrofraction12_FD_59098 | JGI IMG/M metagenome (GOLD analysis project Ga0065711, IMG submission 59098) | Hoatzin crop microbial communities from Cojedes, Venezuela - Epithelial fraction 12 v2 (version 2) | ecosystem: Host-associated > Birds > Digestive system > Esophagus > Crop | place... | reverse complement strand
CACGGCCGCCGCCTGGGCCGCTCCCCGCCGGGGCTGGGGCAGGCCGCGGCCTGGCGGGGGCTTAGCGGGGCGGGGGAGGGCTCGGCCCCGTCACGGAGCCATCTCCTCGGCCGCCAGACCCCGGCCCCGCCCGAGGGATCATCGCGCCGACCTCCCCCCTCGTTAGGCCGGTGGTGGAGGAGCTGTCGGCTGTGTCCCGGGATGGACATGGCTGGGAATCTTTCAGGGGGAGAAACGGGAAGGAAAGAAGCCCCGTTGCTCAGCCGTGGGCTGGCGGGGAGCGGCGTGCGGGCGTTGGGTGCGACCGCTTCAGGGAGAAGCAGTTGCGTGGAGCCCGTTTGCCATCCGTGAACAAATTCGAGCAAAAACACCTCATGTAGGTGACTTTAATTTACAGCGATCAAATATAAACTTCCTGGCATGTTAGCGTCGCCTCTATGCGGGGCGGTTAAATTTTTCCTTTTGACAGTGATGCAAAATCACACCAAAATTTAGAGAGGTTTCAGAAAAGTAATGTTTTGGAGTCAGTCTCGCCTTACTTATTCCCAAGGACCGCGAAATTCTGTTCCCGGAGCCGTGCTGCCAAGGAAAATAGTGGGGTTTGCATATCCTGGGTACTGTGCTGCACCCAGGTTTTCTGCGCTGTACTCCCACAAACCATGCGGGCTTTCCCTGCCGAGATGAAGGCAGGTTCTGGTCCGAATTACAGCAGGAGACGTTTAAAGCAACTCAAACGAAGTCATAAAAAATTCTCATCCTTTACATCAGTATGAGGAGTCCAACCCCCAAAATGCAGTAGCTCCATCGGAAAAGAAAGAGAATCAAGGAAGCAGCAGAAAGAAAGAGAGAATTTCTTTGCTCTTCAAAATGCTTCACTTGCTTCCTGGCCCAACCAGCCGCACACCATTTTTGAAGATTGGCCTTCTCAGAGCTGATGGCCCTTAGTCACCTAAGTGCTTGAAGAATTACTTCCGTGTATCATAAAGCCTTCCTATGGCACAGCCTACTGAAGTGGGCACAAGCAAAGCCATCGACACAGCTCTTCTGATGAAACAGTGCCGGCTAAGCACCTGAGAAGCAGCCTGAGGAACTGGTTTAGCGTGGAGCTGGGACACTGTCGGCTGGGTATCATCACAAGGCTTGTATTAATTTTGCCCATGTACACACGCTTTGCAAATACCATTCCTAGGCATGACTAAATTTCTGGCTTGCTGACATAGGTGAGTTGTTCTAGGGGAGAGTTGGTGTTAGTCACGCTGGCTGCTGCATCAGCGTGGCCAGTTCTGCACGGTGTGCTGAAGGCTGAGGACAGTGAGGGCAAGCAGAATAGTCTGTGGGAGATGGTAACCAAATCCAAAGGAGGTAGGGCTCGTCTTAAAAAGTAAGGACTGATTTTTCGGTCTTGGAAAGTAAGTTTTAGCTCTGTGTTTTACAGCAGTTGCATTTTATTGTAGTTTATTTTGGTTTATTGTACTTTACAGGGAGAAAAGGGAATTGGGTGCAGAAATAAATATTACCAAATTACTCATAGCAGGGTGGCTAATACATTTTAAATCATCCAATTTATGTGTTGGATATATGGAATATGTCCAATATATGGAATATATGCAATATATGGAATTTATGTACTTCACATGAAAGGAAAGAAGCTTCCCCTAGAGACTGAGGCAGCCAAAATTTGAAGGACAGACTCCATGAGAGAAATCCACTCTGTTTTTACTGAAGTGAGTTTGCAGTGCTGCTGAGAGGGGTGTGTTTTGAAAGTAGCTTGCAGGTTTCGCACTTGTTGCATCAGCAATGAATCAGCACGTGTCAAGCAAGGAAATTATCGTGACAATGTTTGCTGTCGATGCGAGTAGGAAGCTCTGTTGGCAAAAGCCTGAGTCATTCAAAGACACGGAGGTGCAGTGGCTGCTAGTTTATTACTGCTATCAGGAGACTGGACGGGTGGAGAGGGATGCTTTCGCTGCTAGTTACATCTACAGTGATTGTCTGCAAACAGTAATTGTGTCACCCCCTCAATATGGCCGAGGGACAGGCTAAGGGTAGACGATGAGCAGGCTTTTTGCCACATTCTTGTCAAATATGAATTCCATTGTGCTGCCGGTGCACCAGTGACTCAGGCTGTCAAACAAAAAAAACACAGAGAGAGAAAGAGGCGATATTGCAAAAGTGTTTAACCAAAGAACACGACAAATCTGCTTTGTGGAATTTACTGACTCTGAGATATGCAGGAGTAGTGAATGCAGTCAAACACACCACATAGCGATGTCCAGATGGACACCGGTGACAAGCGGTGTCCCTTAGGGATCTGTAACGGGACCGGTGCTGTTTAATATTTTTCATCAGTGACATAGACAGCGAGATCGAGTGCACCCTCATCAAGTCTGCAGATGACACCAAGCTGAGTGGTGCAGCTGACACACCAGAAGGATGGGATGCCATCCAGAGGGATCTGGACAGGCTGGAGAGGTGGGCCTGTGTGACTCTTATGAGGTTCAACAATGCCAAATTGCAAGGTCCTGCACATAGGTCGGGGCAGCCCCGCTATCAATACAGGCTGGGGGATGAAGGGACTGAGAGCAGCCCTGCCGAGAAGGACTTGGGGGTACTGGTGTATGAGAAGCTAGATATGAGCCACCGACGTGCGCTTGCAGCCCAGAAGGCCAGCTGCATCCTGGGCTGCATCAAGAGAAGTGTGGCCAGCAGGGCAAGGGAGGGGATTCTGCCCCTGTACTCTGCTCTGGTGAGAGCCCACCTGGAGTACTGTGTCCAGCTCTGGAGCCCCCAGCATGGGAAGGACATGGAGCTGTTGGAGCGGGTCCAGAGGAGGGCCACAAAGATGATCCGAGGGCTGGAGCACCTCTCCTATGAGGACAGGCTGAGAGAGTTGGGGCTGCTCAGCCTGGAGAAGGGAAGGCTGCGGGGAGACCTGATTGCAGCCTTCCAGTACCCGAAGGGAGCCTATAGGAAAGATGGGGACAATCTTTTTAGCAAGGCCTGTTGTGACAGGACAAGGAGTAATGGTTTTAAACTAAGGGACGGTAGATTTAGACTGGATATAAGGAAGAAATCTTTTACAAGGAGGGTGGTGAGGCACTGGAACAGATTGCCCAGAGAGGCATTCAAGGTCAGGCTGGACGGGGCTCTGAGCAACCTGATTTCATTAAAGATGTCCCTGCTCACTGCAGAGGGGTTGGAGCCAGATGACCTCGAAAGTTCCCTTCCAACCCAAAATGCTCTATGATTCTACATCTTATATAAAACACAGCCAGCTTGAATACAAACAAATATGTCTTTGATTATGATACTGACCCAAAAGAAAAAAAAAAACCAGCACAACACACCACTTGACTCCAGCTTGAAAATGATATTTTTGAAGAACTAGATAAAGAAAATGCCTGTACGACAGTAGCTAGCCTGGATGCCAAGTTCTTTAAGACGCTGAGATTGTTACTACTGTCCATAGAGAATATACGATGACAGGGCAGGTAACAGCAGAGAGATCGCTGCTAGATTTGTATTTGTCCTAAAAAGTTAGTGTAAACACTGTACTACAGAGATTCCCAAGTGTATTCATACTTTTTAATCAGTGGGAAGGTACTCAGTATTTTGAACGCCTTCGGCTATGCTCAGCGGGCTCACAAAATCAGAATGACTTCTGAAAGTCTCACTCAAAGACCTCTTCCAAAACTGTTCTAGATAACAAAATTTTGCACTACTACTTCAGTTAAAGTACAGGAGTGGTAGTTGCACTGATCAATGTGCTTTTCATGAACAAATACATTTATTTGATTAATTATATCAGAGTTTTAAAGTTAAATTTAAAAGTGTAACTAAATGTAACTACCAAATGTTTTCAGTTCTTAGTGTAACAAATTTATATATGAAGTAGAACTCTGATTTGCGCATCTGAGTTTTCTTAAAGATATGAGAACATTAAGTAGTGTTTTCATCTCAGTTACTTAGTCCAGTGCTTCTTATTTTATAAGTATGCCACCAGTCAGTAAAAGCGATGAGACTGCTATTTACTTTCTGCCAGGAAAATTCTTTGGATGCTGTGGGGACTAAGAAAACATTAATATGATTTGCTTGGAGCAATAATATAATAGAACTGCAAAAATAATTTATTAATTGATTATTTGGCCTTCAGATTACATCTAGATACAGAAAATCACTGGCTATAAACAGCTTTAATTAATAATCTTGCGCTTTGAAAGATCTGGGAAAATGGTACTTCGAGGGATAGGCCCGTGAAACTGGAATGAATTTGTTAGATGGGATCTGGTGAAACTGGAAGAGGTGGTCAGGAGATACCAGCTAGGCGGAGAAGGGAAGGAGGAGCTTTAGTAAGCTACCAATCTCCAGAAGTCACTGGAGAGCAGACTTAGCGCTAAGCTGGTGGCTCAGACTTCGCTGTGCGTGTGAGCTGGAGATGTGTGACTTGGCGGTGCTAGTGGGTAGGGGACTGCAGCTCTCCTCCCTAGCCTGATAAATCTCCTGGTAAACCTGAAAAAAGTTTGAGTGGTGTTTCCTAAACTCAGAGGGTTTGTTTTGGTTTAGTTTTCCACGACAACGTGCTGGATAGGTACTGCCTGATAGAGTTACGGTTTTGATGATGTGAAGGTGGGCCTGCTAGCATCAGCTTTGAAGCCTATGGGTTTTCATCAAATTTTATGCCAGTATGTTACGATATTTCCCTTCTTCCAGTGCCAGAGTGGAGGTTATCACGTGCCTGACTGAGAGACCCTCTCAGTGGTGTAAGTGAAATACTCAGACCCCTAGGTAAAGAGCTCCCATAGTCCAAAAGTGATTTGAGTTCTGCGCAGGGGCAGGCAGCACCAACAACTCTGACTCACACGCCTGAATCTGCCATGAGGAAGGGTGGAAGCCTCTTTTGCACTTGTTTCCGACCAGTCATGGGGAGTGCAGCATGTTTTCTTCACTGTCCTTCCTTGAGAAGTGGTGAAGGCTTCTCAGAAATTTAATAGAGCCAAATGCTATTAGAATTACTGTCCAATCCATTTTTTTGGAGCCTGAAAGCCAGAATTTCACAGGTAATATTTTTACGAGGTATGGCTGTAGCTGAGAGGTGCCCTCAGCTCTGGAATTTTTTTGTATTGAGAAGCAAGCTGTACATGAATACAGGGGTTTTAAACTGACGTGGCCATATATGCGTTGCGCAACTCTGACACACATAAAAATATATTCCAAAGTGTGAGAATGCCCGAGTGAAAATAAGGAGGTTCAGCAAAAGGCGATCAGTTAAACTTCTAGGGAGGTTGTGTGATAGAAGTTAGGTGCGTGCTTAAGGAAAGATTTTTCTTGCTGCAAGTCAGAACAACGTGTTTGAATTTTATCTTGCAACCTGGTAAAGAGGCAGAGAGTTTTCTGTATACTCTGCATTTACACAGTGGATAAGAACCCCTTAGCGCATGGGTTTTTTCCTCTTCTTTCATAGACAGAATACTGGTACTCAGTCACACATCCTCAAGTCTCAATGGCAGATACTGTTTCCAAGTATCTGGGAGATTGAGAGGCCAGCTTTCAGTCTTTTTGTGTATCAAGAGCATGTACCAGAAGAGATTTTCTATGCAGCTCATGCATTCTTGTAAACTGGATTATCACAATGATGTTCTTCTACCTCCAGGAAGCAGCTTAAAATGTTTTCTTACTGTTTTTGTCCTTAGATATTTCTAAGCTTTCTTTTGTATCTGGTGTCAGCAAACTTACCGCTAGAAGCCAAGGAAAACTATTCTCTGTTCCCTGTGAAATGGGACAAAGTTTTGTCCATTACCTAACCAAGCTGTTTTCTCAGAAGTCTTACTCTCTCTAGGCACTGTGAGGGTTTTGTTTTTGAATCTGCATTAACCAATTCAAAGTAGAATTCTTTGAATTACCTCTTTTTGATTAAATTCTTACTAGTCATTTTCCTTTCTGGGAGAAGGTCTGTGCGGATAATTGTTCTCAGAAGTTGTTACAGACCATGGCAGATGGAAATTCTCACAGTTTTTTTCTAGCTGAAAGAACTCTCTATGTCCTTCTTTCCTTCCCTTTTCTGCCCCACTTCCCCTCCTAAGTCTGCAGTTTATTTGACACAAAACATTTCATTTGACCTGGAAGGAAAGTTTGTCTACGAGTACTAGAAACGGAGTTCTGTTTTCTTTTCTATCAGAGTGAGACCATTGTCCTCATTTCTTTCTTTCTCTAAGGGGATCTATAAATCTGCCTCACATAGCAGGAGAATGCTCTTCCCATCTAGCACTAGGCTTTGGTTGTACTAGCATAAGCCTTACTGTGCTTTGCGTAAGTGAGAAAGAGTGAGGAGCTGTTATGCCGTTCAGCTGGGAGGTGGGACCTCCTGCCCATAGCTTCAAAGTTACTAAAAGTTTGAGATTACTAAGCTACAGCTGTCTTTTTTTTCCAGCTAACACACTTGCCAAAACCAGCAAGTATTATCATGAGTGCTAAGAGAAAGCAGTGTTACAAAGACTGACACAAGGAACACATACTGGCTGTAATCTTTGTTGTTCGCATGCAATGCCTCTCCAGAACCGCAAAATATCCTACTCTTGTGTCTTTTAATTTCCATGCCTAATGTCAGATAGAGAGTAAAAAAAAAAGCAAAATTGAGATTAAGTGCTTAAGTCGTATCAGCTACTTCTGTGCTGGTTTGTTGGTCTTAATGAGTGGCATTGAATCTGCCAATTATTGATCACTTTGGCAGCGTTGACTTAAGGAACTAACTGCTAGTAATGCCTAGCTGTTCCTCTACTCATATTTGTTAAAAGTTGCATGGCTGTATTGAACATCTCTTGCTTTTTCTGACAGATCCATTTTCCTCAATGTTTCGGTCAAAAATGTTTGGCTAGGCTCATAAGTGATGGTTCCCCATTTTAAGGCTTTATTCCTGCTTTTGAGCTGAGCACAGTTTGCTCCCCAGCTCTGAGAACCTCTGTTGCTTGAAATAGCGAGAGGCAGCAGGTGTGCTTTTGCCCCAGCTGTTCCTTCCTGGGAGGGTTGCAGGCTAAGATACGGGAAATATAAAACAAAGTGTTTGGGAAAGGGATATATGGTTGTGTACAGTATATGAAAGTACTGCGAAGAGGCCACCAATTTCTACAGCTTTTCTGTTTAGTGGAAAATTTGAGTTTCAGTATTGTCCATCATTGCTAGTAAATCAGTCTTGGGCTTACAGTCTATCATGAATGTTTGTATAAACTGACTGAGGGAGAGATCACCTGTGCTTCCAGGTTCAAAGGTGCCTGAAAGAGTCCATCAGTGGCAGATGATACTCCAGTGCTCTACTGCTTCTTGTGCTGTGAACACTTGCCGGAAGGTAGATAACATTTTGCAGAGATCACATTGTTCTTCACAAAGAATACGAACTTCTGCACATGGAGGACAGGCAGTGCCAGATCCATATGTTGAATAAAAAGGCAGTCTGAGAATGCTGCACAAACGTGGTAACCTTTGGTTAATCTGCTGCTCCTTTTATAGACACAGGCCAATGTTAATCCTGTCAAGCACTCTTGCTGGCGATGTCACCAAGAATGGCACAGGACAGTAGCTGTCCTCAGGACTTCTGATTTTGTTCTTTTCTACCAGGTATCTGACACCTGACAATTGATTGTTTCAGAGGTTTGCAGCAGAAGAAGTTCCAGCACGGAGAGGGAGAGGGAGAGGAGAGTTGGAAGGGACCTCCAATGATCATCAAGTCCAACTGCCTGACCGCTTCAGGGCTGACCAAAAGTTAAAGCATATAATTTAAGGGCAGTGTCCAAATGCCTCTTAAACACTGACAGGCACGGGGCAGACATTTCTACGGGAAGCATCTCACACCTCCTCTGTGGCATTGCTTAGCTTCTTGACTGTTTTGGAGACTGGCGAAGCAGTACTTCGCTGGTCGTCTGAACTGTGTTTGAGCAATACAGTATTCAGAGTGCTGCTTTGGTATCAGCAGGAAACCAGTAGTATGTTGATAAACTAATTGTTGAGAAGTGTTATAGCTGGAACCCAGTACTTTAAGTTATGATACTTGGTCTCTAGATTCTGAAGGTGTAATACAGCCAAAACCTTGTTTTAATTTGGTATTTTGAGGGAGAGTAAAGAATAGACAGTAAATGTCCAGAAATGTAGTTTGTGTGATTTCTGTCTAGATCATAGAGTTTTTAATAATTTGCGTAATGAGAGAGCTGCCAGAATGCCTTAATGTTCCTGCCCCAGAAGTCTGAGAAAACCTAATGAATTTTTATAGCTAGGAGACCTGTTCTGTTGGCTAATAACTTGTCTTCACGCTGTTTTGAGGAAGAAGTGGTAAGCACACTCAGCAGAGCGAGTAATCCGTTTTACCCCAATTCTCTGGAGTTTTTCATAGCCAAGTACTAAACCCAGATAGTAACAGATGATGTATATCTTTTTCCTTAAAAAGGGAGCTAATTTACAAGTCAGTTATGAAGGAATTAAAATTGGTGTTGCTAAAAAAAACCAAGTACATTGTGTTATTTCTGACTGATGCTTTTAGCTATTTGTTGTTATGGTTTGCTTTTTTGTTCAGCAATTACAGTGAGTCTCCCACATATTATTGCAAATTAGCCTACTTTGCTGGATAACAAATACTTTTATCTCTTCACTAAACAAAAGGCTGCATAAAATGAATAATAGTAGTATTAGTATATGAAAAATCCAGTGCTTGAGAAAGCCATGATAAGTACACTTGAACAATAATTATGGGAAGCAATGCCTCCGCTGCTTGAAATTTGTCATAGAAATTGTGATAGCACTAAAAACTTGATTAAAATCTGGGACCGTTTAGAATGCCATCTACTTAAAGATATTACCAAACCACGTCTGCCTCCTTCAGAAATAAACACACAAAAATACCCCCAAAAGCTAAAAATGTGTTAGTTTTCCTGTGTTTTCATGTATTGATTTATGGAAACAAAGTATTCCCACTTAACTACTATTATTGTTAGTGCACCTATCTGTATGAACCACATGGACTCCAGTTATACAATATGGCAAGATAACAAAACTAAATGATTTGTCAGGAGCTACATGTGGTGTTCAGACCCAGATGCCGTACCCAGGTTAAGAGCTGCAGGCACCCCTTGGCACCATGCAGATCAGTTTTTAGTTCCTTCTAGCTTGATTTTTTCTGCTGAAGACACAAAATAGGATCAACTTTAATCGTTTGGCACAGGCTTGGCTGTATGCTTGGGAAGGATTACTTATGTTTAATATCATGACAATTTTGTTATATCAGAGTATCAGACTGATGGTCAAAAAGTACACTACACCCACCTCTGTACCATTTAAGGCTATCTGTCAAGATCATGCTATGCCAGTAGGGAAATTAATGTTAAATAATATAAGCGATTCCCAAGGCAACTAATCCCTAAGGAACAACATATGAAAACATTTGAAAATAATTCTAATGACATAAAGGTCAGTAAATCACGTAGATGCATTGCACACCCTCGCAGTACACACTGTGAATGGTTAATTCACCACCTGTAAAGTTGTAGGCTGAAAACAGACCAAGTGCTAGACTGGAGACATTTTTAGCCGTTCTTACCACTAAATATGATGCTGATTATTCCTTTTGGTTCCATACCATGTAACATGACATTACAAAACTAGGACTAATTATTACCAAGATAGTCTAGACAATGTGTGCTGGGCTTACTGCTCGGGCTTTTTTTTTTGAGCTGCGAGAAGTTCAAGAAAGCACTTAAAGTAAAGCAGATGAAAGCCTGTGTCTAATGGATTGTCTAAACTGGAAGACTTACCACACTTCAGAACATGTAAATGAGTAAAATGTTTAGTGCAACTTAGTTTTCCACGTGGACAGTCTTTGTTTTGCCTAATAGTTAACACCAACCTCGCTGGTCCATGTCTGACAACAACTGATGCGTCACTATGGCCAAGCTCCACCACAAAAGAGGCTCTGCATACACAAGCTGGTCAGCTGGCGCAAACGTGCTTGCTCGAGATGCTAGATAATGCTGCTTTTTGGCATAAACACGAAAATGTTCCTATGTGCTTTAAACCATCCTGAATACCGTTATTTAATCTTGGAAATGCAACTGAGATTTATTTTCCGTAGCAGAAGACTACTGTTCATTCCCTACCAGTAGAGTACTCCCGACTCCAGAAATTTCCAGAAAAGCTGTTGTTGTCCAAATGAAGTAAGTACTCATAGAGATATTTTTAGGTTCTGATGTGAACCTATGTTGTCACACCTTATTTCTCTGACATATAGTTATACATCACACTGAGCTTCAAAATGAAACCATTTTTAGTCAGAAACTAACACTGTGAGGAGGGACTACAAGTTAATATTTGTTAAACTGGTCTCTAATGAGCCAGAAATGTTCATTTGCTCTTGAAGCAACTCAATCACCATCATTAAAGCCTGCATTAGTTCAGAAGTGTGATCTGTTCTCAGTTTACTTCTGATGAAATAAACAGTAAAAATATCCTGACCTCTAGCAAAGTGATTGATGTATCAGCTTTAAATTGTTTTTTCAAAGCAATACTCACCTCCCAAATAAAGGGCATGTAAAGTCAAGTGATTCCCATTTTGTCATGACCTCTCAATTGTTATGGTTTTAAGGAGCTCTGTGAAACTAATTATTATTATTATTGTAACTGTCCCATCTTAGCATCATTCCTTCGTGTTAAAACTTTTATGTATTCAATTAAAAGTAGGAGATGAAGACCCCTACAGATTTTCCCCTATTAAGTCTGGAAAGCTATTTTTACACAGCATTACAAATGAACTGAATTAGAGACGCTAGTGCCACAGCTGCTTCACGTTGGGGAGGCTGGTCAGAAGGCTTGTGTGAGCTTCTTCAAAGACATGTGGTGGCTGTTGTTTTTCTTAGCTGTCCTTGACATTTCTACCCTCCAAAACTCCAGGCACCAGCAATGAGTCTCATTAAATTCTTGTGAAATAAAAGCTGTGCTGTAAATGGAGCGATGCTGGGACAGGAGGAGATGAGGAAAAATTACTTTCCTGAAAGAGTGGTCGGGCATTGGACCAGGCTGCCCAGGGCAGTGGTGGAGTCCCCATCCCTGGAGGGGTTCAAAAAACGTGTAGATGTGTCACTTGGGGACATGGTTCATTAGGCATGGTGGTGTTGGGTTGACGGTTGGACTTGATGATCTTAGAGGTCTCTTCCAACCTATGATTCTGTGATGGGTAGGTGCTGAGCTCTGGCTGCACCAGGTAGCAGAGCCCATGTGTGCCATTAGGCAGTGAGTTACGTGCACTGGGGCTCCTGCCCTTTCTGTTTCTCCCATAAGCTGCTTATCAAGACTTTTTCTACTTGTTGAAGTGGTCTTTAATGTGTTGATGCTGCTCCATTGGTAGTCAGTGGTGCCCAGAACAGATGGCATCTGTGCTTCTGGAGAGAGTATATGGGGG
>Ga0065711_1049184_pt1 | contig 11431 bp, 3 predicted proteins | sample Hoacrofraction12_FD_59098 | JGI IMG/M metagenome (GOLD analysis project Ga0065711, IMG submission 59098) | Hoatzin crop microbial communities from Cojedes, Venezuela - Epithelial fraction 12 v2 (version 2) | ecosystem: Host-associated > Birds > Digestive system > Esophagus > Crop | place... | reverse complement strand
GACTCGCCTGGACAAGGTCCTGTGCAGCTTGCTGTAGGTGACCCTGCTTCGGCAGGAGGGTTGGACTAGATGACCCACAGAGGTCCCTTCCAACCCCTACTATTCTGTGATTCTGTGATTCTGTAATAAATATTACTGATACGATTCAGCTGATATTTACTATTTGAATGAAATGCTCACAACTTCTGAAAATAGAACAGTTTTTATGAGTGTGCCCATGTGGGGTTTTAGCAAGGTGATTCTGGGGCGCCAGGGCTGAAAGTGGGGGCCCTTCTTGTTTCTTCTTCTTCTTACATATTCTTCTGTCCTCGTTGGAGTCATATTATTTCAACAGCCAAGATCAGTAGAATAAATATCCTTGTTTAATAATGTGCTTTTTATCCTATTTGTAGTGATAAGAGAACAGAAGTGCTCCAGCTACATTGACATAACAAAAGCTAAAGCTTGTGTGTCCAGAAGTATTGTATTAACAGGAAAGTGCTGAGGACATAGAAGAGGTTTATTTTCTGGGTGATAGTTTGCTTTGGATTTGAAGCTGAAGCAGCTATTATTATTTGACAAATTTAGAGTCAACCATTTATTTTAAAAGGAGTGTGTTGTGGGGTTTTTTTAATTATGAAGCTGGTCTACTTAAAATACTCTTTGTGAAAGACTGCCTATCTTTTCTAATCTCAAAACCCCCATGCATAAATTCCCTAATCTGCCATTGTCAATGCAGCAACAGGATAGACAAAAGAGGGTTTTCAAAGGCGTGAGAGGAGGTTGATTCAAAAACATTTCTACTTTTCCATTCGCTTTTCTGTCAGACCTGGAGGTGTGCAGCTCATTCAGGACACCTGCACTTCACGGTCACCTTGCATTAAATAAACCATTGTGCTAATAAAGAAAGTCTGAGCAACTGGGAGATTTCCCTACCACTGAATCTCAGTTCAGGCAGAAGTAGCAATATCTCTGTCAGACATGCCGAAGTACCAAGATTTTTTTGTCGCATGTTGGTATCAGTAATTGGTTCAGCCTAATTAAAATTTGATATCTGCAGTGGCACAGAGAGAGAGGGAAGTTTGCCACACAACTCTAGAGGGATTTATGGGTTTTCAAAACTCTATTACAGCGTTGTGCAAACACTCTTCTCAGGTGTCCTCCATTGTGCCTTTGACAGCAGAGCCCTTTCCATCACAATTTTTTTTCTGCTGCACATGTTTACAATATTAAAAATTCTTGATATGGGAGAGTGGATACCCATTTTAATCAAGTAAACATGTTATCAGATGGTGGGAATATTTCTTCTTACTGCTCAGCAGTCATCACTCTGTCCAGTTTCTGTCACATTGTGTGTTTAGAATAGAAATTTTTGTAAGCAGGCACGGAATGGTGGAGAAAAAATTGGTGACAAGTTAAATTCTAGACCTCCCCTTTTGAAGGAGAAACTACAGAAATTTTGGACTAATACCGGGGAAGAATAGACATCAAACCTATTCTTTATTTTCTATGTTTTGGAGGAACCTCGTAGTTCATTTGAAATCCCCACAAAGCTCCAGCAGAAAATGTGTTCCCTTATGTAGCCTTATTCTTTGCTCTAAGCAGCAATCCTTCTGCTTTGGCACAGCCCATTTTAATTACAGAAAAGAAAGACAACTTAAGCAAGAAGGTAGAGCGGGGTTAGGCACTCAAAGACACAAACTGCAGGGACATTTTGGTAGTTAAGTTCCTTGGACCACGGGGCAAGGGGTTCCTAGTTAAAATTAGTGGTCTGTCATGGTAACTCTGGGTAGAAGCAGAAACAGAAATGGTGGAGTGAAATGACATATCCCAAATCTGCATACTTTGTTTTCTATTCTAAATAAAGGGGAAATGATAGGCACTGAATCTCAGCAAAGAGGAATGGGTGGGTGGAGCCTTCCTGTCTTTATTGTCTATAGAAAAAGGTGTTTGCACCCCTTAAATGGAAGGAATGAGTGCTTACCCCAGCATCACGTCCTCAGCAGGTACTCTAGGCATGGGATCATCTCAGTGTTGAAGGAACTGGTGGGGACTCTGCGTTCATCATGGGTAACCACCATGGTTACTTGTGGCCTGCAACTCTTTCCTGGAGCAAACAATAAAATCATGTTGGGCTTCTAGTTTTCTGGCTCTATTGCTCCCCATTATTGGGGGATGTTTTCAGCAGGAAGTTAGTGCCTATGGAATGATGACCTAGATATATTCTTAAAACGTGATATGATGTGTTTGCCTGAGCTGAGAGGCAAAGCTCTGCCCAGCAGGTCTTCCTGCAGTCCTCCGTCCTCACATTCCAATTTTACTAATGCATGCTCCTTCTATACAAACATTTCAGTAAAACTGCACCAGATCTCAATTTCTTATGAAGTCTCCATTCCAGGGAGGGTTGTTTAGAGTTATTATTGCAACACAATATTGTGTGAAAGGGAGCACATTAAAAACTGAGTGTGCTGACCTCAGCTGCTGTGCCACCTCTGAGCTTTAACAATTTTCTGTTAAAAACAAAGGATTAAACTCTTGCTGTTCTTTCATTAATGTAGATAAATGGACTTAGGACTAAAATTTAATCCTCCTGATATGAGCTGGGAGACTTTAAGACAAATTGCTCAGACATGACTGAGTGCAACATGTCAGACTAAGTTGGACAGCCTTGCTCATGTAGAAGAGACCAACAAACTGTATCCTTACATGTATTCACAGATACAGATATACATCAGTAAACTGAAAAGCAAAACCGCAGTTCCGGGGAAGACTAGAGCAATATCAAAAGTCAAAAATAATTAGCCTGTCATGCAAGAGTACGTAGGTATATTATGTATCAGTATCAGCTATCAGCAGTCTTCTTCTGTAAATATTTTCCTTAGCAAATGAGATTTTCATCACACAGAGAAGAGAAAATAAAAAGACTCCAGGCAAAACACTATGATACAAAAATAACCAATTTTTCTTTGCTTGAATGATATTAGATTTTTCATTCTTCTTCCTTTTCTGAGCGTACAGATGATCTAACGTGAACAGACAGACTAGTAGAGATTAATTTTCTAACAAAATTCACAAAAACATCTTAAAAATAACATGCAATTTATTTTTGAATAAAACATAGGTAAGATGTTAGTACAAGGTCTGCTAGATAGTACAAATCAGACAGACAGTCAGCAGCAAAATCATTGCCGTTTTCTTTCTTGGAGTCCCATGGGAATCCATCTTAGTGAAACACAGGGAAACATTCTATGCTGTAAGAGGAATGAAATAAAAGCAGCTATATAAAAAATATTGGAAAAAAATAGAAGGTTCCTTGTAGTGTACAGAAGCTTCAAAAATACATTAGAGGTGAGTTCCTGGTTTTAGCATATTTTTGCTTCCTAAGTTTTTAGGGACAATAAAAATCCTATTTTGTGCTGGATAGTGATAGGTATAGATGGTTGTTTTCAAAAGTTAAGAAAAGAAATATATGAAGAATAAAATCCAAAATGGGAAAACAACAATGATTTGAAAGGCATTTGAAAGCAAAATCAGAAAGAATTTAATTCTGGTGTCTCTGCAGAAACATAGGAAGCAGTCCCAGCCTGCAGGAGTTTTTAATCTAATTCTTCTGTTTTCCAGTCTCTTTTATTTATTTGTTTGTTTATAATCTCTGAAATAGGAAAAAAAACATATCTAGTGCCCTCTTCTGGAAAACCAGATTGTACTATGCAAAGCACCCTAAAGAAATTCCTGTACTCAGAAATGCAAATCTTCTGATGCAAATGTTCTCCTCTTTAACTGAGTTACATGCCTAAATCCAAGGAGTCTGCAGCTCCGAGTTTACCCTGCACAAGTATGTTTCATCTCCTTAACTGCCTGCAGAACTCTGTTTTTATCAGGGCTATGTTAAAACCAATATTTTACGTTACTCCTTGGGCAGCTCATAACCCAGATTTGAAAATGGAATTTTCTATTTTCTTTTATTCTCTGCTCAAAAAAAGCTCTTTCTTGAAAAGCGAAACGAATTATAGGGCTTTAGTCAGGTCTTTAAAAGCGTGAATCCTCAGATTTTTGTGCACAAGAGTGGAAGAGTACCTATACAGTGACGCTGTTGATGGTGGTGCTGTGAAGGGTTGTGCAGCAGGCAAGGAACAGGGGATGCACTGTGCCTCATCCTGTACATTTTGCTCTCTCCCTGCAGTTTGAAGAGATGCCCATCTTCACCCAGTCCATTTACCCCTTGGAAGATGTTCACAGCATCACAAGGATGACAGACAAAAAGTCCCCCATCTCATATGTGATTTCAGTTTATTTTTGCTTATGTCAGAAAACAGAAATGTCGCCTCCACTGAAATAGATCCATGTGTACAGTGAGATGCAGCTCAAGAGTCTTCTGATCTCATATGGAACTAGAAAATGAATCGTTCACTGAACAGAGAGAGCATTTTTGGACCCTGGCACATATCTGAATACTTTTATTCTCCTTCAACATCCACTTCAGTGCTCTCAGACTTCTGCTCTCTAATGCTTTTTGAAGGTCTCATCTTTCTTGTCTTAGATTTCTTTCTTTGAGCCTTCTAAGAGTGCCCTGAGATAATGACCATCATTTCAATGACAGTGAGAACTTTTTTGCGTTATTCACCCTCTCAACTGCTGTAGTAGAAAAAGCAATTTTAATATGCTAAGAGTAAATTTTAATAGAAAGAACATATTCTGTGGTTTTGTAGTTGCTAATTTCTGCCACTAAAGTGAATTATTTAAAAGTGAATAAATTAATTACATATACGAAGCATTCATCCCATTTCCACTGCTTCGTTCTCACATAATTGGTACAAAGCTGTGCCATTTGGATTGTAAACTTCATAAAAAAGAGGTTTTTAGAAATTTTCCACAGCCAGTCTGCCCAGCTCAAGATATCTTTCATTTAAAGAAGGCATTGTCTAATGTTTCATTAAAAGCATTCATTATTAAGCATTGATTTTTCATGCTGTCCTTCAGCCCTCAGTGTTGTAAGTCCAAAGTCAACGAAGGTGAGCACCAGTCAAATGAAAGTAGACATGAACAATGTAAACTCCCCAATTGCATCAGCTAGCCTGGGCTGCCTCGGTAATCGGTGTACTCCAGGGTGTAAATATGAGGCTAAAACAGACACCAAAGACTGGTCAGAGCAATCATACTCCAAACAGGCTTTTGGCACCATTGGCTGGGAAGACGGTGTTACTACATGAGATTATATAGGAGCGAAAAGTGTAAATGTTTGTAAAGAATGACTGGAGAGGTCAATGGCAGGGACATACCTCAAGGCAGACATCTGCAAAGAGGATGGCTCCAAGCTGCAAACTGAGAGACTGGGAAAGTATTTTGGGCAACAATGACTATAAATAAGCTAAGTTTAGCTTTCTTTCTGAATTGGCTTTGGGCTACTGTCTGAGCCAAGATAACAAACTGAATGGACGTTTGGTCTGATCCAATACAGATATTATTATGACCACAGATGCTACAAAAGAATCACAGTTGTATGTTTTGTGTATGTTTGCATGGATTTGAAGATTTTCCTTCAAGGATGTCCTAGGTTTGGGATAATGGTCATCTCCTCCTAAAATTTTGATTTGGCCCTAGGCTACTTCCATATCCTCCTTATTACAAAATAATGCAAAGTTTTTTGTTTATCTTTTACTTCTTTTCCTTAGATATATTGCATGGTATGTTAGAATTGCAACATTAACTTTGTACTAGATAATTTATTTCTCATTTCCAAATTTCTGAACAGGCAAGTGCAGTGGAGAATTTCCATCCAGTCTTACACCATGCCAGTTGCAGAGTGGAAGGGCAACCTGGGCACTTACCCCATGTGGTGTGAATACCAATAAAAATGTGAAAACAAAGAGCTTGTTATTCATAACCCTCACTCGTAATTCTTAATAACTTGAGTGCAGATGTTTCCCAATAACCTGAGCAACAAAAAGTGCACGAAGGCTGGTGCAAAAATTTTACCAAGTGTTTTGTAGCTGCCATTTTATTTACCAGTTAAAAATGAAGCAGTTGTCCTTTAAGCCTGCGGCTGCAAGTGCTTGCTGGTGCTGCTGGTGCCAGCGGAGCGCTGTGAGGGACAGGTGGCTCGTGAGCAAAAGGAGGCTTTTGTAATTGCTTGGCAAGGCAGAGCTGTATTAGAGTGCAGCAGCAGTTGGCAGATTGGATTAACGCTCTCCTAGGGGTGAGATCTGGCACACGAGGTGTATGTTAATACCTGCAGCCTAAGCTGGTTCTGGAGCTGCATTTGTAACAAAAAGAGCATCCGCTTTACCTCCACTGTGTCACAAAGTCATAAATCTTAAAGCCAGCCTTGAAAATCCCTTTTGGCATTCTCAGCAATATAAGGCTCTCAAAGGTGTAGTTTGGAAACAAATCTTTTAATAAAGAGTTATTATCATGAAACAACTGAGATAGATAATCAGTTTGTGGAACATAAAGTAACAACATTATCTTAAAACACTGCAGTCCATCTATTACTGTAGTGGATGTTGCCATCACACTTTACAGTTATTTTGCAAGCTAGAGACAACACTATTTGCGAAGGAGTAACCCTTTGGCTTTGCTGGTTCAGAGACCCTTGGTTTGGTGGCTGGAAAATCAGCTTCTAATCCCAGCACTCCCCTGGTATGTTTGTGGGAGAGATTTACATATTAACCATGCATGTTGCCTGCAGCGCATGACCCTGTTACAATCGGCTTGAGCTTGAGGTACAAACGCTGCTAAAATGCAAGTCCCTGTGGCATGAGTGTGTTGTCCCTTCCTGATGTCACCTTGATGTGAGATTGTTGCTGCTCCAAGGAAGCTTCTCCAGTGTGGGTGACAGGGCATTCACAGCACTGCATGACAGCTCTTCTGGTTGTCCTCTGTGCACCAAGGATAAGCTTATAGAGAAAGGCTTCTTCAGGCTTTTATTGCAATGATTTAATTTTCAGTCTTAGAGATTAAAGTGTTAAAAGATTTGAAAAATTGAGCCATGTGAAGACTCTTTCTGATGATCCACTGCCTCTTGTGTTATTCCACTATCGATCGCTTGTACATAGCATTTTATTCCTTTCTTCGAAATCAATTGCTAAAATTTCTTCCTGATTCTGAAGATACCCAGTCGCTTATCCTTGATTTCCAACCCTACTGGGTGGCAGTGGAGCAGTTCCTTATTCACACTGGTATGGCTGATATGAGATACTGACCCACTGGGTCTTTCTGAGACATTGACTGCTTCGTGTTGGCAGTGTCATTTCACCCAGGCACAGTTACGCTGCTGGGTCAGGATCCTCCTCTCCTCTTTCCAAGAGAAATGGTTTCTTCTAGTAACTCAGCTGTAATACTTGCATTCCCAAAGTATGTATTGTGCTCCTTTTGCCCAAACGTTAATTTAAGTTAGTTCCTCTGGAATATAGAGACAATATAGCAAAGGCAACCAGTTGCCAAATGCTCTGTATTGATTGATCCAGAGACCCCTTCTTCTTACCACCTTTCCAGCTCAAACCAATTTCCAGAGCTCCCCAGACCATCCCGGAGTGGCACAGCACTATCTGTCTGCACTTTCTGTGAATGTGACCATATTACACCTGTGGCTGAGTGGCTGAATACGGTGTGGTGGATTAGAGTCCCAAATCAGGTGTTTGATAACAGCTGTGGGTTATTTGGCTGCTAGTTGAACCACTGCACAGGAAGTGTTCATTGAGAGCATTTCATTATGGTTTTCCTAATTTATTAGAGGCACGAAGAGAAATAGGCAGTGAAAATCTTCAGCCCCTTGGAGCGCTGTAGAAACAGGTTGGCACATGGCATGGGACTGTATTAGAGTACATTACTTGGGAAGTGATGAAGTATAAAGGGATAATTCAAAGTAGAGACAAAAGAGAATTTGCTGTCTCAGAAGAAAACAAAGTGAGTCAGTATCACAATGAATTTGAAAGGTGGGAAAGTTTAAAAGACCTCAAATTACACGGCTTTATTGATTTGTTTGGTTCTTGCAAGCAATTGAGCTTCACTGAGCTTAGGGTACAAAATACCACTATGGATTTTGGTGTGGGTTTTTTTATTACAGTGACAAAAAAGGAATAGATAACATGTGGTTTCGCAGAGAATCTAATTCCAGGCTGGTGATTATGGAATGCCTATTAGCAATCAAATGGTGGTAATACTTTGCTAAAATAGTTGGGCTGCAGAGAATACTGCTGACCAGTCTGTCTCCACTGATAAAAAAAAAAATGAAAAGACTATTACCTAACTGCCCACAAACCATACCTCAACCAGAGGTAACACCTTGTGCTCTAAATCACAAATACAAGGGAGAATGAAAGATCAGAAATTGAATGAAATGTGACCAAGGAGTTGGTGGTTAGCTACAGGAATGGATTTTTCACTCCTTTGAAGGGGCAGTTCAACGTGTAATGGGAAAAGAAGGATTTCTCCTCAACAGAACAGAAAAGTTCAAGTAATTCATCAGTTTTCAGGTTGTAAAGCCTCAACAAAATCAATGGTATCATAAAGAATTTTGACCAAGGCAAATGATGTTGAACCGTTAAGTGAAAATTTAGTCTTTGATGTTGACTTTTTCATGAAAAATATAGAAAATTCTGCTAACGGGTACAGTGACCTGCTTTAATTTTCCATGGAATAGCATAAAGTATGTCAGTGGGGTATTTTTAGTCAGACAGTTATCCTTTTCCCTAACGGAAGATTTGTACAAATGACATAGTTGCCCTGCAAAGATAAGACAATATTTTCTTGTTGATGGCTGACCAATAGAAGAATCAATGTGACAGTAGGTAGTGACTTGGGCCATCCTTTATTGGGCATGGTAAGTGCATGTAGTAGAAGGAAACACAACCTCTGACTAACATTTCCTTGCGATTTTCTTTCTGAACTTGTTTTTGCCTCCCTTTCATGCCATCGTTAGATAACAGGGTACCAAATATGTGAGCTGTTTGCCAGTGCAGAGCAACAGCCTTCCTGCATTCTACTTTGCTCTCTTTTTCCCTCTTAATTTGTCAACTTCAGTGCCTGGTTAAGTATCACAGATATTAAAGGCCAAATGGCAAATCATCTTTTACCTGCGTGTTTTGCATCACAGCATGAGTTACGGTTTAAGAGTGCTAGGACCATTTTGAAAGGTGGAGTATGTAATTATGTCAAATGTTTGGGATTATTCAATCGGTTTGACATTCACATGTGCATTTGGGGATTTGTCTGCTCAAAGCACAAATAGGAAAATGGGCTATATATTCTACTTGCAGCAAATGTCTTTTTAGAGACTCTTAGTGGGAAACCCATTAATGGGTCTGGCAGTTCCTGTTCCATCGGCCACTTACGCTGTATTTTTACTGTCTCACTATATAGATTATAAAGACAATTTTGATCTGTTAAGAATCCTGAGGGGATCTATTATTTGGAGATATACTTTATTGTCACAGAATAAAAAGTGACTCCTTTTACCCAGATAACTACTGAGTGCTTTATGATTAACTACACCAAAATATGTTCTTGCTATTTTTCAGACTTTAGCCAACCATTGTAGTTTAGTGTTCATTTTTATTTGGGGGTACTGGGATGACTTTTTGGTTGAAATATGTGATTCCTGAAAAAGAGAAAAGACATTACATACTAGATATTTTGTAAATATGAAGTGTCGCAAACTCCTTTATTACACAGCACTTCTACTCTGCCCTGTAGCTGCACCCTTTCAAACTCTAAGTTTTATGGGATTTTTTGTGAGTTTTCTACATAAATCTTTGATATAAATAACACTACTGCATGAAGGATCAGGTGGCTTTATGGAGTCATTTAGAAAACGCATGCAAAGGATGTTTTATTCCTGTGTTTGTCAAGTAAGCAATAATCATCAGATCGTGCCAGCCAGTCCACCTGGGTTTAATCTCAGATCCACAAACTATTTAACATTCTGAGTGGGAAGACCCTAAATTAGCTGGTTTGGTAGAACAGCCCATTGGAAGATGAGACAATTGGGCTGATGTGGGGAGTTGTCCTGGTTTTGGTTAAAAGAGAACCGATTCTCTTTTCGTGAATCTTCCTCACAGCTAAGTTCTTCTAAGTAACTGCATTTTTCTGAAGGTATGGAATACCTAGTTGGTTATCATCAGGTCACCTGTCCTGTCCACCCCTCCACACAAGTATGATCTCTTCCAACTCCTCACTTGCGGGACCTAAGAGATCTGACGGTGACCTTGACTGCTGTAGTAATAATTATAAACAGGGGCCTTTTTCTGCATTCATTTCCTACAGTTAGCTCAATGTAACTATAAACATTAGGTGTTATCAGCTTTGGAGCAGACAGTGTCTGTAAAATATGCAGCCAGCTTTAACCTGGGACAGGAGTCTTTTTCTAAGGGCTTTTCCCCGCCTTCTTTGCTTGCAAACCTCCTTGAAAGAAAGTCTGTGTGTGCCTTCTGTTTGTATTGATTCAGCACCTTGTCATACGAACATAAAAGCCTTTCGATAAATGCTGATTACTGCTGGTGCTAGTATGGTATCAGCCCACAAAGTGTGACAGAAACCGGCACAGAAGATGGAAGTGTAAATAACACTTTTCCTTTTTTTCTGATGCTGGTGATAAATCCTCAGCAGGTAGTGTAATCTTTCACACCAGCCAAAATATGCTGAAAACACATTTCAAATCTCCTTCTAAAAATCCCTGAATTTGCATCTCAAATCTTTTCCTAATCCTTTCTGAGTTGCACGGGAAGTGCCAAATTGAAAATAATGGTGACAATTTCAAACTTGTAACAAGAAGTTAATGAAGGCAAAGGCTCTGTGTGTCCAGCTCATGTCTGTGTGACAAACCAGGTGAGATGTAGGGAGGTAACGAAGATGCTGCTTGTCTTTTTCGACTTACATCAAGTATTTGTGCAGTTTCTTTGGTGCAAGAACTAGAGTTAGGGATTGTAATTTAAAGTATATAAATAGTCACAATGAATAAATTAGTCCAGATCCATTCTATCCTTAAATAACATCTATTTTCTATTGAAGCAAGCACTGCTGGACTAGGACCTGTATCCTTAGAGATGAAGCAAGTGCTTTCAAGGAGGTGTTACTCTACCGTTCACACCATACTTTGCTCTGGAGTGAAGTGACACAAAAATTGTTCTTTCATTCTGTTTCTGTAGCTTGTAGGAACCACAACTTGTTATTTTGGAATCTGATGGCAGAGGGAAAGGCAGATGCCCTTCTCTGCTGCTATATGTGCTGCACTGCTCCCATTTCTGATGTCACAGAATCACAGAATCGCAGAATGGTAGGGTTTGGAAGGGAACTCTGTGGCTCATCTAGTCCAACCCTCCTGCTGAAGCAGGGTCACCTACAGCAAGCTGCACAGGACCTTGTCCAGGCGAGTCTTCAATATCTCCAGAGAAGGAGACTCCACAACCTCCCTGGGCAGCCTGTTCCAGTGCTCCGTCACCCTCAGAGGGAAGAA
>Ga0065711_1049183_pt1 | contig 11431 bp, 13 predicted proteins | sample Hoacrofraction12_FD_59098 | JGI IMG/M metagenome (GOLD analysis project Ga0065711, IMG submission 59098) | Hoatzin crop microbial communities from Cojedes, Venezuela - Epithelial fraction 12 v2 (version 2) | ecosystem: Host-associated > Birds > Digestive system > Esophagus > Crop | place... | reverse complement strand
TTCAGTTTGTGCCCGCTGCCCCTTGTCCTGTCACTGGGCACCACTGAAAAGAGTCTGGCCCCGTCCTCCTGACACCCACCCTGCAGATATTTATAAGCATTTCTAAGGTCCCCTCGCAGCCTTCTCTTCCTCAGGCTGAACAAGCCCAGCTCCCTCAGCCTTTCCTCGTAGAAGAGATGCTCCAGTCCCCTCCTCATCCTCACAGCCCTCCGCTGGACTCTCTCCAGTAGCTCCTCATCTTTCTTGAACTGGGGAGCCCAGAACGTGGCTTGAAAGCACCTCCACACCCCAATGCCAAACCTGACACCGGCACCTCGACCTGCCCTCAGCCTCAACACCCCTGCTCCCACGCCCAGCTCTGTTCCTGCTGTGGAACTCACCATCTGTTCTTCCAGCCCAAGCCTTCCCGTCCTCCCAGGCGGACGGAGGGGGCCAAAGCCATTCCTTAGCCCTGCTCACCAGCCCAGACAATCTCACTTCCACATCTCCTCACAGAGCTGCATGGAGAAATCAAGTGAAGAAAAGCCTGATGTGCAGGCTAGCAGCTAAGATGCTTGAGAGTGGAAGAAAAGCCTTGGCTGGGGAGCCCTGCTCCCCGGATTACAAAGCCTTTTAGCTAATGACTGTTCAACATGCAACACAAGCAGCCTCTGGAGGAAGAAACAGAGATCAGGATCATCTTCAAAGTGAAGGAAGAAGATTTGTTTCACCATGTGGGCTCACAGCTACTACAGACTCTGCTTCAGGCTAGGCAGAAAAGCAGGGTCTGCACAGGATCACCCTGCTCCCCTGTGAGTGGTTTTGGCCATGAGCTACATTGGCAGTGAAGAGAAGCACCTTCACCTCTTTAGGGCAGCAATGTTAACCTCTGAACGCTACCTGGCTCGGGATACGGGCTAGGGTCATACAGACAAAGTATCTGTAAGCATGAGGCAGGGCTTGATGCGAGCTCACTAATGCCAGGACCTGGAAAGTCCAGCAGGCTCACAGCACAGAATCAGGCACAGAGGGGCCCTTCAGTGCCCACGAGCCTGGCAAAACCCACGCTGAGGAAAAAGTTGATGTGAGCACTCTGATACGGCCTAAAGCACCCAAATCCCTTTGTGCATACATCCAACAGCTTCCCTCTGTAAAATAAAACTGAACAGCTCCCTGATGACACCGTGCTGAAAGGGACAGGAAATTAAGAATAAACAGCACATTTCTTAATGCATGTTATGAAAAAAACCAAGTTTCATACGAAGGCACAGCTTCCTGTCTGTACAGATCCCGTGGCTGTCACCACACCTTGTGCCAACGCTCTTATTGCGAAGGACCCCACATCACTTGTACTGAAGCAGCGGCACCAACCTCCGAGCCGGTCTGATACCAACCAATTTCGCTCCAGACTTCAAGGCTGGAAATACCTCAGTACGCTCTGTACTATAATACACTGCACCCAGCTTTTCTTGCAGGAGCACAGACTGGTGGCTACATCTTGTTTTGGTACACACAAGTCCTCTTTCTTCTTCCTTCCACAAAGATAAACCATCTCTCTCTGGAGTAATTGGTTAATTTGCCTTTCTATTACTCTTTGCTGGAAGAGTGAAGACAGGAGATCTGTTAAGTGAGAATCAGGATGCTATTGAACCATTTTTTCCAGCTAAATCATCTTGCCCTGTTCAGGCTTCAGTAACAAGATCACATTTCTTGCCTAGAAATCACCTGCTTAGTTATAATTACCATATCAATAGCATCTCAAGGAAGCCAGGAAAGGAGAAGCCAAATTTCCAGGACTAAGCTCTCGCCATCCAGCCCACTGCTAAGTGGCCGAGTGCTTTCTAAATCAAGCCTTGCTACCCAGGCAGCCTCACCTGTCACCTTTAGATTCCAGTCCCTCTGTATTTTATCACTTTGGTACTGTCATCCTGCAATTTATTACAAAAGCTCTACCATAGCTGATATAATTCATAGGAGCCTAGTGTTACACCTTCCTGTTCTTTCTTTTAATAAGCTTCAGCTGGCAGCAAGACAGACCAAGCTCCCTTCCAAGGGTCTGCTGGAGATTCCCCAGCACCACATACTAAAATTCACAACTGTGGCTCCTGCCTTAGGTATTTACAGTACTATTCTCCCTTTCCCAGCTGCCTCTCCCAGCATCTGATCTCTGCTATCCTAACTTTGCAACTCCCTGTTCACTCTTTTCCTGGCATCTGGACCACATCTCACTTTGGTCCGCAACGCATCAGAGCCTCCCTGCAGCTAGGGGGAAAAGCAGCAGGCAAAGGACGACGCGGGGATCCCCAGGCCAGGAGCAAGCAGCCACGGGTGAGGTCGGAGCTGACTCTGCCATGGTGAGTCCAGAGGAGCAGGTCAGTGAAGCAGGACCACTCTTTAGGAGCTATGTCAAGACCTCATCCCAAGTTCATGGGAATCCTAGGACGACTCCTACTGATATCGGATTGTTTCCACACATGGTATCTTACTCCGCAGCAAATGCTTGGACGTGCCACTTAGCTTTCCTTTACAGGCTAGGGTAAGACAGAATGAACAGTTCTGTACTCCCCAGGGGCTCAAAGCACATGAACCTGACACGCAGCGATTTGTTCATCTCCCAGTTAACCTCACACCCAAGCTGGACCGAGGGGCCCTGCCAGCATCCCTGAAAAACACCCTCTCTCCCTTTCTGAGCCATCCCTAGCTTCTGCAGCATCAGCTCGCAGCGCGGAGCACCGGCTGTGCGACATTCACATCCCAACCAGCTGCCGTCACCAGCCAGGACGCCGAGAGCTTGGGCACCAGCCGAGGCATCGGAAATGCTCCTACGAACCTTGATCCAAAACAAGCCCATTTAATCTCCAAGCCTTCTCAGTGAAACACTTACATGTGCTCATGCCCAGTTCTCATGAAGGAGTTTCAACCTCTGGAAGGACATAAACATTAATCGAATTCCAAGATGCCAGACTGGAGACAGAGAACCAACCAAACACAGCAGCAGGAATCCCACCACCCCTCCACCTCACCTGGGCTGGCTCCAGCCTCACACCCAACCATCCACACATGGCCGGCTGCCAGAGTAGTAAATATTCCTTAATTAGTGGATTACCACTGTAATCCTGCAGCACTGGCTGTGACCCTGAGGCCGTACGGAGCAGGCTTGGGCTTCATCAAGCTATTTCCCATCCCTCAGTCAAGGGGCAAGGCTGGACAGCACGTTACAAGCAATCTGCACCCTCCTGCGGCAGTCCAGCCTTGGTATTTTCCCTAGATGTCCACAGGAATCGCTTCTCAGAAAACAACCTCCGGATTTAATATGCAAGGAAAGCATAGTGAGTGCGAGTTCGCTTTGCAGCCACTTCATGCTAGGCCATCTGTGGCATTTCTCATCATCAGCCTTCGCAGCGGTTTATAGACAGAGCAAGAATAATCTCACCCCTCACTGACACACCGTGCAACGCACAGATTTAAGGCCAAAACACCCATAGGCCCACGTGCCAGAGGAGGGGGGCAAGACCAGCAGTAGCCAGGCAGGCAGCCTCCGTCCTCCCCACATGTAACGCACAGCCTGATGCAGGCACATCTTCGTCCCATGGGAGGGAGGGAGGAAGGAAGGAATTCAGGAAGTTTCCTCTCTCAGGACGCAAAGCTTGCTCCCTGTCCAGCCCCGGGGGAGGAGGAAGAAGGGGCTCCAGCTCCCCGTCCCCAACATACAGAGACCGCTGCAGCCTCCGGGTGTGCCTCAGCCAGCACAAGAGCCCCCGCTTTGCCCCACGGGCACCCCCACCCCTAAAAGCCTCTCCAAAAAAGCAGTTTCCTTGCAGGCGAACGGATCCCACAGGAGGGCGAGCACAACCTACTGCCAGATGCTGGGCAGAACGGAGGTCGCCTCTCCCCCCTCCATCAATGGATGCCCCCAGAACCGCTGTGTGGGGCAGGGGCCGTCCCCCCTCCCCCCCCAAGCTCCCGGGACCCTGAGGCTGAGCAGCCTCGGTGCACCCGCACCAAAAGCCACCCTCCATATTTCACCCGGGGAGGGGACGCAGTCACCATCACCCCAGCACAGGGGTGGTCACCAGCATCCCCCACCATCCCCAGACCGCAGGGGCTACTCACATGCTGGATCCCCGCTGCCAGCCGGGCTGTTGCCCTCGTTCCCCAAGCAACAGGGCCTCTGGGCCAGCCCAAACACCACCATGGCAACAGCAGGGACGCGGAGCGGGGAGGAGGCAGCCTGGGGACACAATGGCAGCCGTGGAGGCAGAGAAGATACGGGGATGCTCCGCACCCAGCCACAGAGGGGACATGGGGATGCTCCGCACCCATTCGGACCCCACAGAAGAGCAGTGGCTGCCTGCCATCCCCCTGCTCCGGCACAGCCGAGGAGAGACCCAGAAAGCGTCACAGGAGCCCAGGCCTACCAAACCGCTTCTGAAGCTCTCACAGCTTCAGCAGGGCGCTCCCACCCAGCTACTCCTGCCCCAGGACAACAGAGACCAGCTGCGCTTCCCTCATTTCTCGGGGCGCAGACACCAGAGATACCAAGCTAGCAGGGCCTTATCTCAAAGCAGTAACAGAAGCTCAGAGAAAGAATACAATGACCATAGCAAGCACGCAGTAAAACTGCCTCCAACACACACCCCCAGCTTCAGCGCAGCCACATCCCTAGGTGCCTTATCCTGAAACAGAAGCAGTCAAAGAAACACACAGCAGAAGCCAAAGGATTTTTCCCGGGTCTATGACAGCAAGCTGGCGTGCAGGACTGGTCACAGGGAGAGCCATGCACCGCCTGGAAACATCCTGCATGTCCATAGACCCTAAAAATCAAGTCTCACACAACAGAGGTGCCAGCACTGCCTTCAAAAGGGACTATCTGCTTTTCTCTCCTGCACGCTTTGTCATGACCTGGATCCCAGTTCAACCAGCTCACCTGTTTTGCTGGCACCTCGCACCAACCAGCCTGCCCATGGCAGAGCTCTTGGCACAGGCTGACACCGATGCACAAAGCAGCACAACCCACCTTGTCATTCGCAGGGAAGCACGGTAATAAATCAACCCTGAGAAGCACAGCCCAACAGACACAGCTCTACACTCTCTACCGAACCCAGGCTCCCCCTCACCCCCTCACTGAGGGGCTCTGAGCTCCATCCACCTGCGGTCTGCTCAGAGAGACACATTTCACCCCAGCACCTCTCCCCAGTGCTCCTGTGCAGGGTCTGACACACAGCTAAAGGGAGGTCAGTGCTTGCTGAGTTTTGCTCCAATCCCTCATGTTCATTTCGAGGCCAAAGATGCTTCCGCAACTACGAAAACAGAACAGGTTGTTTCCACCACAGCAGATAACTGAAGCTGCATAAGATGACAAAGAGCAGCATTTCCAGGTCAGGTATCTGGAGATTAATTCCTGCTTCATAGCGAGCATCACTGGTATTTCACCAAGAATCACTCCAGGACACCTCGAACTCCGAGCCTTGGGCAAACGCCACAGGACTGCAAAGTGTGAAATAATTATCTAGAAGAACATGGTGCCTAGTCACCCTCCCCACACTGCCTCAGACAGAAAGGCTCCTGTCTAAATAACCAGACCTGGGAAGACCCACAGTCATTACCATGCTTCACCCAGCAGCCCTGTGCTCCCAGGGAGCAGCAAGCCTTCAGGCAAGGCTCGCCCTGGGCCACAGGAAAGGTACGGAGTGCAACACCTGGTTCTCGGCCATTTCCAAGGACCGAGCAAGAAAATACAAATGCATGCAACAGAAAGTCACCCCTTGTACACAGCCCATCACCCTCTGGTGCCATCAGCATGAGCAATGACTTCAGCTCTCCCTCCTCCCACCGTGCTTTGACCTTGGAGTTACACGCTACCTATGGGCCAATTCATTTTTCCCTTATGTTCCCCAAGCTGCTATGGAGATGAGCATGTCACTGATGGAGGGAAACACAGGGCTCCGAGGTCAGGCAGCCAGGGCCAGACGTGGCCAGCAGTTCTTCCTAGTCACTGACTTTCCTCCTCAGCCTCGGATCAGCCAAGGGCGGCTCATTCACCCCCATTCCACCAGGCAGACATTGTGATATGGATACCACAGCCTGGTTATTTCACTCATATTTTCTCACCTAGATGAAGACCCAGCAAGATCTCATACATGTTGCACAAGGTTTAGGCAGGCTTCTTTTCCTAGACAGGTTCGATCCAAGGTAAAGCAGAGTCCACAGCAGAAGAGAAGCCTGGGACAGGGGAGCTCAAACACACCAGACACGGAGAAACATCTCCTGACATTTTTTGATGTACATGCCTTGACTCCAAAGCCTTTTTCTCCTTGGCTCCTCTTCCCACATCCCAACTGCCATACGCAACTCCCTCATCTCATATCTCCACCTGCTACGGCCAGGCCCTGGGCTGGACATACCCAAGCCCATCAACTGGAGGGCAACCACAGCAGCACACACAGCAACACAGTTTCTCACTCCGGAAATTCCAAATTGGAGCACCAAAGAGGCCACCGCTTGGTAAGGGGACACCAAGGCAGTCTGCAGGAGCTCATTTCGGCCACCCAGGCTAGCGAAGCACAGCACCCAGCGGGCCCCAGCTCCATCCCTGGCTCAGCCAGGCTCTTCAGTCTCCCCGCAGTGCCCGTCACTCCAGGGAGAGCCTGGGCAACCCTCGCACAACCTGCTCCCAGCCCGGAGGGAGGTACCCTCCCTTTGCCAGGGCCTTGAACACCTAGACAAAACCCTGGCAGGTGGCAGGGAATAGCTGATGCAGCCCTGTGATAGGGGAGCTGCAGATGCTGGGGTGATCGAGCAGGCGAGGACCATTGCTCTCTGCACAGCGCGGCTTTATTTGATTCTCTCTGCTTTTGCTCACAAAGCCCTTGGGGAGGCTCTGGCGTTTTGCAAAACACACACCTTCTGCCAAAGCTGCTTCATTTCTGATGGCAGGGAAGGCGAACCCTGCAGGTCATTACTTTTTCCAGCTAACGGGAACTCTGAGGGACAGGAATACACTACATTCCCAGCAAGCGCAGAGGGGAGACGTCACTGCAGCCAGACCCCCGTCAGCTGCTGAGCACAGGGAGGCCACAGCCAGCTTGGCCCATAGTTTCTTCACCATAACCATGGCTCTTGATTGCTACAGACTGCAGGCAGCCCTGCCAAGCTGCCATTTCTGAACAGCAACGGTCCCAAAATCAAAATCATTATGGGTGTACGTACTTTGCAATCCCACATCCACGCTTCAGACACCCTGCCTGATGCAGAAGACTGCAGCCACCGCTTTCTGACCCAGCTCTGGGCTTTACCATGCTTGGAGATGGAGAAGTTGGAAGACAGACGACGTCTCTCTCAGAGCTTGCTGCCCAGGTACACGTGCGTAGCTGAGACAGGGAAGCGGAGGGAAGACCAAGTCTCCTTCAGGCTTTTTCCTCAGGACAGGGCCTATCAGTTCAAAGGAGGCTTGCAAGCTAGCCACAAAACGAAGCATCAGCCACCTCCCTCAGAGGAGACCCACACTTTCAAAAGGAGAGCCCAGAAGCTGAAAGGCACACCACCACAGATGCTCAGGACCATGGGCTCAGAGGAGGTACAGGGTTCGCATCGCTGCCCCGTCTCCTTAATTCCTGTGGTTGTCCAAACCCATCTCGGCTCCTACAGGGACCAGCTAGCCCCTCTTCCCTCGCCAACACTCTCTGCCCCACCAGCTCACCTCTGTTTTCTTTCAACTGTCACCATTAAGTCCAGCTCGGAGCCACCATTCCCAACTCACACTTGGCTCTCAGTTGGCTGCCTGCATTCCTGACTCAAAGAAGGACCCGTCTCAAGCAGCACAGATGGCAGCTGGTCCCGAGAAAGCAGAGGGGGCATCGCACTTACACACAGCCCAACACAGAAGCAAGCCAGGCACCTCGGTGCTTCAGGCAAGCCACCCTTCTCCATCCCAGCAGGGTCTGACCAAACCAGCCTGTCGGCCCTTCTCTCCTTAGAGGCACAGATAACTCTTCGTCCACACAGGGAGCTGCTCTGCAGGGCTGAAAATCCTTCCCCCCGCCCCCTGGGAAATGCTGTTCACACAGCTCTTACCCTCCTGCAGAAACAAACCAGTGTACAGCCAAGGGCAAAGGGCAGGCATCTCGCATTAACAACCTCTCCTTTGCTGCCCAGCCAGCATCCCCCACAAGCCCTGCTGCAGGCTCCGAGACGAGACCTGATGGCACAGGCACTGTCTGCCTTCCAAACACCAAAACCAGAGCCCCTGGGGACGTGTCAAACAGGCTCAGCAGAAACATCTCTCATCATCGCTGCGCTCGCCAGATCAAACCCACAGAATAACCGGACACGTTTGGTGCCTGGCAGGGGACACAAAAGCCACAGCAAAGGCAAAGACCAGGGCTGCATGGAGAATCCAAGGAGGGGAGGGATGGGCTGGCACAATCAGGTGGGAGCATTCGCTACCCCCATTTTCACCCGTGAAGGAAGAACTCCAGCACTCGAAGAAAGGACTGACTGCAACACACAGTCTTTTTAGATGCCATCAAAACATTTCCTACCGAATAACTGGAGTGAGATCGCTTCCCTAACTGCAGCCTCATAAAGCCCCAAACAGGCAGCCCACAATCCTCCTTAGTCCAAGCAGAGTTCACATTTGTCGTCTTCTGAGAAGAAAAATAAAGTTGGCTCCTTTTAGCCATGCTTCCCCAGCCGCCCTCCAAGCAATGCAATCCCAGACTGCAGGGGAGAACATGGATTTTGTTGGTAGCGCAGACCTCAACGCACAGCCCTGCGTTTGCTTTCTCCCTTTTTATTCCCATGTTGGGAATCAATTTTGTTTCCTCACTTTTTGCTTAGTTTACATCTCACTTTCAAACCCCGAACCGCTGCTTTACTCCTTTTCTAAATCAAGGCAATATTTCAAATGCCTACATTTTGGAGACCCTGACTTAAGCCGTGCAGCCATGAGATCTCAAAAGAGTAAATTGGTTTTTCCTCACTGCTTTTTAAAACAAAGTCCTCAACCCCAACAACTGCAATGCCTCCTAAGTTTTCTTTTTCCTTAATACTATGAAACCATTCAATCCAGCCAGCTATCTTTGGGTAAACGCAGAAGAAAATCCACAATCCTCAAGAAGTTAACCACAGCTCGAGGGAAATCTCTGGCGTGGAGGTTAGCAAGGCAGTAACCGAGGCTGTGACCACCAGGAGACCATGCCACAGGACGATGGGTAGATTTTTGGATGGAGGTTCGGGCCTGACTTGGCAAGGTACCGCCATGGCATCCCAGCCTAAACAAGAAAGGGGAGAGATGTCAAGGGTGCTGATCACCTGCACACTTACAGGATGCTTCCATAGTTGTTCCTGGGGCTGACACCACCTTAATCCTTAGTCTTGGCCTCAAGTTTCCTCCAGCAGCTAAAAAAATTCTCAGTCCCTATGATATTGAGGACAGAAACATGCTGCAGTACCGCCACACTGCAGGACCAGGGCTTAGTGGTCTTTCACAGTCACAGAGGTAGAGCAGGGGTCAGTCTCTCCTCCCTCACACCCAGCTGCTCTTCTCAGCTGCCAGGATCCTGCCAGGGCCTCCTCCATCCCACCCAGTGCCATAGGGGACTACAGACTGGGCACTACCAGGCCCCAACTCTCCTCTCCCCAGTATACAGGACCTCCTTCAGAGCCTGACCACACAGCAGCCCTCTGCTACTTGGCATCACATACATTTAAAACCATCACAATACTTGAGCGCCCATGGCAAGATCCTCCCACAGTCAGCTCCAGGGACCACACTAAAGGCCACAGCCAGCCTTCCCCTCCAGCTTCTCCAGACCAAGAAAAAACATCCTCATGTGGTTAACCTGGTCCATAAACAGCTCACTCAGCATTTGCAGTTTCTGGCATCCCTTGGCAGCTCCACTTGCAGTCATAGAATCATAGAATAGAATCAGTCAGGTTGGAGGAGACCATCAAGGTCATCGGGTCCAACCACTAAGCTAACACTGTCAATTCCACCACTAACCCACAGTCCTAAGTTCCGCATCCACACATCTTTTAAATACATCCAGGGATGGTGCCTCAGCCACTTCCCTGGGAAGCCTGTTCCAACGCTTTACAACCATTTTAGTGAAGAAATGTTTCATAATATCCAATCTAAAGCTCTCCAGGCACAACTTGAGTTGGACTGGTCTCCTTGGCTCCTAGCTTTGCAGCAAGTCGCTCATCCACAGCCCCACAGCAGGCCTGGCAGCTCACCTGCAGGGCACTTTCAAACACCAGCATCTGGTTCTGTGATTTGAAGCGAGGGAGAGAAAGGTTAGAAAACACGCAGCCATAAGCAGGACACAGGGAAGGACAAACCCAGCCCATGACATGCGTTTCAGCCTGAGCCCGCAGAGCACCTGGCACAATCACAGCAGCCACGAAGCACCACAGCATGTTCAGAAGCAGCGCTGTGAAAGGAGTAGCTCGTGTTCTTTATCGCTGGCGAGGCGCTGAAGGGATGAGCCGGTCTCCTCGCTGCTGCCAGTCCAGCTCCCTGCAGCACACCGGGCTGTAGGCAGAGGTGCTGGGGCAGTCTGCGGGTACCAGGATGTTACAAACTGAAGCAGACACCAAGCGAAAAAAAAAAAATAAAGCGCAAAGTCACCTTCACAAGTCCAATACAACCCTGCAACAGCCACAACTGCAGAGTTTGAACCCAAACAAAATCCTGAAGCAACTGCTGGCTTGCTCAGAGGGACTACTGGGTTGCCTTTTGCTTAGTCAAATATTTGACTGTATTTGTATCCGAAAGTCTTTTACCAAAAAGAGCAAGAGTTTTTGTTAAAGAACAGCCATGGAGAGACCGACCTGAGCTAGAATCCGAGCCAGGGCTTTCTGATTCTTCAACAGGGCACCTAGTGCATCCCTAAAGGAGCCTGTGCTCTCTCTGCTGTGGAGGTACTGTCAGGCTCTACAGCTTTTATGCAATCAAGGTCTCCATGCTCACTCCTAGCACATCACATGTTGGGATGCAGAGGGGCATATTCTCATTTTCCACAGACATTGTCCAAGCTCAACTGTTAAACAAGCACCTCCAGTTGCTCCCTTGAACCTCTCCCCATCCTTCACACATTCTAAGAGCCACCATGAAACCAAAGAACCAACAACAGAAACAGCTCCAAACACCTCCTGCAGATTCTCCTTGAGAGGAACCTTCCCACCCATGAAAGACCAGCTTTACGACAAACATATGGCCTCAAAAGCAGCGGTAAAAACCCTTCAAAACACAAAGCAGGAGTGAAGCCACTCATGAAGTTAGAGTGGTTGGTCAGAAAAGATGACAGATCTGTGTCAGGAGCACCAGAGGCCTGAAAGAATGAGGCAAGACAAGCAAGCAGCCCCAGTCTCTGTGCCTCTGTGCGAGCAGTGCCATGGGCAGATGAGGCTGAGCAACAGCTTTCCAGGCTAGCTCTTTCTGGCTGTGAGC
>Ga0065711_1009657_pt1 | contig 11431 bp, 2 predicted proteins | sample Hoacrofraction12_FD_59098 | JGI IMG/M metagenome (GOLD analysis project Ga0065711, IMG submission 59098) | Hoatzin crop microbial communities from Cojedes, Venezuela - Epithelial fraction 12 v2 (version 2) | ecosystem: Host-associated > Birds > Digestive system > Esophagus > Crop | place... | reverse complement strand
CTGTCGTCCACCAGGACACCCAGGTCCCTCTCCACAGAGCTGCTCTCCAGCAGGTCCGCCCCAAGCCTGTACTGATGCATGGAGTTGTTCCTCCCCAGGTGCAGGACCCTGCACTTGCCCTTGTGGAACTTCATCAGGTTCCTCTCTGCCCAACTCTCCAGCCTGTCCAGGTCTTGATGAATGGCAGCACAGCCTGCTGGTGTATCCACCACTCCTCTTATTTTCATGTCATCAGCAAACTTGCTGAGGGTACATTCTAACTCTTCATCCAGGTCATTGATGAAGAAGTTGACTAAGACTGGGCCCAGTACTGACCCTTGGGGAACACCATTAGTTACAGGCCAAAGTAATAAGCAGTTACTCAGAAGATGAGAGTCTCTAATTTCATTTTATTGTCTATATAAAGCATGACCATCCCCTCAAATGACCTATCTGAATTGATACTCATAAATAATATGCAGCTACTTTAAAAAAGGGGTGTGTGTTTGTGGAGTTGACCGAATACGTATTTATTTATAGTTGAAGAAGCTCAGGATTTCTTCATTATAAAATAATATTGATTAGCTTACCTTTGATAGAGTTCTGCCATTATTTGAAAGACTTTTCTACAGAAAATACGGTGAAGTTCTACACAATAACCCAGGCCCAACAATACATACATGCAAGACCCATTACAATTCTCTTATTAGGCTCATTAGGCTCAATGCTCAAAAGGGATCAATGACTCTGAGGTGAATTGACACAATGTGTATTTTATCTTTTGTTTGTGACCTGTCTTAAACAGAGAAAAAGGTTTAGTTTATTTTCTGAAGCATTTAAATTTTCATTTCTCTAAGTATTACCACATTCAGCTGCGCTCACACAGTTTTTGTTTCACTAGCAATCTGTTAGTGATCTTTGCCTTTCATCTCTCGACATATATATCCTAATGAAATCATTATGGCTAAACTGTTGGTTTTCATCCTCCTCTATTCCTACAGTCTATGGTGATAATGATCTCATTTTGTTTTGATACACTGACATTATAGCTGTCCTTTTCATTCCCCCACATCTGTTTTATGTTTATTTAAATAAATGCATTTAATTATTTAAATCACACAGCTGTATAATCTCACTTGAGTGAAAACATTTGATTATTAGATATCAGATACTGACATGGCTGCTAACATTTATTTTGTTGTGTAAATTACAAGATGTTAAACAATAATACCATGAACTACTGTAGGACAAAAAAGAAAAAGAAAAAAATTTGTTTATTGTTTCAAGTTTTGCTATTAAAGGAGAAAGATGTGTCTTATTTTACATCTTCATGCATTAGAATTCATTGTCAGCTCCCATTATCTTACATGTTTAACTTACAGGACAACAATTCTTCCACTACAAAATTATTTTACCTTTAGTCTCAGGACTTAACTGAAGTGTGGAAGTCTTATGAAAGCAAGGATTGCAAAAACAGGCAAATATTTCTTGGTAAGTCACTGTATGAGTAGTGGAGCTTTGCTAATTTCTATCTAATTCTGGGGAACAGCTTGTGCAGTTTCTGGAGCTGGTAAACAAGTGGAAAGTTTAATCACCTTTTTGGCCTTGTACTCTGAAAATTTCTCCTTACCCACAGAAGTACTAGTTTTGACTTTGTTCATAATACTGGCCAGCTGTTCATCATCAACATCATATAATCAACACTTAGGAAAAGGAGTTTTTTATTTTTTTTGGTCTGCTCATTTTCTGTGTTCCGTAAGACACTGTTGAAGTGTTCCTTAAAAATGCATGATTCCCCTGGAGGTATATGCATAGGGAAGAGGGATTTTCTGAGCTTCCCCACATCGCATGATGGGAAGAGCCTGCTGTGTAATGGGAAAATTGTGTGGGTTGACGAGAACTAACCATTCACCTGTCAATAGCTGGAAACTATTGCTAACTGATGTGAAATAGCATAGATCATAGTTTTGATCTGAACTGTCTCAGCAGAGTCAGATAAAAACTCAGCCAAACCATGTAGCTCACCAAATGACAGCAATAAACAAGAGAAAAAGAGTTATCGCTTTTGATTTTTAATGTTCTTCCTTTTCTTAGCTGTTAGAAAACCCTGCCTCTGCTAGCTGCTTCTGTGGCTCAGGGAAAGATCTTCCTGTATTTCTTTCCCCCTCACATCAAAAGAAGAATCAGGGAGTCAGTGTTACCAAGCAAAGGACAGCATCTGCTCACATCCTTTCCGGTCAGTGTCAGAAAAGATGGAGCTATAACAGAGTCTGCTAGGCAGCCCCCTGTTAAACTCCACCCTCAATGACTCCCCTCCACAGTAAGTATGATTCAAATACTTTACTACAAAAATCCCAAGCAGAGGTTCGTGGGACACTTTGACCTCATAAATGTACACAAGTTTTCTTCTTGACATCCTTTCTCAAGAGAGCCAGAACTTGATTTCCTGAGGGTCAAACCCACCCAAAGCTCACTGCTTGAACATCATTGACACAGGTCCCTCTTACTCTCACATTTTAGCTATTTTGAGTCAACATCACAGGCACACTATACTTATTTTGGCTCGATTTCCATTATTACTTTTGCACAATGGTACTACTACCCCAAAGAGGTTCCCTTGGAAAGTGACATAATGAAAAGCAGATATAAGACATTTATTCTAAAACATTTCAAAATAATCTATATTTTTGGGTTTTCCTTAACAGCCAAATTTTTAGTTTCCACTTGAAGAAACTAAACATCAAAAGACTTGTCATAGAACAGTAAGCTTTAGTTCAACTTGGTAAGCCAATAAGATCAGATACAAAATGTGAAGTTTGGTTTTATATCCCTGGGTGTTCTAATTTACCACCTTAAGGTTTATCTTCTGCATTTGGATCTAACTTAGAAAGCAAGTATAAAAACCTGAATATGGATTAGGCCCCACAGTAGAGACTCATATCTTGTGCATAAGTAAGAAGGGGAATGATAACTGCAAAACAGATATTAAAAATAAAATACACATAAAAAATTTCCATTTACTTCTTCAAAATAAGGAAGATGTTTCAGAGTTCAGGAGGTATCATGAATTACAAAGCCATAAAACCGAGGTACAGGTTAGAATAAAAAAGTATATGAGCAGGGGCAGGTGCATAGGGCAGCTACTCTCATTTCAGACTCAGCTTTCTGAAGATGTTGAGTACTACTGTATATATGAAAGAGAATTAAAACAGGTTTTACAATTCAAGGGTCATGCTTTGTGAGATTCATACTTTGTGTGAGAATACTTTTTTAGAGATCAGGAAAAGGTTCACAGAAGAACGGTAAGTCTGTTTCATTCTGAAAGTAGAGAAAGGTTCCATCCTTACCTGAGTCTGTGCAAGACTTCTACAAAGGAATAAAACTTGTTCACTGACTAGTACATTGTTATCATTGAAATTACTGCCTGAATAGATTATTATTCCATGTGAGTAAGTGGAACAGATCCAGGACTATGCTATTTTACTATCAATCAGTGAAAGAACTCGTAAGCTTTGTAGGTTTGAAGAATCGGCATATATTATTAAGAGAAATCAGTTCAAAAGATTCAAAGAGAATGAGTGAAAAACAAATATAGAGTGCATTGGAAAGCAAATATGGTTTTGGGTTTGGTCTTTACAATGTATTTTATGTGTATGTCAAAAAAACCCAACCAAAGCATTATTTTTCTGATTTATGCAAAAAGTAGGATGGTATATCTAGTAAATAAAACGATCTGTGTTTTCCTTTGAGGTCAGAGATTTAAACGTAATGGGCATATGAGGTATCCATATATATTATATCTATTATTTATATATATATGCTAAGGTAAACATATAGACAATTGTGGTACTGCAACAGATAATTTTATTTTATTTCTGATTTAGCTATTGTTTTGTGCCATCATCTAAGCTGAAGGTATTATATCATGTAAACTCTGGGAATGACATGATAAGAGCAATGGTGATCAGGACAAAATACTTCGCTGTATTTTCATTAAAGGGTGTGAACCTCTTACTGATATAGTTTATACAGAGTGCCTTTCAGATATCTTCCTCCTAAATAAATATTTTCTTTCAGTCTTTCTTGTCTTTATACTTTCTCATTCAATATTTACTTTTTCATTTTACTCATAACTACGGGACTTTTGGAGTAGAACCCTTTCCCACAGCTGAAATTTGTTAAATACATGAGAAGAGGCTACTGTTTGAAAAAATGCCTGCTTAAATGAGAGGATGGCAAGTGACTTTAAAAGTGACCTAAAATAAATCATTCTCTTCAGCTGTTGTCTACCTTTTTTTTCTCTACATATTATTTTTGATTCACTCTTTAATTTTCTGCATAGTAATAACGTGCTTGATTTCAGAAATTTATGTTCAATTACAATGAATTCATACAATTAAACTCCTCTTACTTCCAAAATTACACACCCACGTACTACATTTCTGCAATCTCTGAAAGTAGATGTTTAAAAAAAGAGATGAGCTGAGTCCCTTTGGTAAATACCAGCTGAATGGAACTCTTGCACATTCACAGGGAAGATGGAATTAAGAATTAAGAAGCATCATCTACAGTTGCACAAACTTTTTAATTTCTGACATCTGCAAAAACTTTTAGAAATCCCGCCTGAGGCTGTCTCCACCGTGCTTTATTTTGACTCTTAAAGCTAGTGAATATTACTTTCCCCCTCTTCTGTCAGAAACTCTCTTCTCCCTTGCTCATCAATTTGTTGTCTCCTGATTCAGACATAAGGTTTGCATTAAGTTCACTTCTATTATCTAGGTGAATTCTTTAATCTAACAGATGTTTGAACTTCTGTTATGAAAAAAGCTCATCATTCTTTAAACTAACATGTTTTAATTTACTCCTAATCAATAAACTGATGAACAGTGCTCTTTGGTCAATGGATTTCTTGATATTTTTGGTACAGTATAGAGCTCCTAAATGTAGTGATTATGGTACCTTCACCCTGGTCTTAGAGATTGCAACCTTTAAGTCTCTCTGCCTTACACCAGTATGTCACTGTGGTAATTTGTTTTCACTAGAGGTACTCCCAAGGATATTCATGAAATGTTTTGGGAAAAATGTGTTTCCATTGGTGAACACTATAGTAGGCAATTCTGATGAATTCTTGTAAACTTCATCTGCTAACAACCTGACTTTCCCTGAAACTATTTGGTCTGAATTAACCTTGAACTACCATTTTTTTGTACATCAGTTATGACGTATTCTCTTTTTTCTCTTTCACCTTTCTCCTTTCCCATTTCCCTTTCCCTTGGAATTATTTTACTTAATTTTACTTAAAGTCTCTCATAGAGTCAATAAACAGGTTTTATTTTCTTTGTATTTAACTTCTGCATTTCCTCTTTTATTGCAAATTCCAGACAATTTTACAGACACCAGAGAAAACCTAACTTATTTTCATTCCTTTTATCATCCTAGTGTATTTTAAAACTAGAACAACAGTAATGTTTTCCTAATCCATGGAACTGATTTTGGCCACACAGAAGTTGAATCAGTTCAGCTACACCAGTATGGATTTCATTTATTTAAATTGGCTTAATGCTGTCATGGGATACCCCTCCATTATTTTCAGAGTTCCTTGTGTAAGTTTAGACTGCATTTCTAAAACTATGTATTAAACGAATTGTATGTTTTTGTTATCAGTTTGATGACTTTATTCTTACTTCTGATATTGTAGCCTTTGTTCTCATTGAATACTTGCTCCTCAGTGTCTATTTTTGTTCAAATATGGTCTGTTTTGACACGCTGGTCTCTTTTTTTATTGACTTTTTAACACCTGAAATATATTTGTAGAAGTTGGATATATAAGTAACATTATGGTAAAAAAACATAGAAAGAAAAATGGTTCACCTGTTGTATAATGCCCTCTTCCATTCCAGTTACCGCCTTCTGCTTCAGTGAACTGATAGGTTTCCTACACAATTTTATCACTCTTTTCTTGACCCTCTCATATCTATTTTACATAAAAGAAAATGCATGCCTATGACTGCATGGTGTAGTTTTTAAATAGACTTCACATATTTGAAGGTCTTCTGCTTTGATGTCAGGGCATGCTTGATAAGCTTCTTCATGTTTTACAAACCTTTCCTAAAGCGTACTGTCTAAGTTTTGGTAAAATCCCTTTCCGGAAGATGTTAAGTGTGGACACATATTAAGCTGTTCTCTTAAACAGTGTTTAAAGATAATAGCTATATGTTACTTAGTATTAAACCAAGAATAGCCTTTTGTTTTCTTTACTTTCCTTGGGGGCAGGGGGATAAAAGTAATTGTTTAGGGGATCAATTATTTATTTTAGCTCAGAAATTTTATCTTTGAAGTCTTCTTCCACTTGGATATTCCACCAAATACTATGTGGGTAGATAAGGCAATCCAACTCTTTGTTTGCTACAGACAGTTCCCTAATGGTCTTCATAGAAAAGTAGTCTAGGCTGAAAAATTGATTCCTTTTTCCAATTAATACCATCCTCATTGGCAGAATTTTGGTGAGATCCTAAAGGACAAGTCAAAGGGTAAGACCTGGAATTGATTTTCACTCTGGGTCATGCTTATAGAAATTACAAAAGTCGCTACTTGGTAATAGCCTAAAATTATTTCCTACAGTTTCATCAGTCACTTCAGAAGGAATGCCAGTCTTGCTAAAACTGTCAGCTGAATTTGTTTCAAAGTATGGGAAAGCAGAAGGAAGAACAGGAACAGTCTGATGTTTTGTTTTGCTTTTTTTTTTTAATTTTCTTTGATGGTGGTTAGGAGTCATTTTGGGCTTCTGATTTGAAGGTGAGAAAGAGAAAAGTCTTTCCAAACTAGACTCTCATAAGTCTAATAACTATAGGGGGAACAGAATCTCACTAAATATTCTCTGCTTCCCTCTGGAAGTATAAACTGAATTTGGGTCTTTTTTTTTTCCATTATGGTGACCCAAGACAGAACCAGTATTTCCATTTCCTCTCTGTAATAAAAGTCCATGCCGAAAGATGAAGATTATACATATAATCTTTCTCATAGAAGTTATTATGGAGATCAATGTCAATGAGAAGGATGCAATGGGAAAATGTGTGTGTTTGTGGAAGGACTTGTGTCTTGCTGTATTCCCAGTACGTTTCTAGCCTGGCGCCCTTTTCACGGTAAACATGAAAAGGAGCAAAATCACTTCTTATGTTTCTAACTGCTGTTTCAAATACATAACTCTAGACAAAAAGCCTTGAGAAAAAACCCTGTGACCTTTGATCTGATGTTATATTTCTTTTTCCAATACGACGATCATTAAATCTCAAGTCTCCTATGATTTTGGCTCAGTTTTGATTCATAAAGTTAATTTCCATCCCTAACATACTCTATACTACCTGACAATCTCTGTTACCCACCGTCGTTGTTTAACCTGGGAGCTGGCAACCAGGACCAGACAGCTGCTCATTCAGCACCTCAGCCTCCCTCACTCCTCCACTCCCAATGGGATGAGGAGGAGAATGGACAAAATGTAAAACTAGTGGGCTGAGACAAAGAGAGTTTAATAAGACAACAAAGGAAATAATAACAATAAAAATAATAGTGATGTATATCCAAAACAAGCAATACACAATACACTTTTTCTCACTGCTCAATGATCGATTGCATAGCCAGTCCCTGAGCAGTGACTGTGGAACTCATGGGTTTTGCTGAACTCGCAGATTTCGTACAACTGGGGGCTTTCGTGGAGCTTGCTGAACTTACGGAACTCACTGACTCATGGAAAAAGTTTTCTGCTCCCTGACCAACCCCAATTTATGTACTTAGAATGACATCTATGGCTTGAAATATTACCGTTGGCCAGCCTGGGTTAGCTGCCTGACTATGCTCTCTCCCAGCTCTTGTACACCCGCTCATTCTCCAGTCATGGGAAACACACAAAATTCCTTCATTTCTTAGCAACAACTAAAACCATCAGTGTATTATCAACATTCTTCTCATACTAAATCCAAAACACAGCAGCTACTGGGAATAAAATTATCTCTGTCAATCACAGCCAAAACTAGGACACCCACCTAAACTAGCTGAAAACCACAGTTCACCTACATAATTCCTGAAACTAGTCACCTCTCTTCAAAGCTTTATTAATCAGTCATTACTATGTGAGCTATGGTCCCCAGAGACGGGGTAAATGCTTTCTCAGTGCATTACTTGCCCTCTTAGTTACATAGAATCATAGAATGGTAAGGGTTGGAAGGGACCTTAAAGATCATCTGGTTCCAACCCCCCCTGCCATGAGCATGGACGTCTTCCACTAGACCAAGTTGCTCAGAGCTCCATCCAACCTGGCCTTGAACACTGCCAGTAAGCAGACATCCACAGCTTCTCTGGAAAACCTGTTCCAGTGCCTCACCACCCTCATGGTGAAGAATTTCTTCCTAATATCTAATCTAAATCTGCCCTCTTTTAGTTTACAGACATTCCCCTTTGTCCTATCACTACACACCCTTGTGAAAAGTCCCTCTCCATCCTTCCTGTAGGCCCCCTTCAGGTACTGGAAGGCTGCTCTAAGGTCACTCTGGAGCATTCTCTGCTCCAGGCTGAACAGTCCCAACTCCCTCAGCCTGTCCTCATAGGAGAGGTACTCCAGCCCTCTGATCATCTTCATGGCCCTCCTCTGGACCCGTTAAACACTTCCATGTCCTTCCTATGATGGGGGCTCCAGAGCTGGATGCAGGACTCCAGGTGGAGTCTCAAGAGAGCAAAGGGGCAGAATCACCTCCCTTGACCTGCTGGCCATGCTTCTCTTGATGCAGCCCAGAGTGCGGTTGGCTTTCTGGGTAAGCCCAGATGAAACCGCACGTTGCTGGCTCATGTTGAGCTTCTTGTCCCCCAGTACCCCCAAGTCCTTCTCCTCAGGGCTGCTCTCAAGCCACTCTCTAACCAGCTTGTACCTGTGTTTGGGATTGCCCCGACCCACGTTCAGGACCTTGCACTTGGCCTTGTTGAACTTCATGAGGTTCACGCAGCCTCACCTTTCCAGCTTGTCAGGATCCCTCTGAATGGCATCCCTTCCCTCCAGCGTGTCAACCACACCACACAGCTTGGTGTCGTCAGCAAACTTGCTGAGGGTGCACTCAGTCCCACTGTCCAGGTTGCTGACAAAGTCTCCCCAGGAAGCACTGATTTTAGTTCTGGACCCCCCGCTTCTCTCCTCTTATCTCTGAATTCCCTTAAATTAGAAGAAATTTTTTACACAATGTTGCACTCACGTGAGACTGGTCCAGTCTCTAATGGCTTCAAGCCCTGATCAGGCAATTCTCTTTGCTAGAAGTTCACATGCCCCCCTGCACTGTAGGAAGAAGATATACCATTGCATTTATTAATCTTACTTGAATTAGCAGAAGTCTAATTAAATGAGCAATTGATTACTTGATTACTTTACATTGTTAAAACTCCTTAAGATCTTCAGCTTTTACAGAGGGCATTGCTGACATGATAGGTCTGCTGATGTTCAGTTTAATATGTAGGTTAAAAGACAAGGAGAATAATATAATGCTGAAAAAAGCCAAAAGAATTTTATAAAAACATATCAGCTTCTAATATAATATATGAATAAACAACTCCTCAGGGAATAACAAAACATAAGAAAAGCCTTCTTTCATATAAACCTACATAATTTCTGTATAGAAGACTCTTTGGTAAACAGTTTGGGAAGAGCGTCAAAGAACAACTAGCCTTTTAACTAATACTGTTTAAAGTCATTGTTACAAAGAATCTTTCATCTTATAATTACTTTAAAGTAGGACAGATTAATTTGATTTAAATTCACTGATTTAACTGAACAATTTTAATCACTATTTAAATCAGCAAGCTGAAAAATTTTATTTTAAAATGACTTAACTTTTTACTATGCAGCAATTTTTCTGAAGAAAGACCAAGTCATTGGTTTTTATAATTTTTAATTTTTTTAATTGCCTTTTAGGATAAGCAATACCAACATGTTGACAAAAATAACTAAGTTATTAAAAGAAAGGGACTATTATCTTTGGGTACTGTGCTGAAGTGATTGCTTCTGGTCATTGCATTCTTGAAGGACTTAAAACTAATAAATCTTGACTTCTCACAAATAGATTTTTTTAACACACTAGAAAAACCTCCTGGCTTTCTCAATCAAATTTTTTGTTTGGTTGGCTGGCTTTTATAATTTTAAATAAACTAGTTACTGAATATAACTAGTTCAAATACTGAAATAAAATATTCTGCTTGCATGTACAGAAGATGCTAGTTATCAAAAGTAGGTTTAGCACAGGATGCAGTGTTATAGTTTGGCTGCGGCCAGCAACAAAAGCGCCACGAGGCTTCCCCTCCCCACGCCGGGGTGCAGAGAACAATGGAAAGAAACAGGCAGAAACCAGTGGGTTGGGATAAGGGCAGTTTAACAGAACAGCAAACAAAGGGAGCACAGAATCACAGCAGTAACAACAACGGTACAGATAGAGAATACACAAAACAAAACAGACCACAGAGAGAGCTGCTCTCACCGCCCGCTGCTGCTGTGCGCTCCTGAACCACGAGAGTCAGTTCCCGCCACACCGCTTCACCCCAACTGGAACCCAGCATGATGGCACATGGTATGGAATACCCTGCTCTGTTTGGCCAGGTGGGGTCAGCCCCCACCCCCCGGCTGTGCCCCTTCCTGGATTCCAGTGAAAATTAACCCTGTCCTGGCCAAACCCAGGACATTATCCACCCCTTTATTCCATACCNTCTACGTCATGCCCAGGNCCCCCATTGTCCAGTTGATCACCACCACTTCTCCTGTCTCCAGATATCATTCCCTTAGTCTAAGGATCATCACTCTAAAGTGTCCATTGAGTTCATTTAATTCATTACTTGGGGCTCCATCTGTCGTAATGGTCTTCCGTGGCAGGGGAGGTGATGTGTGGTGATGGGCGGTCACTTGCTGCATCCGGAGCTCACGACTGATGTATCTGGTGCGGCCCGTGCCCACAGTCTGCGGGAGATGTTGATCTTGATGAAGCTGCTGGGTGCCAGTTGTTGAAAACCAGGTCCAGTTCCATCATCGCTGTGCTCTGCACGGTTTTCATTGAAAAAAGTCCATCTTTCTTTAATCTGGACGATTCTTACTATGCTACTACTGGTACAAAATATAACAATTATAACAGTGATAACAGACAGTGACAGGGTTATTTTACAATTAACTTTATACAATTTATTTATGGACTATTCTCGCCCAAAATTAAATCCCCATGAGATACACATCGGACTTCCCCATCCTTCCGCATTAACCACCAGGTACACCCAGGTCCTTGAGCAAAAGCAATCCCCCAGACAGGCTTGCCTTTGCCCGAGGAAGGACTAACCCAAACCGTCTTCCCTAACATGTTCCACATGTGCACTACAGGGACTTTATCCCCTTCTACGGGGCGCTGAGGTTTTGACTGGGCAGGACCAGCCCGGTTGG